>Ga0307474_10004077_pt1 | contig 10524 bp, 8 predicted proteins | sample atmos_gasesECM1C_2_FD_203312 | JGI IMG/M metagenome (GOLD analysis project Ga0307474, IMG submission 203312) | Hardwood forest soil microbial communities from Morgan-Monroe State Forest, Indiana, United States - atmos_gasesECM1C_05 | ecosystem: Environmental > Terrestrial > Soil > Temperate...
TGTCCTCCCGTGGCCGCTACCGCCGCGATAGTGAATCCAGTATACGACTGCACGGTTGGCGCTGCGCAACCTGTCACGGGAGTATTCAATCCCGTGCAAGCCTGAATACTAAGTCCCGTTCCGCCCGAGCCCGCCGCCGCGCGCCCCATGCCGAAGATGCCACGACATTTATTGCCAAGAGGGAGACTCGCTGTGCCTGCGACTACGGGAAGCCACAGCGCTGTCGGAACAATCGGCTCATAGCGGGCGTTATTGCAATTCGAGAAAGCGGCTTGCGCATTCGCTGCCGAGCACGCTTGGTTGCCGCCGAGATCGCCTTCGATGACTACGCCGTTCGGATTGGCGGTGAAGGCTGTGTTTAACTTGGCGCACAGGTCCGCGCCGCTGGTTTGCGAGAGGTAGACATGGGCTCCTGCCGTGGCTGTAGTTGACGAGGACGCGATGACTTCATTGCCTTGCGTCAACCCGGAAAGGCCGCTGGCTGTGTGGCATGCTCCATCTGCTCCGAGGTACTGTGTGCCGCTACAGGTAGAAAAAAGGCCAACAATGTCGGACGCTATAGAACTTGCGCCAGCGGTGAGTTGGCCTTGCTGATTGACGGTAATTTTTGCAGGGTTGTAGCTGCCGGGAGTTACGGCGGTGTTGCTGATTGAAATCGTTCCCGATCCCGTGATCGGCCCTCCAGTCAATCCTGTCCCGGTATTGAGCTGCGTGACGGTTCCTCCACCCCCTCCCGCCCCTCCACGAAGCGCAAAGGACGCCGGAGCCGCTTTGATCGTAACCGTAGCGGTCCCGGACACGAACGTGGAACATCGCGCCCGGATGGCGGTATAGTTCGCGGACCCCGATCCCCATATCCCGTTCGTGGTGGCCGTGGTGGCCGCTGTGGAACTATTAGAAGGATATTCCTGAAGCGGGAACCACGTCAGCGCGTTAAGCTGAGCTGGCGTGGGATTGCTGGGAACGTTGTCCGTGGTCGCCTCGAAGCTGATCGTGTTGCCGCCGCCGTTGCCTTCGATAGTGATCGAGTTGGAGGCGGAGGTATAGTTAGTGACCAGCACGACACAGGTTCCGGCGGTGGCGCAGTCGCTGCCCGTGCCTGCGGTTGAGATAACGGTCGGCCCCTGCTGCTGCTGGGCGAGCAGGGGGGGTCCGAGCATCGCTAAGCTGAGGATAAATAGTAGTAGTCTATGTCTCATTGTTTGTTCTGCTCCTTTTCCTTTCCAATCTGGCTCGCTACTGGTTGCGCGATCTGGCCTGCGAATGGCAGCGGACGGGGTGACGCGGATGGACGAATACCGCGAGCTAGGGCATGTTCAGGGGTGCTCAAGCGTGACAGGAGTTGGTCGGCGAAGAATCTCCCAACAAGGTATCCGCTGATCGAACCTAAGCCTCCGCCGGATAATCCACCGCCATGAGAACTGCCGACTAGTAACCCGCCCGCGCTCATTAAAGATTCAAGCGCCCGTCGCTGAACGTAGCTGACAGTGGTCCCGTGACGCTCGATATCATCCAGCTTTGATTGCGTCTGGTTCTGGATTTCCTTCCAGTCTCCATAGCGTTGTTTGAGGTCGCGGTAGTTGGATAACTTCGATTCGATCTGATCCTGTAACGCCTCCTTGAGCGCTTTCTCGCCGAGAATGGCATCTCCCTCTGCGAGGCGCTGGCGTTGCGCCTCTGGCGGGAGTTTATCGAATGAGGCTGAGCGGGCGTTAAGTTCTTGCACCAGAGATTCCGCTTGCCCGAGGTTAATCGGATTCTTAATAAATTCCTGCTCGACGCGGTGCGCGTAATCACGTACCGCCTTAGCCTCAGCGGGAGAGGACAGATCCAGCGATTTAGTGACACGGCCACGAATCTCGTTCCCCGTGGCTACACCGTTGATCCTGGTCTGCTGCGGAGCGATGCGGGTTAGCTCCCGATTTAGTTCCTGCGCGGCCTCAACCCGCTTGATCTCGGCGTAGTTATGCAGGCCGGGAAGATCCTTGACCGAGGAGGATTGCAGGTCGGAAGCACGGCGACGGTAAGCCATTCTCAGCTTGGGAACCGCATTCTTGGGCGGGGAAAGCGCAGCCACAAATGCACCCTCTCCCTTTGCGAATAACTGCGGTGCGATCTTAGCCATAGCCCCCTGCGCGATTCTTCCAGTCTCCGCAATAGCTGGAGCAGCCGACGCCATCTGCGAGGCACCGCTTAGAATCTTCTGTGCCCCCTCGGGGGTTTTATAACCTTCCTTCGCGCCCTCTAACGCTTCCATTCCGCCAACGGCACCATAGCTAACGCCCTGCGCGGCCAGTATAGAACGGGCGATCTTGCCCACCGCTCCGGGGATTTTAGCTGCCTGCGATAGCGCTCCGGTCGCAACGGAGACGGGCGAGGTCAAGGTAGATGCGGTCTTAGCTAGGTCCGCGCTGAATCCTGAACTGAAGGTACGGTTGAATGCTTCCTTTGGAGATTCCTTGAGCGACGGCGGCTGGTCTCGCCTCTTAATCAACTCGTCCACATTGGTTACCTGACCGCCTGATGCCCATTTCAGAAAGCGATCCGGGGAGATCAGTCCGCGATTCGCCTTGTCCCACCACGACGGAGACGCAGGCGGGAGGTGATGGTCCTCGGATAAGGTCTCCGGCGGTAAAGGCTGGAGATCGTCATCGGTAATCGTGATAGTTCCCTTTTCTGCCATCAGTAGGGTTTTACCTCGTAGCTTCCGTCAGGATGAATGCTTACGATTCTGGCCTTCCCGCCCGCTTTCAGTGGAACGTCCTCACCAATAAAATGAACGCCTGAGACTGAGGGTAGTCCGGGGAGGGTACGCGGGAGTTTGTTGGCCATCGACTCGGCCTTGCTCTTTTCCCAAGCCTGCTGCCAGATGAACGTGCGATTCTTCTGGCCGAGGTCGAGCATGTTCCGGCGCTGCTCGGGAGTAAGGAATTGCCCATTACTGACCTTCTGCCATAGCGCCTGTAAATCTTCTGGCAGGGACCGCGCCTCAATGGCGCGTTGGATTTCAGAGTTGGTGATACGCGCCCCGCGCTGCGCTGAGAGCGTCATACCAATGTGATTAAATAGTAGAGCCACATCGTTCTGTGGATTAGGATTCTTGGCTGCGTCGATCATCACTTTATAACGCCGATCCGCGTCCCCTACCGGGTCAATCAGCTTGGAGATTTCGGCGCGGGTCGGAGGCTTCTGGCCAACGATATGCGATCCCGCTGGCAATCCCATATCTTTGGCGATGTCCGCTACCGGACGCGGCTGCGGAGTCTTACTGGCCGGATCTTTATGCGTTGTGGTGGTCTTAGGGACCGCAACAATTTGCGGACCGTTAGGCGTATCAAGGACTACGTTCTGTGTTGTCTCTGAAGTAGTCGTCTGTCCCGGCAGTTGTGATTCCGCATACTTCTGCGAGATTGGCTTCAGGGCACCACGGGCTCCAGCGTAGTCTTGCGTTTGGAGATAGGGGACCACCGTAGCGCGGGCAGCAGCTTGAGCATCGGCGGGTAGTCCTTGAATCGCCTGTTCAATAGCCTGCGCGTCCTGCGCGGAATCGACTCCAGTCACTTCTTTCGTTTGCACCGTGCCGTCAGGATTCTGTAGGCCATAGTAGAGCTTGCCGCCAACGGTTCGGAATCCTACGAACTTGGGTAGCTTGGCTAAACGCTGGCGCTCCTCGAACTCAGCTTTGTCTATCGCGGCCCGTTGCTCGTTGGTGGCGGCGTAACGTTGAGATACTCCAAGCTGGCCCTGAGACGTAGCCGCTTCCTGCTGCTGAAGCGCCAGTTTGATCTTCTCAATCTGGTCCTTGCGCTGAAGCTCCTTGGCTCCCGCGATCTCCGTGCCGAGTTGTCCGAGGCCGTAGGCTACGCTACCCATTAGGAGCCTCCTGTAGCAGGCGCGGACGGATCGGTGTTCCATGGCGGAGCGAGGCCAGGGAAGGAACCGGGATCTTGCGGCAAGGGCGGAGTTGGGTAAGGAGTGCCGCCCGGAGTCCCCGGACCTTGCGGGAGAATCGACTTGAGTTGCATTGCCAGAGCGCCGGGAGACTTCATTCCTGAGAGCGCCTGCAAGGCCTCAGCAGGGAGTCCCAGCGCCCTAAACACTTCCATCAGCGCGGTGTTCTGATTCTGCTGGATGTACGGAGCAAGCGCCTGTTGCGAGACTTGCTGCTGAATGCCGGGAGCCTGCGATAGCCCTTGTTCACCGAGCGAGGCGTTGACGATGTTCTCAGTTCCTTTGATGAGTCCCTGGTCCAGAGGCTTCTCAAACTGCTGCTGCATCTGCGAGATGGCTTGAGGATTCTTGGAATACCAGAGAGCGCGGTCTACCGCTTGCTTCTCCTTCTGGGCGATGGACATGTTGGAAATCATTTGCATGATACTAGTTCCCGAACCGATGGGATTGCCGCTAATCGCCTTTCCTAGGCTGCTGATAATTTGTGTGAACTGGTCCATTATCCCTGACCTCCATTGATACCGTAAGTGGAGCTTACTAGGTTATCCGTCGTACTCGAAGAAGAATTTGGAGTGCCGAGAAACGCCGCCAGCGCGTTATTCCCCGTGGTCGTCCCTGCTGAACCCGGAACGCCAGAGATGATCGAAGCTAGGTCTACGAGGGTTTGATTATTGACGTTGCCTCCAGACTGCTCCTGTGAGTTGGCCAAGTTCGCTCCGATAAGTTTCTGCTGCTGCTGTTGCGCCTGCTGCGCCAGTTGTTGCTGCTGAATCTGCAACTGCTGGTCGGCGGTCTTCTGCGGTGAGCCAGTGCCGACATCCGCGAGCGAAAGTCCGGCTGTGGTTCCTGCCGCGCCCGCTCCGATCAGCGCGGGGATGATTCCCGGAATGGCAAGGAATGCGGGCATCAGGATTCTCCGAGATGGCCGGTGTTCACCGATCCAAGAATGACAGAGACGGCCTTGGGCAGGAAGATTCCCTTAGCGCGAAACGCGATCCGATATAGCGCCCGCTCCTCTTCCCGTTCAAGATCGAGCATGGCTACGTAGCCAAGGCAGCCCCGCGCACGAATATCCTTGATGAAGCCACGAAGGAGGCGGAGTAGAGAATAACGTGGGGCACCCTTAGTCATCCTTAGCCGCCAGATCAGCACCAGGCCATGACAGTTGCAGGCTAAGAGGAATCCTACGATACGGTCCTCGCGGTCGCGCACTATCCATAACCAATCCGGATCGATGTCAAGAAGCTGCCAGTTCTCGCCCTGTTTCAGCTCATCGGGGATACATTTTACGTCGATCATGCTAAACCGCCACCCTCGCTCGGGTAGCCTTCGGAACCGCCAGCCAGTCAAGCGATTGGATTTCCGTTGGCCCGGTTGTATAAAGAGTCGCATAGGCATCGAGCGCGGTCGAGCCGATGTCGAGGTAAGCTGCGAATTCGCCGGATGCGAACTGTTGAGTTGAGAGATAGGCGAGAGGGGTGAGACTGTTCCCGCTCAAGCCGTTGGTAGTCACCTGTGCGGCGATAGCTGCGGGAGAAGTGACGCCACGAATCGCCAGTTGCCGGAAGTAAGTGCGATCCGAGGCCTCCTTGCCGAACACTTCCGGGCAGCGGACGTTCGAGCGAACGAATAGGTCCGGTGCGCCTGCGTTAGTCGCGCCTGCGTCCCAGTTGGCGTCGAGTCCTGCGCCCCCCAGCCAGCGGCGGAGAGCGCCGTCGGAGAATCCGGCCATCACTTGCAAAGGGATCGAGCCGGAGATACGGAATTGTTTCAGCAGCGAGATCGGGAACGGAATATCGACGATGGCCCATGCCTTGAGAACGAGGTCGTAGCATAACAGGCGATTGAGTTGTCCACCGAGGGTGGTGTAGGAGCCGGTGGTTCCGGGCGCGGTGATGTTGACGGAATGGAACACATCGGAGTATTGATTCTCGTTGCCCGAGCCGATTCCCCAGAAGATGCGGTATTTATAGAGTCCGGGGACCGGCGGCGGAAGATTCACCTGAATACCGTGCGTCGAGTCCACCGCGATTGGTCCTAGCTCCGGCGATAGGAAGGTGGTTCCGTTGCCGAGGATTTCCTGCACCCGGACGTAATAATTCCCCGGAGTGAGCGTGGTCGCGACGGCGATCTGGGCGATGGAAGTTCCGCCGAGAGGGAAGTTGTTCGGCGTTACCGGGATAGCGCAGCAGTACATCGGCGGTTGCGAGGTCTGACAGGCTTTCGAGAAGTAGATGTAGTTCCAGTCGGCTTGGGAGATATCAGGCTGCCCGCCGAACAAGTAAGGACGGATTTCTTCCGAGAGCAGCCGGTCGCGCACCCCGTCGAACACCGCGAGGCCAAGATGCGTCATGCGGACGATACCAAATCCGGGGACGAATTGAATGGAACGTGGAGAGACGCAGCCAAGGTCGGTCTGGGCTTTCTGGATAGAGAAGTTGGACGCTCCAAATACTCCGTTGATCTGGAAGGTGGAGAAATCCTTGAAGACGACGAGGGAGCCGGTCGGAGGAATGCCGGACTCAGCCAGGGTGAAGGTGGCGAGCCCTGTGATCTGGGTGCCATCGTCGCGGTCAAGGAAGGCGACGTTCAGCGGATTCCATGAGTTCGGATTGTTCAGGTCCGACATCTTCAGGCAAGAGGGACCGTCGAAGTTGTCAGAGGTGGTAGTGGGATTGGTATTCGCCACCCAAAGCGAGCCTGCATAGACAATGCCATGCGCGGCTCCCCGAGGGGCCGTGACCGCAGCGATTGCTCCGGTGTTCTTCCAGTAGACGGTGCCATCGACCACGATAGAGCCGAGGTTGGCCGAGAACGCTGGCGCTCCGCCGGAGCCCGTGGTGCCTGCTTGAATGGCGGTGAAGATGTAGTTAGTGCCGCCAACCACCGCCGCGATCTGGTCGCCGACGTTCTGGGTAGTAGAGGCTGTGCGGGAGCCGTAGCTCGCTTGGAAGGTATTCGTCAGCGCGATGGTGTTGCCTGTGGTGCCGTCGGACGAGTACGGCGTGATGCCGTTCCCGAGGATCAGGATCATCAGGTTATTGAACTGGAGAATCTGAGGAATGGAGGAGAGGTTGCCGATCACGCCGCCGGATGGAGTCGGCGCTTGGTTGCCGGAGGTGTTGCCTCCGCCTGATCCACCCCAACCGCCCTCTCCCCACCCCGGAACCGGGAGCGTGTCCGCTGGGAATGTCTTGACGATGTTCGCTACTCCATAGGAAGTGGGAGGAACTTTATAAAACTGGCATACCTGAGTCGTGTTGGCGATTGGAGGAGCCCCGCCGAGAGAGCCGTCGGCGACGTTATCCGTGTAGGAGTTGGTTGTGGCGGTGCCGGAGAATAATTCCGTGCCCGATGCTCCGCCTGCGGATGTGCGGTAGATGTTATAGCCGACCGCGTTCGGGTCCACGGTCCATGTCACCGATCCTTTCTGTGTGGCAAGCGTGGCCGTCGCTTCGCCGGAGACTGTGGTTTCACCACCCGCGCCATCAAGCGCAGTAATGACCCATTTATAAACTCCAGTCAGAGCGCCAGCGGCTCCAGCGGCAGCAGCTTGTCCTACAGGAACCGCGAGATGAGTGTTATAGTCCTTAGCGATGGCGTAATAGCTGGCGGGAGATCCCTGCGGCTGGTAGAGCACGGCTTCCGTCAAAGGGCCAAGGTTCGCGCTGACCGGCTGGAGCGCTCCATTGAACTCGGAGATCAGTTGAGTGCCGTCGCAGGTGGTTAGAGAGCCTCGGCGGTGATAGAGGTAATTGGAGACGCGCGGGAACGATCCCGGAGGCTGGGCAAAGGGCATGGCAGCGGCGTTGCAGCCTTTGACCCATTTCTTCTGCGAGATTTTCTGCGTCTTGGCCATTAACTCCCGTTTATCACCATTGCCTTGCAATTAGCAGGGCACGTGCCCATGCCATGAATAGTACATATCCCGTAAGAAACATGCTGAAACTGAGGGACACCCATATTTATCTTCCTGCGGCCTTCAGCCCATGCTTTCTTTAGCCCTTCACTAATAGCCGACCGTTGCGATTCTGGCAGCTTACGACCCTTGTTTGAGCGATTACCCTTCCTGCCTTTGGCAAGCCATGCAAGTTGCTGTTCACGCTGATCAGGAGAAAGATTCTTCCAACGCTCACTCAGGGTGCCAGCGATAGTCTTGGAAACTCTTTCCTTGCGCTCTGATGTAAAATTTTCCCAAGGCCAAGGAATCTTATGACCCCCATCTCCAATGTTTATAAGTTGTCGGCCTTGTCGTTTGTATTCGGCAATCCAATGTTGCTCTCGTGATTGCCAATCGGTTCCCTCCTTTATCCACTCCAAAACTTTCAACTGGGGAAGAATCCCGACTTCGGCCAATTCCTTCAACCATGCCAATAATATTGGCTGCCCCTTCCTTCCTTGGCGCTCGTCTCGATAATGGTAGTGAATTCGGCGGAATAAGTTAGTGGTGTATCCAACGTAGCAAGAACCGCCACGTGGATCTTCGAGCACGTAAATTAGTGGTTTCATGCTCGGCACTATAGCATATTTTTCGTAGCAATTCAACTATATAACTCCTTTAAAATCATGGAATTATCAGGCCCCCGCTCAATCCTCCCGGCACCAGCCCGCGAATCCCGTAATCCCCATACATCCTGCACTGCCTCGGCCCCGCCACCGGACGGTTCGACTTCGCCCACTGCTCGACTCCGGCCGTTGCCTGCTTCATCAGGTCGGAGGCTTCCTGCCGCTCCTGCTCGGCGTCACGGAACAGGCCAAGCATGTAGGATTTTACGAAGGGCTCCCAGCCCGGAGGCACGCCAAGGTTGACCGTGGACTGGCCAAGGGAATAAACGTAAGGCATCCGGTAGCCGTTCAGCTCGATGTTCAGTTCGGTTACGGATGCGCCAAGGTTGAATGGGTAGGGCTGCGTGCCCGCCCAGCCACGGATACAGCCGGACATCTGCGAGGAAGTCTGCGCGGAGTAGGTGATGATCTCTTGGTTAGAACCGCCGTCGGAGAGTTGCGCGAGGCCGTCCTGTAATAGCCAGCCGGATGGGGGGGAGATGAAGATCAGGTTGGCGGATTTAGAAATATTCCCGGCGGTGATGGCGGTGCCAGAAGTTCGCGATGGAGTCCAGTAGAGTTCGATACGAGTGGTGTCCGACTGGGCATCGACCATCAGCGAGATAGAGATGTTGGCGGTCAGGTTGCGATTGCGAAAGGTCTCCGCCTTATTACCAAGGTCGAGTTCCCAGCCGTCATAGAAGCACTGGTCAAAGCGCAGCCATTGGCCGGGGGCGACGTAGCGGCGCTGGCCGGAGACGGATGCGATTCCGCACACATCCTGAATTCCATTGGTGGCGCGAGCGAGCGTGCTCAGGGCTTCGTTCAGCCAGCGATAGGCGGTCTGCGCGGACACGAAGCCGCCATCGGAATCGGGGAGGTAGGCGCGGTTCTGCGTGGGTACATTGCCATTAGCGTTAGTGGCGGCGACGGTTTGCGTAAGAGGAGTCGGCGAGAGTTGAATATAAGTGTTGTAGACGCCGCTCTGCCCGCCTACGTAGAATCGAATCGCGGACAGCCCGGTGCCAGAGACGGCGGTGAGAGCGCTGAATGCGTAAGTGAAAGTGATCGCATTGTTCCCTCCGGTCATGGCAAGCGCAATCTCATTCGACGGAAGGGATTCGCCAAAGGGAGTTAGAGCGGTCAGCACGCAGTAGTAGGTCGTGCCGGGATTGAATACCCCTCCGGCGATATTCGTTACCGCAAGCGAGTTGAGAACCGGAGGCGCGAGGGTCTGGCAGGGGTCCGGCCCCAGTTCCCGCATGGCGACGATCATGTCTCCGATCAGCATTCAGCGTCCTTTGATGAACAGGCTGGCTAGGAACAGGCCAAGGAAGATGCCGCTGGTTAATCCCACGATGATCGCTTTGTACGCTTCCGATTGATCCATTCAGGGCACCGTAACCGCTGTCCAGGTTGAGCCTTGGCAGACATATTCCACAGTCGAGGCTGAGGGAGCATCATTTCGCATATAGATAGAGCCGGTGTTTGACGCGCCACAGCCGGTCGAGGGAGCGCCTGCGCCGGTGTAGATACAGGTGGTGGTTCCGTTCAGGCATAGGCTGGTTCCGTTGGTTGAGATCGCGTTGCCGTTGCGAGCGATGACTACGGTGCCATCGTGGCCTAGGCCGATCCGGCCCACGGTATCGGTCTGGGACGCCCAGATGTCGCCGCGTTGCATTCCTGCGGGGCAGGAGTTGGCCGCGCCTACGCCCAATCCACCGACTGCTAGCATCCCCCCACCAGAGGCGTTGGCCGTGCAGGGATTCAGCGAGGTGAAAGTCTGCGAGGCGCTGCGATCCATCGGCGTCAGGTAGCCCTTGGCGGCGGCGATCAGCGCGTTACCGATCTGCGTCGAGCCGGTGTTGTTTGGATGAACACCATCGGATTGCGTGGTCGTGTTGAGGACCGGGACGTAAGCGGCGTTCAGCGGGATCAGAATGACATTGAGCCCAACGTTCGCCAGATCGTGCACTGCCTGCGCTTCAAGCATATCAAACTGCGCAACTAGGATATCGCTGCCGCAAG
>Ga0307474_10004078_pt1 | contig 10523 bp, 8 predicted proteins | sample atmos_gasesECM1C_2_FD_203312 | JGI IMG/M metagenome (GOLD analysis project Ga0307474, IMG submission 203312) | Hardwood forest soil microbial communities from Morgan-Monroe State Forest, Indiana, United States - atmos_gasesECM1C_05 | ecosystem: Environmental > Terrestrial > Soil > Temperate...
AGCGGCCAGCGGCGGCTGCTTGAGATCATGCGAGCGCTCATGACCGAGCCGGAGATCCTCCTGCTCGACGAGCCGATGGCCGGGGTCAACCCCGCCCTCGGCGAGCGAATCGGTGACTACCTGCTCCAGCTACGGCAAGACGGGCTGACCATGCTGATGGTCGAGCACGAGATGTCGCTCGTCGAGCGGCTGTGCGACCCCATCATCGTGATGGCCCAAGGCGAAGTCCTCGCCGAGGGAACCATGGACCAGATCCGATCCGATTCCAGGGTGCTCGATGCCTACCTCAACGGATAGCGGCCGCCCGGACACCGGGTACCTGACCGTCCAGGGCCTGACCGCGGGCTACGGCGCCGCGCCGATCATCAACGAGATCTCGCTGACCGTCGCCGAAGGTGAGGTAGTGACCGTGATCGGCCCCAACGGGGCCGGCAAATCGACGCTACTTAAGTGCCTCACCGGACGGCTGAAACCCCAGGCCGGGCACGTCCTCCTCGACGGACAGGACGTCACCGCGGCCAGCGGCAACGCCCTGACCAAGGTCGGCCTGGGCTACCTACCGCAGCAAAACGACATCTTCCCGACCCTCACCGTCAGGGAAAACCTCGAAATGGGCGGTTACCTCCTGCCGAAGGCTCAGGTAGGCGAACGGATCGACCAGGTGCTGCAGACCTTCCCCTCCCTCAGGCCGCTGCTCAAACGCCGCAGCAAACTCCTCAGCGGCGGCGAACGGAAACTCGCCGGCATAGGCCGCTGCCTGATCAGCTCGCCGAAGCTCCTCATCCTCGACGAACCCACCGCGGGGCTGTCCCCGGTCCTGGCCCGCAGCATGCTTGAGGAGCACCTCGCCTCACTTGCCCGCGCCGGCGTGACCATCCTGCTCGTCGAGCAGCGCGCACAGCAGGCCATGCAGATCGCCGACTGGTGCTACGTTCTGGTCGCCGGCCGGGTCGAACTGAACGGCGCACCCGCGGCCCTGCTCGCCCGGCCCGACTTCGGCGAACTGTTCCTCGGCCGGTCCGCCCGCACCCCGCAGCCAGCCGCGCCGGAGCGGCAGCTGCCCCAGGCCACTACCGGCCCAGAAGTCACCGCCGCCGGCGCGCACCAGGCCGGTCACGATGAGGGCTGACCGCGGCCGGCCCGGCGAGCCGGCTTCCAGCTGCGCCTGGTGCTGGAGAGGGGAAACCCACCCTCGCCAACCGCAACTCACGCATCATGCATCGGCGTGTCGCAACCCACGACGTCCGCGCCAACGTCCTCGTCACGCGATTTCGGGCACTTGCGGATTCGGAGCCCAGTCCTTCCCAGTAACGACAATTGCTATTCAGCGTGATCCTGATACGTGAATGGTCCCCAGCCGGGCAGGCGGCAGCAGTCGGCGCGGTTTGTGCGTCGGCTGGCGCTGGCGGGAAGGGTCAGGCGGCTGCTTCCAGGGTGACTGTGTGGCCGAGAGCTTCGAGTTTTTGGACGAGGCGGCGCGTTCCGCGTTCGGGGTCGGCGCGACGGGTGAAGTAGTCTTCGCCGAGCTCGCCGTAGGGCTTCCCGGTGGCCAGGACATGCCAGATGATCACCAGGATGGCGTGCGCGACCACGATGATGGCTTTCTCCTTGGCGAGCTGGGAGCGGTAGCCGCCCCATTCACGACCTGCCGGTGGTACAGGGATTTGAGGTAACCGTCGTGGCGGGCCGCCGCCCAGGCGCATTCGACCAGGACGGGCTGGAGGTGCTGGTTGCCCTTGCGCCGTTTCACGGGGCGGTGCTTCCCGGCAGACTCGTGGTTGCCGGGGCACATCCCGGCCCAGGATGCCAGGTGCGCGGCGTCGGGAAAGAACTCCAGGATGCCGGCGCCGGTCTCGGAGATGACCGCGGCGGCGGCCAGCGGGCCGACGCCGGGGATCGTGTCAGCAGGTCCCGGGCGGCGCGAAAGGGCGCCATCATCACCTCGATCTGCGCGTCCAGCTTCGCGATCATCGCATCCAGGTGATCGAGTGATAGACCGGCATGGAATAGATCCCGGTCGCCTCCATCGCCACGTGCGTGACCCCTTCCGACACTAGCCACCGGGCCGCCTCGGCCAGCACCCCGTAGAACGTCTTGAACGTGCGCTTGACCGTCTGCCGGCCGTCCGGCCCGTCACCGGGCAGCCGGACCGCCACCGCGATCACGTCCCTGCCCACGTCCACCGCCGCGCACCGCTCATACAGCACCTGCATGCCTGCCTCCCGGGAAGTGTCACCGGACCAGGGCGCGTGGGGACACCCGAAGGTGAGGGCTCCAGCGTCAATCTAATGGACGGTCTCGCAGAGCCAAGGAGAACCGACGTCAGCGGACTGCATGCGCGCCGCCATTCTCATCGAGCCGGGAGCGGCCCGCAGGCCACATCGAAATCTAATGAGGTAATAATCGTCATGTAATTACCGTCATATTGGGCTGATTAGCTGGCGCTTGCCGCTTGTGCCCGCGCCGCTCCCGGAGGGCCGGCGGCCTGGGTCGGCTGCAGACGGCCGGCGACCGATATGTCCCATACGCCGGACTGACGACCGGGCCGCCGACGTTGGTCACCGAGGCGGTGTGTCCGGTGGGAGGCAATACGAAGAATCACTATGTGATCACTAAATGCAAGCCGGGTGCGGCCGGTCCCGGCCAGGTCAGACGGCGCGGTTAAGCTTCGCGGCGAAGATCTCGCCGGTTTACTGGCGAATGTCCCGTGCGGCCACCCAGAAGATGATTACATGTCTTTACCCGTCTTTGTAACGCGAGAGTGTGGCTCGGCCGCCCTGTTGACCCGAGCAGCGGCTTTCGTTGCGAAGGGAAAGAGGGCGCATATGGAGCGCGGCTTGCGCCGCTTCAGCCGGGGATGCGCCTGGCTCAGGCTTGCCGATGCGAGGGGCGAACGCAGTGCGTAGACGATCGGTGATGAATCCCGGCGACCCAGCTGGCGCGGCCGGGGCCGTCAGCGGAGGGCCAGCGGACCGGGAGGGTTTGGTGCCTCCTGCGGGCGGAAGCGCCGGGGGTGACGGCTGGGGTGCCGTCGGCGGACGGGACGCGGCCAGCATGGGACCGCAGCCCGTCACCGGCCCGGCCGCTTCCGGCGGCCAGCCCCAGGCGGGGCCCCCGCCCGCGGCCGGCATGGCCGGGACCACCCATCCGCATCCGAGACGGCCCGGCTCGGCCCGGTCGCGGTTCGCCTTGAGCAACTGGCGCGTCCAGTGGCGGTTGGCCTTGTTGATCGCGGTGCCGTTCCTGACCGCGGCGGTGCTCGGTGCGGCGGCCATCAACGGGGACGTCAACAACTGGCAGACGACCGGCCGTGTTCAGCACCTCGCCCAGCTCAACAGCGCGGTGGTCAAGTACATCGCGGCACTGGAAGACGAGCGCGACTATTCAGCCGCCTCCACGGCGAATAGGGCTGGTTTTTCTGCCCGGCTGAGGGCCGCGGAACGGGTCACCGATACCGAAGCCGCAAAGATCCACGCCTTGGTAAATGGCATCACGGCCGGAGGCGGCTATCAGCTCGTCGCGGTGCAGGCGGCGAACGCGGTACAAGTGGGCCTGGAAACCCTGCCGCTCGTCCGCGAGGCGGTGGCGGACCCGCTATTCCCCGCGTCGGCAATCACGCAGGTGTACACCGTGAACATCATCCAGCCCGCGAACACATTGACCAGCGTCGTCGGGAACGAGGCCAGCGGTACCGATCTCCGGCGCGACGTCATCGCCCTAGGCGCGCTGCTGCAGGTCCAAGACTCCATATCGGTTCAGCGGGCCATCCTGCTGAGGGCGGTCAGTCTTTCGCCGCCGTCGCTGTCGCCCGAGGACAATGCCAGCCTCCAGCAGGAACAGCGGCAGGAAGCGGTGGATCTGGCCAACTTCAACGCGTCCGTAGGTCCCGCCGAGCAGCGGTACTACACCGACACGGTGAGCGGGCCGCCGGTCGATAGAACCGGTCACGAGGAATCACTCGCCTTGGCGTTGCTTCCCGGCGCCTCCTCGGCGCACCCGCTCACCCCGACGAATGCGCGCGCCCTGGCCGCGACAAACGTGAACGACGACATGTCGTTCACCATCGGCAAGGTGCGGCAGGTCGCCGACGAACTGAACGGCAACATCTCCACGCTGGCAAATGCGTCCAGGACCAATGCCAGCACGCGCCTGCTGGTCACCAGCCTGGTGACGGTGCTACTGCTGCTCCTGGTCCTGCTCATCTCCACCCTGGTGGCCCGCTCGCTGACCCGACCGCTGCGCAAGCTCCGCACCGACGCGCTCGACGTGGCCGGCAACCGGCTGCCGGAGATGGTGCGCCGGCTCAGCCAGAGCGAGGGCGCCGACGAGAGCCTCGACATCGAGCCGATCGGGGTCACCTCCACCGACGAGATCGGTGAGGTCGCGCGGGCCTTCGACCAGGTTCACCGCGAGGCTGTCCGGCTCGCGGCCGACGAAGCCATAATGCGCGGCAACCTGAACGCCATGTTCGTCAACCTGTCCCGGCGCAGCCAGTCGCTGGTGGAACGACAGATTCGCGTGATCGCCGCCCTGGAGCAGAGCGAACAGGACGCGGAGCGCCTGGCGAGCCTGTTCCAGGTGGACCACCTGGCTACCCGGATGCGTCGCAACTCTGAGAACCTGCTGGTTCTCGCCGGCCACGAGTTCTCCAAGCGGTCGCGCCAGCCGGTGACCCTGGTAGACGTGGTTCGCGCGGCGGTGTCGGAGATCGAGCGGTACGAGCGGGTCGTGATGAACGTGCAGTCCGGGGTCTGGATTCGCACGGAGGCGGTTCGCGACGTAGTGCACCTGACCGCAGAACTGGTGGAGAACGCGACAACGTTCTCGGCGGCCGATACCCCGGTGACGATCGAGACCCGCCTGCTAAGCAGCGGTGGAGCCCTGATCGAGATCGCCGACCAGGGCTTGGGCGCACGCCCTGAAGCGCTGGACAGCCTGAATTGGCGCCTGGACAACCCGCCGAGGGTGGATGTGGAGGTATCCCGCCGGATGGGCCTGTTCGTGGTGGCCCAACTGGCGGCGCGGCACGGCATCCGCGTCCGGCTGCTCCCAGCGGTCCCCAGCGGCCTGATCGCGCTGGTCTGGCTGCCCGGTCACGTGATCACGGTAGAGGAGGAGAGCGGTTTCGGTCCGCCGCGTTCCGCCTCGGGGAACCGGACAACCGGGCGTGTTGCGCCAGCAAGAGAGACCGGCCAGGACGCAGGTACCGAGCGGGACAGAATCGCGACGGCAGCCACATCCAGGATGGGAGACCGCCTGCGCGCGGCCCATCTCCGCGAGGACCATCTCCGCGAGGACGTTGGCTCAGCGGACAGCGGCTCGGTCAGCTGGCGGGAAAGCACACCGCACGGCCAGGTGACGGTGCCCATCGCGGAGCGCCGCGGCGGTCGTGACCAGCTGCCCATCTTCGAAGCGGTGGAGTCGGACTGGTTTCGCGCCGGGCGGCAGCCCGTCGGCGTGGCCACCAAGGACGACGGGAGCTGGTTCTCGCCGGCGGACGACGGGTATCGCGCGGCTGAGGCGGTCAGGGAACCGGCTGCGGTCGGCACCACGCATTCCGGGCTGCCGAAGCGGGCGCCAGGGGCGAATCGAGTTCCTGGGACAGCCGCCGCTTCAGCGGCAACTGCGGTGCCATCTCATCCCAAGCCAAGAAGGTCAGCAACAGATAATCGGAATCGTCTCGCCAGTTACCAGAGTGGTCTCCAGCAGGGCCGGGTTACGGCGGGCGGGGGGAACGCTGACAGCGGAGCGGGCACGGCTTCATGAATGATCGGAATGCGGACGGCACTGGGAGCTAGGGAGGTGGCGGTGGTGATGACTTCACTCCCGGGAACGGATCGGGATCTGAACTGGTTGGTTACGGACTTCGCGGATCGGGTGCCCGATGTCGCGCACGCGATCGTGGTGTCGGCGGACGGGCTGCCGGTCGCCTACTCGAGAGAGTTCCCGCCGGAGCGGGCGCATCAGCTCGCGGCGGTGGCGGCGGGGTTGGCCAGCCTGACGCAGGGGGCCTCGCGGATATTCGAGGGTGGCGAGGTCAAGCAGACGATGGTCGACATGGACCGGGGGCTGCTGATCGCGATGGGGGTCAACGGCGGCTCGACGCTTGCAGTCCTCGTGGGAGATGATTGTGACATGGGACTGGTGGCGTACGAGATGTCGCTGCTGGTCGTGCAGGTAGGCGACGCTCTGACACTAGAGGTGCGCGGTGCTCAGCCACCTGGGTGATCCCCGCCAGACGATTGACCGCGCTGGAGACGCCAGCGTCGGTCCCGAGTCACGGTAACCCTGTGCCTGCCGACGACGGCCGTTATTCGCAATCGGATGACGGTGAATCGCCGGAGGACGGTGAGGACTTCCTCGTCCGCCCGTACACGGTGACAAGGGGACGGACAACGCCGCCCTATCACCTGGAGATCGAGGCGATGATCGCGGCCGCATACTACGAGGCGGGCGATCTGTCGCAGCTCAGCCCGGAGTGCCGAGCGATCTTGGAATTCTGCCAGGACTGGCGGTCAGTGGCCGAGATCTCCGCGGTGCTGCGGATGCCGCTGGGGGTGACGCGGATCTTGATCACTGATATGGTGGCAGACGGCTTGGTGCAGGTCCAGCAACTCGACCATAGTCAGGGCCCTCCGGACATCAACCTGCTGCAAAGGGTGCTCACCGGAATTCGAAAACTCTAACCGCTAACAAGCTCGTGGCTCAGTGGCAGTGCGGCTAGCCCGAAGTTACGGGGCCTCTGAGTGGAAATCTCGTGCCTGCCAGAGCCAGAATTCGGCTTCCGTTGACAAATACCGCCGAGCGTCCGTCGCGCGCATATTTCCTGACCTCGTCAGGACTCCGCCGGAGGCTCCGACGCGCGCCCGAATATCATTCACTGGCGCCTAGAGAGCCTGGGAACCAGGGCTCTCGTGTTCGTAGCTAGCCCGGCGCGACCGCCCGGCCGACTCACCCGTCGTCAGGATACTCCGGTCCATCCGGGATGCCAGCCAGCCGACAGCCGCTCCCCCCGCCAGCACAAGCATGATGTACCAGCCCAGGCGGCGGACGCGGTGCGGACGATCAGCCTGGACGAGGTGACCAGTTCGGGCGACCTCGGCTACGCGCTCGGCGTCGTCGTGGCGCGGTCCCGTCCGGTCGGGCGCTCACGACCAAGTACGCCACCATCTGACGGCGCGAAACCGATGGCCGGTGGCGGCAGGCGGTCGACTCGTCCAGCCCGAACCCGTAGTCCGGGCCGGACGAGTCGCGACGAGCCGCCGGGATCAGCAGTTCGGGTTGGCGCGGACCGGCCCGGCGAAGGCGCCCAGTGTGCCCGGCCCCACCGTGCCGTACTGCGCGTCACCGCCGAAGGTGTTGCCGTTGCGCATGTTGCCGAACTCCCACAGGCACAGGCCGCCGATTCTGGCCTGCGTCCAGTACGGGAAGAAGTGACCGGGGCCCTGCGGCGGGAGCACGCACCCGGCGCCCGAATTGAGGTCGCAGTTCGTGTTGAGCTCGCTTGCGCTGGTATCGGTCATGAACTGGATCTGGGGATATCGATGACCGCCGTTGGTGGTCGGTTGCAACTGCAGGAACGTTGACGGGAACCGGTCCGGAACCACCGAATCCGGCCAGTCCGGGTAGTACGGCGTGCCGTCCCAGTCCAGGTCGCCGACGGCGTCGAAGAAGACGTCGCAGCCTGTCACCAGGTTGGGTGCGGCGGTCCCCCCGTGCGTGTCGCCGAACCTGAAGCACGGCGAGTCGTCTGCTTCGAGGCTGGGATTCTCCTTGCCCTTCTCGTACGGGCCCCGGCAGTACTGGTAGTAGGTATCGGTGAAGGTGCCCTCGGTGAAGACGGCGCTGCCGACGACCTGGTTGCACGCTTCGAAGTGACCGAGCTCGAACTGGTCATTGATCATGTAGGGCCCGATGCCCCACGGAATGATGTTCTGCGCCCGCGCGGACGAATACTCGGGCTGGAAATTGAACGGCGTGCCGGAGCAGTCGGCCGGGCTGGTGTTCATGAAGCCGTTGGCCGCCGAAGCGATCATGAAACCGCTCTGCCCGGTAGTCAGATCGGTTTCCTTCGCTTCTAGCGCATGGCCGCCCGGGATCTTCGCGTTGAACATGCTCAGCTTGATCGCATCGCCCGGGTTCATCAGCAGGGTGTGCGCGTTCGGCGTGATCGTGGTGAGATCGCTCAGCTGCGGGCTTGGCGGCCCGGCGGGCACGCCGTTGGTCTGGATGAAGCCGAAGTTGACGGGTTCGGTGCAGTTCGGGTTGCAGGTTCCGTCGGCGGCGCACTCCAGGCTGTCGATGGTCAGCGCCGAGCACCAGTGCGTGTTGTCGCAGCTGATGCTATCGGTGAACGGGGCGAAGCCGGGCGGGTAGAACTGCAGCTCCACGAAGGCCGCGCCCGCACCAGGGGAGGTGCTGCTGGGCGCATTGGCGTCGGACTCGGGCGTGCAGGGCAGCATCGGCGTGGACTGCGGGTCGCAGACGGTGGTCGAGATCCAGGGGGCGACGGTCAGCTCGAACGTGTGCGTCACGTCGCGGCCGGGATGAGTCGTCGTCGGCAGGGCCTTCGGCTCGACCGGCAGGCGTTCGGTCATCGAGAAGTTGTCACCCGAACCAGGCTGGCTGGAGAGGAAGCGGACGGACGGCTCGTCGTGCCCGATGTAACGCCCGTTGTCCTCGAACCGCCCCTCATCGGACCCTCGTGGGTCGGCGCACTGGATGACGCGCTTGACCGGATGCTGGATTGGGCTCAGGCCATTGCAGTCCAGTCCGCCGACTTTGTTCGGGCTGACGGGGGCGTTCGCCGCGCGCGCGGCCCCGGTAGTCGCGGCGCTCAGCCCCAGTATCAGCGTCACGGCCACGAAGAGCACGGCCAGCACGGACATCCGTCCGCATCGTCGCGGTATTCGCATAGCCAGGCCTCCCTATTTCGATCGTTAATGACCGGCTTCGCCCATACGGCTCCGCTCCTGCACAAATCTGCTCCGATACGGCAGATATGGCAACGACTTCATGACACGGATTGGCAAAAGGTGCGGCGAAGGGACATGCTCAGGCCTACGGAGGTGGCCACAGTAGGAGCAATGGCCGGAATGTCGGCAGAATCTCCGGACAGCCGCGAACTGTTCGCGTCAGGTGACCAGCAGCCGCTCGCACAGCCCCAGACAACACACGCGACAGACCTTGTGCTCGGCCGCCTGGCCGCCGCTGATCGTGGCGCTGGACGCCTTCGTCCTGCGGACGGTGCTCGTACCGGCCGTGATGCACCTGTGCGGCCGAGCCAACTGGTGGCTGCCCCGCTGGCTGGACCGCCGCCTGTCGCACCTGGCCATCGAGCCCCCCGCGCAGGAACAGTCCGCCCGCGCGCCCCGGTCTACCCTCGTAGCCCGGCTTATGGAAGGCTTACCTCATGCATGAATCCCCTGCGCCGACTCTTCAGCGGCCGCGTTACGGCGTTGACGCGCCGTCGATCCCGGCGGTTCTCGGCGCTGCCGGGGTGGCGTGCTGCCTGGCCGCCGCCCGGCGGTGGCCAGGCAGAATCGCGATGGCGGCCGCCGGGACGGTACTGCTGGCTAACGCCGGCGTGTTCCTGCACACCACGCTGCGCGGCAAGCTGCGCATCTGGGAACGGGAACTGGATCGCGCCGGCCTGCAAGGCAACGAGCAACTGCTGGACCTGGGCTGTGGCCGCGGCGCGGTGCTGATCGCGGCGGCCAGACGGCTGCCGACGGGACGCGCCGTCGGCGCGGACCTGTGGACCAGGGACCAGAGCGGCAACAGTCCCGAAGTCACGCTCGCCAACGCCGCTGCGGCCGGGGTCGCCGACCGGGTGGAAGTGCACACGGCCGACATGACCGCGCTGCCGTTCCCGGACGGTTCATTCGACGTCGTGACGAGCGCGCTGGCAATCCACAACATCCCGTCGCCCGAGGGCCGCTACCGCGCGGTGGACGAGGCCATGCGGGTGCTGCGCCCGGGCGGGCAGCTGCTCATCGCCGATCTCTCGCCCAATCCCAGGAAGTATGCCGTCCACATCGGCCAGGGCAAACTGCGCTCACTCGGGCCCGGCTACTGGTATGGCGGCCCCTGGTTCACCACGCTGCTGCATGTCGTCAAGGAACGCTAACTGTCGGCAGGGCGGGGGCGGGCGAAATTCGCGGCTGCGATGGGGGCGCTAAGACCAAGGACGCGGTGAACTGCCGATCTCGCTGGCCACATCATTGAGCACGCTCTCGCGGGTGATCCAGCCCGGCACGTGCCGGCCGTCGCCGGACAGCACGGGCAGCCCGTACAGGCTGACAGGCCAGTGTCCGGCCTAAGCCTCAATCCACCGACCGGGTTTGGATGTTGGCTGGGCGGAATCAGCGGTTGGCTGATCTGACCTTGGCAGCGAATAGGGCGTGCCCTTTCTTCGAGGTGAACGCCGTGTACGGGACCTCGGCGATTCCGGCGTCGGAGATCCAGGCGCTCAGCTGGTCATCCCAGATCGCGCGGGGATACTTGATGGGGCTCCAGGCGTC
>Ga0307474_10004079_pt1 | contig 10521 bp, 9 predicted proteins | sample atmos_gasesECM1C_2_FD_203312 | JGI IMG/M metagenome (GOLD analysis project Ga0307474, IMG submission 203312) | Hardwood forest soil microbial communities from Morgan-Monroe State Forest, Indiana, United States - atmos_gasesECM1C_05 | ecosystem: Environmental > Terrestrial > Soil > Temperate...
ACAGCAACGTAGGCGGGTGGTTCAGGCACGCAGCGCAACATCCGGCAGCGGGAATCCGCGTGCGCTCGCAACTCTGTTCGTTGTCTTTGCCAGGTTTCGCTGCGCGGAGAAGGGGTAATCGAGACCCAGCCGGATGGGTAATCGGGACCCAGGCAGACGGTATGTGCGGGCTGCAGTACATGTGCAGAGGCGCCCCTACGGGACGCGAGGGATTGGTGCGGTCCGAATGGAAACCCTGAGCCGCGGGTCTAATTGTCTAGCGATCGTTTTGGCGTTCGTGGTGATCGGCATTTGCGCACCGGCGCAGGTCGACGCCAACCACGGTGTCAAGGTGTTTCCGGGCATGGAAATTCATCAGGGCAGCACGATATGCACGTTGGGTTTTGTTGAAGTGCGGCTGGGGATTGCGCTGACGACGGGTCGGTGCGATGGTGGCCCCGTAGTGACCGACAGCAACCGAGATGTGGTCGGGGCGGTATACCTAGCGCGGCACAACCCTGCTGACGACGCCGCGGTAGACGGCTCCATGTCAGGCGTCGAATACGAAGTCATCAGGCTGGCCTCCAACGTGATCGCCAGCGATCGACTGCCGACCGGGCGCCAATTGGAATCCATGCCGGGCCTGCCCGCGCAACCGGCCCTTCCGGTCTGTCATTTCGGGATCTCGACTGGGCAGACCTGTGGCCGGGGCAGCTCCGTCGGCGACGTCGGGTTGGACATCCCCGGCACGTCTACCGGCAGACACGACATCGGCGGGCCCGTCTATGCCCTCACCGACGACAACCGTGCCGTGATCGTGGGTTTGTTCGATGGCATGTGGAGATCGGTGCCCGAGGCGGAGTCCTGGCAAGCCATCATGCACCAGCTCTACGTCGATCTCCGCTCGTTCCCCTCACAACAGCCGGTGTCGGCGGTGCGCATGGTCAGCCGGGTACAGCGAGACGACGCGCTGCAGATCTACCCATCCACGGCCTGACGCACGATTCAGGTACGCGAAGCTCGGCCTTCGTCCCCGGTCGTTCCTCGGCGCGATCGCCGGCGACGTATCCGAAGGGCCGGTGAGGGGCAACAAGTTTCGTATCCTTTGCCAGTACCCTCACTGCCCGCGCCCGAGCAGGTGACGTAGGGCGGAGTCGAGGTCAGGCTGGCGAAACCGGTGCCCGCATTGGCTGAGGCGCCCGGGGATTACGCGTTGACTGGCGCAGGCGAGTTCGCGGGCGCCCTGCCCGCCGAGCAACAGCCGGGGCCCCAGCGGCGGCACCGGCAACACCGCCGGCCGGTGCAAGACCTGGGCCAGCGTGCGGGTGTACTCGGTATTGCGGACCGGTTGCGGCGCAACCGCATTCACCGCTCCGGACAGCGCGGCATCCCAGAGCGCTCGGTGATAGACGTCGACCAGGTCGTCGATCCCAATCCAGGACAGCCATTGTCGGCCGCTGCTGAGCCGGCCACCCAGCCCAGCGCTGAACAGTGGGCGCATCAGCCGAAGAGTGCCGCCGCGAGGGGACTGAACGATGCCCGTGCGCACCCGCACCACCCGCACTCCAGCCTGCTCTGCCGGCGCGGTCGCATCCTCCCAGTCGGCGACGACGTCGGCGAGAAACCCGTCGCCGCGATCGCTGTCCTCGGCGAGGGTCTCGTCGCCACGGTCGTATCCGTAGTACCCAATCGCCGAAGCGGAGATCAGGACGGCCGGCCCAACGGTGGTGCGGGCCAAGAGTTCTGCCAGCCGACGAGTCGGCCCAATGCGGCTGTTGCGCACCGCTTTTCGGTGGTCATCGGTGAACCGGCCAGCGATCGAGGCGCCAGCCAAATGGACAACCGCGTCGACGCCGGCCAATAGTTCCGGGTCGGGATCGTCCGGGTTCCACTGCCGCTCATCGCTGCCTTTCGCCGCGCCGCGGACCAGCCTGATGACGCGATGGCCGCCGGTGCTCAGGAAGGCGGTCAACGCCGAACCGACCAGGCCCGATGAGCCTGTGACGGCAACAGTCGTCGGGGCCAGGCCGTGCTGGGCGGCTTCCCGGTGCGCGGCCAGGTCGTCGGCGAGTTGGCGGTGCCGGTAAGCGAATATTGGGCGCAGCGCCGGCCCGGGTACCGGCGTGTCGACCCGGTCGATCACCCGGGTCCGGTTGTCGCCCGCGTCCTCGAATTCGTGGGTGTGGCGCCATCGCACGGCGATTCGTGCGGGCAGCGAGGCCAGCCCGTCGCCGCCGATGGTGTCGACGAACCGCCGCGGCGGATCGTAGGAATCCGCCTGGTGAACGGCTACCCAGCGCAGCCCGCCGGGCAGCGCGAGCGTGGCGCGCCCGTCCTTGAGCGAGGTCGCCTCGGTGACCAGCCGCAGCGGCGTCCACGGCGGCGAAAGCCGGTTGAACGCACCTGGCCTGCTATGCCAGGCGAACACCTCGTCGCGCGGTGCGTCGACAACGCTCGAATACGTCACCCCCATCTCTCGACCGTACCGGCGAACGCCGGCGCATGCTGCAAGCCTTTCGGGGGAACACCGGTTGGCATGAGTGTTCTCGACGGAATGCGGTCGGTGCTCGACATTGCGCTGGATCGGGCGGTCGTCCCTGGCTACACCAGCGTCGGCTATCGGCTCCGGCAATCGGGCTGGGCGGACGATCCACCGCCGGACGCGCTTCGCGGTCGGACCGCGCTGGTCACCGGTGCGAATCGCGGCATCGGCAAGGCGATCGCCGCCGGCCTGGCCCGACTGGGTGCGACTGTCTTGCTGACCGTTCGCGACAGGGAGGGCGGTGAGCGGGCATGCGAGGAGATGATCGCGGCTGACTCTGATGCCGACGTGCAGGCGGAGGTGTGCGATGTGTCCGACCTGGCCGCTGTCGGCGCCTTTGCAGCGGACGTGACCAGCCGGGTGCGGACGCTGGACGTGCTTATCCACAACGCCGGGGTGCTGCCGGCCACCCGCACCGAGACCGACGATGGGCACGAGATCACTTTGGCCACCCACGTTTTGGGTCCGGTGTTGTTGACCGAGCGCCTGCTGCCGATCCTGGCCAAGTCCAACGATCCGCGAGTCATCCTGATGTCGTCGGGCGGGATGTACACCCAAGCACTGCCGGCCGACGACCCCGAATACCGCACCGGCCGATACAGCGGCGCCACCGCGTATGCGCGGACCAAGCGACTACAGGTCGCGTTCACCCCGATCCTGGCCCGCCGCTGGGCCGCCCGGCACATAAGCGTGTACGCCATGCACCCCGGCTGGGCCGATACTCCCGGGGTGGCCACATCGCTTCCGGGTTTTCGGATGCTCACCCGCCCGATGTTGCGCACACCCGCCGAGGGTGCCGACACCGCCGTATGGCTTGCCGCAACCAGACCGGCACCGCCAACCGGGGGGTTCTGGCATGACCGGCGGCCCCGCCCGGAGCACTATCTGCCGTTGACCCGTTACGGCGACCGCGACCGCGAGCGCGTGTGGGAGTACTGCGCAGACGCGATCGGTATCGAAAACCCTTGATAGCTAACGGTCAGGCAATGCGTGCTCGACGATGGGCAGCCGGGGCTGCGGTTGGCGTTCGCGGCGCTTGGCCGCCAGGTAGACCTGTGCGGTCTCCTTAGCTACCGTCTGCCAATCGAAGTCGGAGGTGAGGCGTTCCCGGGCAGCCCGGGCGCGCCGCTGCGCGGCGTCGGGATCGTCGAGCACCGTGCGCACGGCTGCGGCCAGCCCCGCGGCTTCGCGCGGCGGACACGAGACCCCGGTCTGCCCGTCGATCACCGCCTCGCCCAGGCCGCCGATGTTCGACGTCACCAGTGGCGCGCCGGCTGCGGCGGCCTCCAGGGCGGCCAGCCCGAAGGGCTCGTAGTGGCTGGGCAACACCGCGGCGTCGACCCGATGCAGTACCACCAACAATTCGGCGTGGTCGAGATGCCCGACGAACCGGGTTGCCTTGACTACCTTGTATTTACGGGCCTGGTCGACGAGCCAATCCTGCTGGGTGCCCTCCCCGGCGATGGTCAGCGTGGTCCCGGGGTGAGTGCGCCTGATCCGCGGCAGCGCGGCGATGACGTCGTGCACACCCTTCTCGTACTCCAGCCGGCCCACGTAGAGCAGTTCGGCTGGTCCGGGGCGCGGACAACGGGCAGCGAACGGCCAGCGCGCCGCGTCAATACCGTTGCGGATCACCGTGATCTCGGCCAGGCCGGGACCGAAAAGTTCGGTGATCTCGTCACTCATCGACGCCGAACATGTGATCAGCGAATCGGATTCACGCACCAGCCACGACTCGACGGCGTGCACCTGACGACTGATTGCTCCGGATACCCAGCCGGAATGCCGTCCGGCTTCCGTCGCATGAATCGTGGAAATCATTGGCACGTCATAGAATTGGGCGAGTGCGAGGGCCGGATGGGCCACCAGCCAGTCGTGCGCGTGTACGACGTCGGGATGCCAGGGGCGGTCGCCGCCGTGTCTCTTCAGGGACAGGCCGGCGCGGATCATCGCATGACCCATCGCCAGGGTCCAGGCCATCATGTCGTCGCCGAAGGTGAACTCGTGCGGGTCCTGTGCGGCAGCGATCACCCGGACACCCTCGCTGATCTCATCGGACGACGGGTGGGTGCTGGGATCGGTGTCGGTGGGGCGGCGGGACAGGACGACGACATCATGCCCGGCCGCGGCCAGCGCCGTCGACAGGTGATGCACATGGCGGCCCAGCCCGCCGATCACCACCGGCGGGTACTCCCACGACACCATCAGGATCTTCATGCCCAACCCCTTTGCCGCCGAGACTGCGGCCACGGTGTGCAATTGTGGCCGGACCACGCCCTGGGCGCAGGATCGACGCCACCACCGCAGCCTCGCGTGATCGTCACCGGGGTAGCCTTCGCGCGTCCAGGGCGCCGAACAGACCGTCGGCGCGGTTCCACCCGTCGGCCAGCCGCTGCGCGGCGTCGCGCCGGCCCGACGCCAACGCCCGGGCGATCTCCCGGGTGGCGTGGGCGTGCAGATGCGCACGGTAACGGGCGTAGTCGGCGGCCGAATCCTTGCTCACCATGAACGGCCAGTCGCTGGACACGGTCAGCAACGTCTCGCGCAGGATCTGATCGGCAACGCGATCACGGGGAATGGGTCCGTCCAGCGATGCCGTCTGCGCCAGCGCCTTGTCGACCGTGGTCAATGCGGTATCGACCACTTCCGTGTTGAGCTGGACGAGATCGGCCACCTGGTCACCGGCCCACACCTGCCAGTCCTTCCCGGAACCCCAAGAGCTGGGCGGCAATGCGACCGCATCGCCAACGAACCCGCCGGCGATCGCGTCGCGCAGCGTGCCCACTCGCACGCCGGCGGCGGGCAAGGCCCGCAGCGTGCGCTGCAGCCACGTCGGCCCCTCGTACCACCAGTGGCCGAACAACTCGGTGTCGAAGGCGGCAATCACGTGGGCGGGCCGCCTGATGCGCTCGGACTCGGCCAGTAGCCGGTTGCGTACCACTTCGACGAAGTCGTCGACATGGCCGTCGACCGCGTGGTCTGCGCGCTCGGGATCGTAGGGCGCCTTGGCGTCTGACCGCACATTGCGCCCGGTGACCCTGGCCGGCTTGAGACCGGTGAGGTGGTCATAGGTGTGGAAATCGCGGTAAGCCGAATGCCCGGGGTAGCCGGATTTCGGCGACCAAACCCGGTAGCTGACCTGCAAGTCGCGCCCGAACGCGACCACATCGGTGTCGCCGACCGGCCGACCCAGCGCGGTATCGCCGTGCAGTGTCGGGCCGTCGACCATGAAGTGAGTGACTCCCACGGCGGCGTAATCGTGCTCCATACCCGGGGCGTAGGCGCATTCTGGCGGCCAGATCCCGGCCGGGCGGTGCGCCAGCCGCAGCCGAGCGTCGGCCAGGCCCTCGTGCAGCGCGAACTCGCGCAGCCGCGGCGCCAGCAGCGGCTGGAACGGGTGCGCCAATGGGCCGCCGAGCAGCTCGACTGTGCCGGCGTCGATCAGGCTGCGCAGCAGCGGGCTGCCGCCGTGCCGCCACAGGGTGGCGAAGTCGTCGAGCGCCTGATCCGCCTCTGCGCACTCGCGAATTCCGAAGGCCCGCAACGCCTCCGGTGCGCATGACTGGTAACTGGCCGACTTCGATCGGGGTACCGACCGCACGCTGGCGGCCTCCGCGGCGCGCAGCCGCCAGTTGGCCAGCCAGTGATGCATTCCGTCGAGGCAATACGGGTCGTCGAGCTGGGCGTTCACCACCGGAGTGATCCCAAGCGTGATCTGGGGGCCCTTCCCGCTTGCGGGGGACCGGTGCCGATCCTCGTCGGCCAGCGTGAGTAGCACCCGCAACAGCGGCAGGTAGGCCGCCGCCCACGACTGGTAGAGCCATTCCTCGCCGACCGGCCAGCGGCCGTGGTGGGCCAGCCAAGGCAGGTGGGTGTGCAGAACCAGGGTGAACAGACCGGGCACCGGGCTTGCGGATGTGCTCACGGCCGCACCGCGATCGCGATCAGATCCAGGCTGTCATCTATGTCACGGCCATCCCGGGCATCTCGTGCGTCGACGATGTCGAAGTCGTCGGTGGTGACCGCGGCGACATCTGCCCGCAGCTCGGGCGACCACGGTGCGTCGGCCACCGCGCGCGCGATCTGCGCGTCGATGATGGAGCCGCCGTGGCGGGCATCCATCTCCTGCAGCCGCGGACCGTGGAACAGGCCACTGATCGACACCTCGGCGAAACCCGCGTCCACCAGCAATTGAGTCAGCTCGTCGGCGTTTAGTTCACGGGTGTGAAACGGGTTGATCGGGGTGTCACGGCCCGGGGAGAAGGTGATCCGGTTGGGGGTGGACACCATCAGCAACCCCGAGGGACGCAACACCCGGGCGCACTCGGCCACAAAGTGACCCTGGTCCCACAGGTGCTCGATGACCTGGAAGTTCACCACGGCGTCGACCGACGCGTCGGGCAGCGGCAACGCGGCCAGGTTTGCCCGCATGACCTCCACCCCGGGGTAGCGGCTGCGGACATGGGCCACCGCGGCCTCGTCGTAATCCACCGCGACGACCCGGCGGGCGAGGCCGGCGATCAGGTCGGCGCCGTAGCCCTCGCCACAGCCGGCCTCGAGCACCTCGCGGCCCGCGCAGCGTGGCGCCAGCCGCTGGTAAACCACCTCGTGGCGGCGAAACCAGTAGTTCTCGATGTCCAGATCGGGGATGGTGCGTTCGCCCGTCAGCGTCAGCACGGCGTCAGCGACCGGCGAGGTTCCGTCGGGGATGCGGTGGGGAAGGTCGGGAACGAATGCGCTCATTGCATAGGCAGGCTAACGCGAAGTGTCCGATTCGCGAACCGTGCACTGGGGGCACCCCGCTGGCGGGGGAGAGACAGGCGACGGAAACCCCAGGACGACCCGCTATGGTGTGAGAGCAGACCGCACAAAGTTACCCGTCAGTAACACGCCGGTGCGGTTGCTGAACGCCTGACCCAGGTCCCGTAGTCGACCCGCTGCGGGACTCCTTCGAGGAGGACGAACCACACTCATGACGAACATCGTGGTCCTGATCAAGCAGGTCCCAGACACCTGGTCGGAGCGCAAGCTGACTGACGGCGATTTCACGCTGGACCGCGAGGCCGCCGACGCGGTGCTGGACGAGATCAACGAGCGCGCGGTAGAAGAGGCGCTGCAAATCAGGGAGAAAGAAGCCGCCGACGGCATCGAGGGGTCGGTCACCGTGCTGACCGCGGGCCCCGAGCGGGCTACCGAGGCGATCCGCAAGGCCCTGTCGATGGGTGCCGACAAGGCCGTCCACCTCAAAGACGATGGCATGCACGGCTCGGACGTCATCCAGACCGGGTGGGCGCTGGCCCGCGCGCTGGGCACCATCGAGGGCACCGAGCTGGTCATCGCCGGCAACGAAGCCACCGACGGTGTCGGCGGTGCGGTGCCGGCCATCATCGCCGAGTATCTGGGCCTGCCGCAGCTCACCCACCTGCGCAAAGTGTCGGTCGCGGACGGCAAAATCACCGGCGAGCGGGAGACCGACGAGGGCGTCTTCACCCTCGAGGCCACGCTGCCCGCGGTGGTGAGTGTGACCGAGAAGATCAACGAGCCGCGCTTCCCATCCTTCAAAGGCATCATGGCCGCCAAGAAGAAAGAGGTCACGGTGCTGACCCTGGCCGAAATCGGGGTCGAGAGCGACGAGGTCGGGCTGGCCAACGCCGGGACGACCGTGCTGGCGTCGACGCCGAAGCCGGCCAAAACCGCGGGTGAGAAGGTCACCGACGAGGGCGAAGGCGGCAACCAGATCGCGCAGTATCTGGTGGCGCAGAAAATCGTCTAACGATCACCCGTCCATCTCAAACAGTCCCCCAAGTGACGAGAAGAGCGATATAACCCATGGCTGAAGTATTGGTGCTCGTCGAGCACGCTGAAGGTGCGCTGAAGAAGGTCAGCGCCGAATTGATCACCGCCGCCCGCACGCTGGGCGAGCCGGCCGCCGTCGTGGTCGGTGCGCCGGGGACGGCGGCGCCGCTGATCGACGGGCTGAAGGCGGCCGGCGCCGCCAAGATATACGTCGCCGAGTCCGACGATGTCGACAAATACCTGATCACCCCGGTGGTCGACGTTCTCGCCGCGCTTGCCGAATCCAACGCGCCGGCCGCCGTGTTGCTGGCCGCCACCGCCGACGGCAAGGAAATCGCCGGCCGGCTCGCGGCCCGGATCGGGTCCGGTCTGCTGGTCGACGTGGTCGAGGTGAAGGAGGGCGCCAAGGCAGTGCACTCCATCTTCGGGGGCGCGTTCACCGTCGAGGCGCAGGCCAACGGCGACACCCCAGTGATCACGGTGCGTGCCGGGGCCATCGAGGCAGAGCCGGCCGACGCCGCGGGTGAGCAGGTCAGCGTGGAAGTGCCCGCTCCCGCCGAGAACGCCACAAAGATCACCGCCCGCGAGCCCGCCGTCGCCGGTGACCGGCCGGAACTGACCGAGGCCACCATCGTGGTGTCCGGTGGTCGCGGTGTCGGCAGCGCGGAAAACTTCAGCGTGGTCGAGGCGCTGGCGGACTCGCTGGGTGCCGCCGTCGGCGCGTCCCGCGCCGCGGTCGACTCCGGCTACTACCCGGGCCAGTTCCAGGTGGGCCAGACCGGCAAGACGGTGTCGCCTCAGCTCTACGTCGCGCTGGGCATCTCCGGGGCCATCCAGCACCGCGCGGGCATGCAGACCTCGAAGACCATCGTGGCGGTCAACAAAGATGAGGAGGCGCCCATCTTCGAGATCGCTGACTACGGCGTGGTCGGCGACCTGTTCAAGGTGGCTCCGCAGCTGACCGACGCGATCAAGGCCCGCAAGGGCTGACACCCCGCTTAACCAGCAGTTAACGACCACGCCTGCTGCCTGCGGGGTCGTTACTATTCCGCGACATTTCGTCATCTGACGTGCACCGACACGTCACAGCGCCGATGCCGATTAGCTCATCGACTGCGCCACGTTGTTGGCATGAGCATTGCTTCCGTCCTGATACCCAGCGACAAGCCGGACCCCGCGGCGGCCCCATCGTCGGGGCCGCGGTACTCCCTGTTGCTGTCCACCGATGCCACCCTCATCGAGGCCGCGCAGCGGCTTCGATACGACGTGTTCACCAGCACACCCGGCTTCACACTGCCGGCGGGGCCCCAAACGGGTGGGTTCGGGCGACGGGATGTAGACCGGTTCGACGAATACTGCGACCACCTGCTGGTTCGTGATGACGACACCGGGGAGCTGGTCGGTTGTTACCGGATGTTGGCGCCGGCGGGTGCCATCGCGGCCGGAGGCCTCTATACCGCGACAGAATTCGACGTTCGCTCGTTCGACCCGCTACGGCCGTCGTTGGTGGAGATGGGACGAGCCGTGGTGCGCGAAGGCCATCGCAACGGTGGTGTGGTGTTGCTGATGTGGGCCGGCATCCTGGCCTACCTGGACCGATACGGCTACGACTACGTGACCGGCTGCGTATCGGTCCCGATCGGCGACGAAGCTGACGGTGACGTTCCGGGCAGCCAGCTGCGCGGCGTCCGCGACTTCATCCTGAGCCGCCATGCCGCACCCCCGCAGTACCGGGTACGCCCCTACCGGCCCGTGCTCATCGGCGGGGAGGCTATCGACGACATTGCCCCGCCGCCGCGGCCGTCGGTTCCGGCGCTGATGCGCGGCTACCTGCGGCTGGGCGCCCAAGTCTGCGGCGAACCGGCGCACGACCCGGACTTTGGTGTCGGCGACTTCTGCGTGCTGCTGGACAAACGGCGCGCTGATACCCGATATCTGCGAAGACTGCGGTCGGTATCGGCGGCCACCGAAATGGCGGGCGGCGCCCGATGAGCGCTCCCGCAGTCACCGCCCACGCCTGGCTGCCCCGCACCTCGTGCGACCTCAGCTGTGTGGGAGTCGGCGGCGCTGCGCAATCGCGGCGGTCGCTGGTGGTGCTGCGGGTAGCGCTTCGCGTGATGTTGGCGCTGCTGTTGGCGCCGGGGGTGCCGCTGATGGTGGTGCCGTTGCCGGGCCGGACGAAGGTGCAACGCATCTACTGCCGT
>Ga0307474_10004080_pt1 | contig 10520 bp, 8 predicted proteins | sample atmos_gasesECM1C_2_FD_203312 | JGI IMG/M metagenome (GOLD analysis project Ga0307474, IMG submission 203312) | Hardwood forest soil microbial communities from Morgan-Monroe State Forest, Indiana, United States - atmos_gasesECM1C_05 | ecosystem: Environmental > Terrestrial > Soil > Temperate...
GGACCAGCCCGGAGCCGGGAGTGGTCCCCATTGCGATCACGATATCGCCGTTGGACTGCAACGCGGCGGCGGACGGGCTGCCCACGTCGGTCGACACGATGCCGCCATGGCCGAAGGTTCCGTCGAGCGCACCGGCGGTGCCCGCCGCCGACGCGGTGCCGGCCCCCAGGCCCAGCGCGGCGCCGAGCACCAAGATGGCGGCTACTGCCGCTGGAATTCGCTTGTTCACTAACTGCTTCCTTCCGTAGTCCCGGTCCCCGGGGCGACACCGACGGAGACCAGCGAGGCGATAACCACCGCCGCTCCCGGCTCGGATGCCTTTCACCGGCATGTACGTGTCCTTGTCTGCAAGCGCCCGTGCCGTGCGCGCGAGCCGTCTCCACTAGACACGAGCCGAAGTCATTGACTGTTCAAATACTTGGTTGTCATCGCCGTCACGGCGAAACCACGGTCTGCCGGCTCCTCATCATTCCGCTCGCCTGTCACCAGGCCGGACGATGGCACGGCGGCGGCCTGTAGGTGCGGAAAACCTACCCGCCACCAAGCGCCACGCGCGGGCACTGAACCCATGGCCTCTTCGGCGCATACGCCCAGGTAGCATGCGTTTTCGGCACCCACAGGATCACGCCGCGCCACGGGGCAGTACCAGCACCTGTCCCTGCCATCCGACGGTCGCCCTCCGAGCCCCGGGAACGGCGGTCATCCTCATGGTGTACTGCCGCGGACTCCGGTGGCTGACTGCGCCGTAATCTCTGTCCAGCTGGATCCGGTCCGCCATCGGCCAATCGCCTGGACGAAGTTGCGCATGATCGCCGTACCGTGAATGGTCAGGACTGACTCGGGGTGGAACTGCACGCCTTCCACGGGCTGCGTGGCGTGTCGCAAAGCCATCGGGATGCCCTGGCGCGTCCGGGCCGTCACAGTGAGCGCTGGGGGCAGTGATTCCGCGGCCACCAGCAGGGAGTGGTAACGGGCCGCTTCGAACCGGTTCGGCACCCCGGCGAACAGGCCTGATCCGTCATGCACGATCTCAGATGCCTGGCCGTGGACGGGCCGCGACGAGCACACGATCGTGGCACCGAACGCTGCCGCGATCGCCTGATGGCCCAGGCAGACCCCCAGCAGCGGAGTGGTGGCGCCGCACACGCGCACGACATCTACGCTGATGCCCGCGTCAGCCGGGGTACCTGGTCCCGGGGAGATCACGATGCCTGCCGGGGCGAAGGCAGCAACCTGATCCGCGGACACCTGGTCGTTTCGCACGACCTCCACGTGGCAGCCGCGGGTGAGCAGCATGTGCGCCAGGTTGTAGGTAAAGGAGTCATAGTTGTCGATCAGCACAATGGCGGGCTTCGCGATGCCGTGCTTCCCGCCCGCCCGGGAGGCTGGCCAGACCGCTGCGCGCCGGGCCTGAGCGGGGCTGCCACGGTCGGCTGGCCGTCTGGCCAGTGCCGCCGCAAGCAGCCTGGCCACCGGTCCCGGCGCGCAGGCCACAGGGCTGTCGCCGATTGCCTGCACCGGCATCACACCGCGCAGGGCGTTGGTCACGAACACTTCGCTAGCACCGGCAAGCTGTGCCCGTGTGATCGCGCCGGTCGTAACCTCGATCCCGTTGAGCCGGGCGGCCTTCAGGACGGCCGCCCGGGTCACGCCGGGCAGGATCCGCCCGTCCGCCGCCGGCGTCTGCAGGGTGCCATTTACGACGGCGAAGACGCTGGCCCGGTCGGTCTCGAGTACCTCGCCGCCGGCGTCCTGGATAAGAAGCTGCTCGCCTGGTCCGCGCAGCCGCTGCCGGGTGAGTTCGGCGATCAGGCGCCGGTCAAGCCACTTGTGCGCGCCGAGGCCGCGCGGTATGACCGCGGGGCGCAGCCGCACCGTTTCCGGCTGCCCGGCCAGCGGGATAACCGCCACGCCGGCGCGCAGCTGGCCGCCGGAGGGTTGCGCCGTGACGCGCAGCCTCCCGGAGGGGCGCTGGGCGAGGCACGCCGCCAGGTTGTCGTACAGGGACTGCGGCAGGTGCCTGCCGTACAGCTGCTCCGCGCTGTCCTCCAGCCGCGCGAGGTGGCCGGCGAGATCACGTGTCGTGCCCAGGTCAACCAGGAGCGAGGTGAACACTCCGGCCGCTGGCCTTGGCCGCGCGGACGGCCGATCCGCGGCCGGGTCCGGTCGAGCCGCCATCGCATCCCCGGCCGGCCGGCTGGAAAGGGCGCCACCCGCCGCCCGGATGAGCGGGCCCGCCTTGAGCAAGCACTCCCGGAATTCGTCGTCGTCCAGCGAGTCCGCCACGATCCCCCCGCCGACGCCGAGCCACACCCGCCCGTCGCAGAATTCGAAGGTCCGGATGGCGACGTTCAGCTCGAACCCGGCAACCGGGCTGCGGTACCCGACAGCGCCGGTATAGATCTCGCGCGGCACCGCCTCCAGCTCATGAATGATCTCCAGGGCCCGGATCTTGGGCGCGCCGGTCACCGACCCGGGCGGAAAGGTGGCCTGGATGAGGTCACCGTCGCTGGATTGCGGGTCGAGACTCCCGCGCACGTCCGACACCAGATGCCATACCCCTGGGTGGGCTTCGGCGTGCAGCAGGCGAGGCACCTCGACGCTGCCGGCCACGCAGGCCCGGCTGAGATCGTTCCGCATCAGGTCGACAATCATCACGTTCTCGGCCCTGTTCTTGGCCGACTTCTCAAGCTCGCTGCGCTGAGCTGCGGCCCGGCGCCCGCAGGCCGACCGGCGGCTGGTTCCCTTGATGGGCCTGGACAGTACCGTCCGCCCGGTCCGGCGCAGGAAAAGCTCCGGCGACAAGCTGGCCAGATCACCACCTGGCAGGCGCAGGAACGCTGCGTAGGGCGGCTGCAGCTCAGCTGCGGCGCGGCAGAACAGGTCGAGCGGGTCGCCGCGGAAGACAGCTTCCAGCCGCAGGCAGATATTGGCCTGGAATATCTCTCCCTGCCGGATGTACTCGACCGTGCGGCCGACAGCTGCCCTGTGCTCGCCCGCCGACGGCACCAGCTCGAAGTCGCCGCAGGCGTAATCGCGGGGCGGCAGTACCGGTGCGCGCGCCCGGCCTGACAGCTCCTCAAAGCGGCGTTCCAGCCCGGCTGCACGGCCTGGCGTCCACAGGGCCTCGAAATACCACCGGGCGGACGTCTCGTCCCACCGCAGCACGTGATCATAGAAGCCGAACCACCAGATCGGCAGCCGCCGCGGACCGCCGGGTGCCGGGGGCTGGGGGAGCAGGTCGCGGGCGAGCCCGTAGCCCAGGCAGCCGATCCAGCCGCCGCCAAAAGCAGGGCCGCCCGTTCCGGGATAAGGCGCGTCCAGCACATCACCAAGATCCTGCGGCGGGCTGCGGACGAGCACCGGCTCGGATCCGATCACTGCGCCGCCGCCGGCCCAGGAGCCAAGCAACGCGACCGGATGCGGGTCGTCTCGCACCAGCCGGAGCACGTCAAGCGGCCGCAGATCCCAGTTCAAAGCACGGCGCAGAAGACGGTGCGCCGGCCGCAACTGCACAGGGTCACCTCTCCTCATGATTCCAGGGCTCTGCCGGAGGGCTGCCCGGGACCGGAATGACATCGTAGTTCCCCGGTCCGGAATTAACAGGGCCCGGCCAGCACCGGGCCCGCGGCTTGCGCGCCGGTCACGGGCGGGTGGGTTGTGTCTGGGGTTCGAGCGCGACATCCGCCCGTTTTTTCGTGATAAAGGCCGGACCTCGATGATGAAGGTGCCTGGCCTCTGATCGCATGGCGAGGTGCTCGTTCACCAGGACGCGATCCTTGATCAGCCTCGTCGGGGCAGCATGCCTGCGACGGGACCTGGCCGCGGGACCAGGCAACCTTGTCCAACCCAGATCGGACTAGCCAGCGGCCGCCGCGCCCCGGATCATGAACCACGGCATAACACAGCGCTCCGCTAGGCACGAAGAACATCCGGCTGTCGCGGGCAGTCACCGGTCGCGCTCGTTGCCGGCCACGGAGATATCTGCCCCTGACGGCTGGGACCGCCCCGAACTGGCTGATCTGCGCCCGACGCCACGCGGTCGCCTGAGTGCGAAGAGCAGCAAATACTCGGCGATCTGATTTCCTACCAAAACGGTGGGAAAGCTGCGCGGTGTCGTCGATCAGGTCCAGCGGACCGTGACGGAATATGCTAGGCAGCGTATCGATATGCGTGCGGATGAAATACTCATGTCGGCAATGCCGGGTGTCTGCCAGGGCTGCGGTCGTGTCCGGCCGGCCGCGGCCATGGCCAGTGCCCGCGCGCAGTCACCTTGACTGCGGGCTGCGGCAGAGGGAGCAACTGGCCGCTGGCATGATCGATGTGCTGGACTGGGCCTTGTCATGTCACTCGCGTCCGATGAAGATCTGCTGGCCCGCCAGTCCATGCTGCAGGACGAGGCACGGGAGGTACTCGCTGGGCTGGATCTGGCCGCGCTGGTCGCCGGTATCGGCCCGCTGGAGGTCACCGGCAGCTTTGTCTGCGGACTGATGTGCTGGCGTGAGCTGGATGTGATGGTCCTCGTCGGCCGTGACTTCTCGCCCCCGGACGTGATGGGCCTGCTGGCGCGGATCGTGCGGCGGACCGGGGTCACCGGCATCGAGTACCGTGACGAGCGAGGCCCTCGGTGCGTGACCGGCCAGACCCGCGATGAGCGGTACCACGTGACCCTCACCGTGGAGCACGCCAGCCGCCGCTGGCAGTTCGACCTGACGTTGTGGCTGCACGACCTCCACCAGAACGTCACGCGCTGGCACGAAGAACTGCGCGAGCGCATCACCGCCGAACAGCGCAGCGCAGTTCTGCGCATCAAAGATGACTGGCACCGCCGGCCCGCCTACCCCCATCAGGTCGGTGGCCTGGAGATCTACACCGCCGTGATCGATAACGGAATCCGGACCCCGGACCAGTTCGCGACCTGGCTTGCCCAGCACGGCCTGCCGGTAACCTAGCCATCCCGGACGCCTTGCCGATACGCAAGGTTCCGGGGACCCCGAACGCGAGCAGCGCAGATCCGGACGTTCACCTCGCGGGCGCCACTGCATAAGAATACGGTCGGCCTGCTTGCGTTGGGCCATAACCAAGGGGCGGGGCCAAGCGGCCAGCTATGCGAATGTGTCGGTAGGTAACCGCGCGCTGACCCGCCGATCTGGACGGCTGTGCAGCCAAGATCGGCGAGGCAGGCGGCCGCGCCGATCTTGGTCGATGTGGCGTCGTCGCGAGACTTCAGTGGAGGTCCGGCGGCTCGGTCCGCGTCTCGGAACAGCGGCGGGAGGTAGCGCAGCATGAGTACGGACCAGGTGATGTGGGTGAGGGCCGGGGCGAGCACTCCGCCGGTGGCGGCTCGCTGCCAGCCGAAGATCACGCTGGTGATCAGGCCGGCCAGGATGAGCGCCGGGTTGCCGGTAGCGGCGGTCGATGCGGCGTAGGCGAGCGTGGTGGTGCGGAGCGGCCGCGGTCCGGACCACAAGGCGCCGCGGAAGAACAGTTCTTCGGCCACCCCGCTGCCCGACGCGATGAGCACGACCAGCGGGGTTGACCCGGCGTCGGCGTAGCGCAGCACGCTGGCGATGGCACGACGCAGGGTGCGGTGGCGGCGGGCGGCCCGGGCGGCACCGTAGAACACGGCGAAGGTCGCGGCCCCGGTGACGACGGGGACGACGATAAGGGCCCGGGCCGCGCTTCCGGGGCGGGTGGGCCAGCCGCCGCCGCGCCACGAGATGGGGCCCGCGCCGAGCGCGCCGCCCGTCCAGGTGCCGGCCAGGCCGGCGGTCAGCAGGTAGAAGCGCGTGGAGCCGGCCTGGGCGGCGAACGAGGACCGCAGCAGCGCCGCCGCCCCGAGCCCTGCCGTCCCGCGCCAGGCGGCGGCCCTGAGCCCGGCGGCGCGTCGCGCCGTCACGAGCGGGCCTGCCGGGCCTGGCGCCGTTCGCGCAGCGCCGCGCGCACGGCGTCGTCGTAGGACATGGGCCGGATCGCGATCAGGTCCTTGATCGACTGGTCGCGCACGATCACCTCGTTGGTCATGGAGTCGATGAGGACCCGGCCGGTACCGATGTCGATGTCGGTGACCGCGGTCAGCCACAGCGAGGACAGCCACGGAGTGAGCAGCGGCACGGGCAGGAGGAGCAGCGGGCGGTTCTCGATCGCGGCAACCCGGCGCAGCATGGTCGAGTACCGCAGTACGTCCGGTCCCCCGACCTCATAGACCTGGCCCGACGCCGCTGGCGGCTCCAGCACGCCGGCCAGGTACGCCACCACGTCGTGGACCGCGATCGGCTGCGCGCGGGTGGCGACCCACCGGGGGGTGACCATCACCGGCAGGTGCTCGACGAGTTGACGGGTCAGCTCCCAGGAGATACCGCCGTGCCCGACGATGATCCCGGCCCGGATGACGGTGACCGGCACGCCGCCAGTGCCGAGCAGGTTCTCGACCTCACGGCGGCTGCGCAGGTGCGCGGACAGGTTGTCCGCGTCGTCGCCCAGGCCGCCCAGGTAGATGATGCGGCGCAGGCCAGCCCGGGCGGCCGCCTCGCCGAACGCGGTGGCCCCGGCGGCGTCCTTGCGCTCGAAGTCCGCGTCCTGCAGGGAGTGCACCAGGTAGTACGCGGCCCGGCAGCCGGTCATCGCCGGCCCTAGGGTGACGGAATCCTGGACGTCGCCGCGCACAGGCGTGCCCGCCCCCCGGTACCTGGCCGGGTTCCTGGTCATCGCGGCCACGTCGTGGCCGGCCTCCTCCAGGGCCACGCACAACCGGCGGCCGACGAAACCGGACGCGCCGGCCACCACCACTTTCACCGAACCCCCCGAGCCTTCCGTGGTCAGGCCCGCCGTGCGGCCAGGCCGGACCCTCCGCTAACCAGGACGCACCCCGCATACCCGCAAGCCCGGGGTTCATGCACCCGGTCACCAGAGACGGAGGCCGGACCGGGACCGCGCGCACCGCCCGGGCCGCCAGACCCCAGAACATCGATCAGGACGGCTCCGCTCAGGAACGCCAGTCGCACTGCGTGACGATCGCTGCTCACGGTCGCCGCGCGAGATCCGCCGTCAGGGCCGGACTCAGGATCTGGTTCAACAGGCAGGTGACAGTCCAGATCGGACATTCTGTCGTGTCCGGTGAGCAGGTGCACATCCTCAAGGCCCACTGGGCTCCGCCGTTGGCTCGTGTGCCCCCGGACCGGGCTGGTCAGAGCTGGTTTAGCGCTGCGCGCATTCCGGTCTGCGCTTGTTGGCCGAGCCGTTCGAAGGCGGGCCTGAGCAGCGGGGCGAGGAGACGAGACGGGCCTTTGAAAGTGAACTCGGCTGTGTAGGTCACCTCGGTGCCGGCATCGACGCTGCGGAAGGTCATGGTGTCGACGGCGATGACCGTCATGTTTTCTCCGCGGAGCCGGATGCGCTCACCGGGGATGAACTCACGCACGACGTAGGTCAGCTGGGTCCTGCGGCCGAGGAAGGTGGAGGTGTTGAGGTAGGTGGTGCCGGTCCCTCCGTCGCCGTGGTGGTTCACGGTGACCACGGTGCCCGGGTCCCACTCGGTTGTGGTGGTGAAGTCGGAGAGGTAATCGAACACCGCGTCCCGCGGCTTGCCGGTGACGACGGTCTTCTGCAGTCTCATGGTGTCCTTCGGGTTCCGTGTGGTCCTGGGCGAGGTGGTCGGGTTGGGCGTGGTCAGGTGAGTGAGGTGCGGGCCCACAGGGCGGTCCAGGCACGGGCGGGGACCAGGCGCGCGGTCTTCATCAGCAGTGCCATCCGGGCGGGGAAGACGATCTCGGTGCGGTCACGCTCCAGTCCGTCGCAGATGGATCGTGCGGCCTGGTCGGCATCGATGATGAAGGGCATGGGGAAGGGGTTGCCGGCCGTGAGGTCGGTGCGGACGAAGCCTGGGCAGATCGTCGTCACGTGCACCCCGGTCCGGGCGATGTGGACGCGCAGGGCCTCGAGCAGGTTGATCTGCGCCGCCTTGGTCGCGCCGTAGGCTTCGGAGCCGGCCAGCCCGCGGTATCCGGCCACGGACGCGATGCCGGCGATGACGCCGTGGTGCCGCCGCAGCATGCCGGGCAGCACGGCTGCGATGGCGTTGCTCATCCCGGCGAGGTTGACCCGGATGTGCTGGTCGAAGACCTCGGTGTCCCAGTCCTGCGGGTCCATCTGCTGCCAGTAGCCGGCGGATAGCACGGCAAGGTCGATGGGGCCGAGCTCGTGGTGGACTCGTGCGGCGGCGGCCGCGACCGACGCAGCGTCGGTGACGTCGAGTGGCACGACGAGCATGTGCCCTCCCGCTACCTCCCGGAGCTGCTCGTCGCGGCGGGCCGAGATCGCGACGGTGCCTCCACGGCGGGCGAGTTCGCGGGCGGTCGCTGCTCCGATTCCGGTTGAGGCGCCGATGACCCAGGCGACCTTGCCGTTCAGCTCCATGCCGGCTCCCGGGCCAGCTGGAGCTGGCTCACGCCGAGGTAACCGCTGCGGAAGCCCGCCTCGGAGTATGCGAGGTAGAACTCCCACATCCGCCGGAAGGTTCCGGTGAACCCCTGGGCCTGGATGTGCGGCCACTGGTCATTGAAGCGCTCCCGCCACAGGTGCAGGGTCCGGGCGTAGTGCGGCCGGAGCTCACGCCGTTGGGTGACCTGCAGGGTGGTGTGCGCTGCCAGGGTGTCATCGATCGCCTGCAGGGACGGGATGATGCCGCCGGGGAAGATGTACTTCTGGATCCAGCTGAAGCTTCGCCGGGTGGCGAGGACCCGGTCGTGAGCCATGGTGATTGCCTGGATGCTCACCTTCCCTCCGGGCGCCAGTAGGCGGTCGAGCGTGGCGAAGTAGGCAGCCCAGTAGGCTTCGCCGACCGCCTCGATCATCTCGACGCTGACGATGGCGTCGTACTTGCCTTCGATCTCGCGGTAGTCCTGCAGTCGCACGTCCACGCGGTCGGATACGCCAGCTGCGCCGGCCCGCTCGCAGGTGAGTTCCAGCTGCTCTCGGGACAGGGTGACCGTGGTGACCTGGGCACCTCGTTGCGCTGCGCGGATGGCGAGCGTGCCCCATCCGGTGCCGATTTCCAGCAGCCGGGTGCCGCGGCGTACGCCGGCGAGGTCGAGAATCCCGTCGATCTTGCGTAGCTGTGCCTCCTCGAGCCGGGTTGCGGTCTGTACGGGCTCGCTCTCGTCGAACCACGCCGCGGAGTAGGTCATCGTCGGGTCCAGGAAGCAGGCGAACAGGTCGTTGCTCAGGTCGTAGTGGGCGGCGATGTTGCTGCGTGCGCCGTCAGGGGTGTTCTCATGGTCGGGGGGGACGCGTTTGTCCGCGAGGGCCCTCAGTTTCTGAAGCGGCGCGGGGACCAGGGTCGCTAGCCGCGCGGCAAAGCGCGTGAGCAGGTCGGCCAGGTCCGTGCCGGGTCCGGCCCGCCAGTCGCCGGCCATGTAGGCCTCACCGAAGCCGACCTTGGCATCGCGGCCGAGCCGGGCGAAGAATGCATTGGGGCGGAGGAGCCTGAACTCCGGTGAGGTCCCCGAGCCGCCGCCGAGTACGCGCCCGTCGGGGTAGGTCACGCGGACAGGGATCCGCTGTACGGCATGTTCGAAGATGATCCGGGCGATGGCGGCCCTGAGCGGCGCCCGTGGCGTGGTGGCGGCAGCGGGCCGACCGATGGGGGCGGAGACGGTCATGGTCAGACCCCTTCCTGTGGGGTGTGGTGTGGCCGGGAGCGGACGGGCAGGCGGTGGAGCCAGAGCCAGATGCCGTGCACCCGGATCAGGGCCGAGATCCGCTGGGGCATGAGGGGCTGCCGGATGAGCCGGCGGGCCAGGGCCGGGCGCGTCGCGGGTTCCGGGCGGCCCCGGAAGGTCGCGCTGAACGCCACGGCATCGTGGCGTCGCAGCGTCACGGTCGCGGCGACAAGGTCCGGCGTCAGGGTGAACCGCAGTTCGTAGGTGCCGGTGACGTCGAAGAACGGGGAGACATGGAAGCTCTTGTCCGTCACGGCGGTCCCGGCCTCGTCTGGCCGCAGGAGGTAGGCGTGCCGCTCGCCGTAAGTGTTGTGGACCTCTGCGACGACGCACGCGAGGACGCCGTCGCTGTCGTAGCACCAGAAGACCGAGAGCGGGTCGAACACATGGCCTAGGACCCGGGCGTTGGCCAGCATGAGCACCCGTCCCCGGTCACCGAGCTGGATGCCGCCCAGCGCCAGGTAGTTCTCGATGTTGCGCTTGATCGGCAGGCCAGGGTCGCCGAGGTGGTCAGCGCTGCTGAAGTGCGCGAACGCCCGCAGGTGCCATTGCTGGCGGGGGAGGCCGTCCAGGTCGACGAGCCACTGGTAGACCCGGTGCCGGAAGGCGTGCCGGACCGGTCCGGGGCGCCGGTGCGTGACCTGGCCGACGACCAGGGCAGGCAGCGGGGGCAGTAGCGGGCGCGCGGGTGCGAACGCCGGCGTGAGCGAGGCCGTGCTCACCAGCTCACTCCGAAGTGCCGTGCTGCCTCCACGCCGGAGCGGCAGCCGTCCTCGTGGAATCCCCACCCGTGGTAGGCGC
>Ga0307474_10004081_pt1 | contig 10520 bp, 8 predicted proteins | sample atmos_gasesECM1C_2_FD_203312 | JGI IMG/M metagenome (GOLD analysis project Ga0307474, IMG submission 203312) | Hardwood forest soil microbial communities from Morgan-Monroe State Forest, Indiana, United States - atmos_gasesECM1C_05 | ecosystem: Environmental > Terrestrial > Soil > Temperate...
TGAAAGCCGCGACCTAAATCAAAGCACGAGCGATCCTTAACACGCGCTCAACCACGTCATCGACGGACATACCCGTTGTATCCAACATGGTGGCGTCGGCGCTTGCCACAAGAGGCGAAGCGGAGCGCGTAGAATCGCGCTCATCACGCTCCGCTATCTCCAGCGAAAGGGCCGCAAGGTTAGCAGTAACCCCCTTTTCTTTCAACTGCTTATAGCGTCTTAAGGCCCTCTCGGCCGGGCTGGCCGTGAGAAAAATCTTCACCTTGGCCAGGGGGAAGACCACGGTGCCCATATCCCGCCCGTCGGCCACCAAACCGGGGGGAACGGCGAAGCGCCGTTGGCGCTCCAGAAGCGCCGCCCGCACAGGGGCCAACGCGGCGACCTTGGAGGCATCATTTCCCGCCTCTTCGGTCCGAATCGCCCCGGTCACCTCCTCCTCGTCCAGCCAGACCACTTCCTCGCCTGACTGGTTGGAGCCGAACCGTATGTCAAATCGTTCGGCCAAGCTTCCTAAGCGCTCGGCGTCCTCCAAACTGACAGAGGCTCGCCGCGCCGCGAGGGCTACCAACCGATACAGGGCCCCGCTGTCCAGGAGCGCCCACCCTAAGCGTTTGGCGACCGCCCGGCTGATCGTTCCCTTGCCGGAGCCGGAGGGGCCGTCGATGGTGATGACAGGAACACCTTTCATGGCAAATCTTTAGAGACGGCTCTCGCTGATAGCCAGCCCGACCGATTGCGCCAGGGGCACGAAACCGGGAAAGGAGGTGGCGACGTTGGCCACGTCGCGGATCTCAATGGCGCCGGCGGCGCGCAGGCTCGCAATGGCAAATGACATTGCGATGCGGTGATCGCCAAAGCTATCGATCTCGCCGCTCGTAAAGGCGCTGCCCTGCTCACGACCCTTGATCCGCATGCCGTCGGGCAAGGCTGTATGCGCCACGCCGAGCGCAGTCAAGCCGGCACTCATGGCGGCGATCCGATCGCTCTCCTTGACGCGCAATTCTTCCGCGCCGGTGACCCAGGTTTCTCCTTGCGCACACGCCGCCGCGATGAACAGCACGGGCAGTTCGTCGATGGCCAGGGAAACCAGATCCTCCGGCACACGGATACCGTGCAGCGGCGAGGTAAAGATACGCAGATCCGCGACCGGCTCAGCTCCGCTCTCGCGCGGATTTAAAATCTCGATATTTGCGCCCATGCCCCGCAAGATCGCCAGCAGTCCGACGCGCGTTGGGTTCAATCCGACATTTTGGATCACCAGTCCTTCCACCGGCGCTGCCAGAAGTCCCGCCACGATGAAGAAGGCGGCGGATGAAAAATCGCCGGGTACGTTGATCTTTTGGCTCATCAGACGCTGCGGCGGATGCAGGGTGATGCGCAGCCCGTCGATGTCCAGTTTGACCCCGCAGCTCGCGAGCATGCGTTCGCTATGGTCGCGACTCACGGCCGGCGCGGTGATCGTGGTGGGTTCCGCTGCATACAAAGCGGCCAGCAGGATCGCCGACTTGACCTGAGCGCTGGCGATCGGCATCTGATAGTCGATGCCCCGCAGGCCCCGGTTACCACCGATATTCACCGGCGGCGTTCCGTTGCGCGTGCGGACATCGGCTCCCATTTCGCGCAGCGGCTTTGCCACGCGCTCCATTGGCCGCTTCATCAGGGATGCGTCGCCAATCAGCTGCGAGTCAAATTTCTGCGCTGACAGCAACCCCGTGAACAGGCGCATCGCAGTGCCCGCGTTACCCATATCGAGAGCCCGGTCGGCACCCTTCAAGCCATGCATGCCGGCCCCGTGAATCAGCACGCGAGTTGCGCTGGTTTGCTCGATGCGCACGCCCAGGGCGCGCATGGCGGCGAGGCTCGCCAGGCAATCCTCGCTGGCGAGAAAGCCGCTCACCTCGCTGACGCCCTCGGCGATGCCGGAAAGCATCAACGCACGATGTGATATGGATTTATCTCCGGGCACGGTCATCGTGCCGAAAACGCGCATCGCCGGATGCGCCTTGAATGCTGTCATCAGAGCACGGCCCGCGGATATGAACCTAGAACCTTGAATAACGAGGCGCGCGATTCGAGGGCGGCCAGCGCCTTTGCGACGGCGGGATCGGTCACATGACCTTCAATGTCGATGAAGAACACATAGTCCCATTTACGCTTGCGGGAGGGCCGTGACTCGATTCGAGTCATATTGACCTTGTGCTGCGCCAGGGGCTCGAGCAATTGCGACAATGCCCCCGAATCGTCGGTAGCGCTGGTCGAAACCAAGAGCGTTGTGCGGTCCGCGCCGCTCGCGCTGAAGAGTTTTCTGCCCACCACCAGAAATCGCGTGGTGTTATCCGAGCGGTCCTCGATCTCATTGGCGAGCACATTGAGCGAATAGATTTCGGCCGCGGCGCGCCCCGCGATGGCCGCCGTGCCGCGCTCGTCGCGCGCACGCCGCGCGCCTTCGGCGTTGCTGGAGACTCCCACCCGTTCGACTTCGGGTAGCTGGTCGTCCAGCCAACCGCGGCATTGCCCCAAGGCCTGCGGGTGAGCGCAAACACGCTTGATGGACTCAAAACCGCTCATTTTTCCCATCAAATAGTGACTGATGCGCAGTTCCACTTCACCGCAGATTTTCAGGCCCGAGGTCAGGAACATATCCAGCGTGTGGTTCACGGTCCCTTCGCTGGAATTTTCAATCGGCACCACGCCAAAGTCGGCGACTCCGCCCTCCACCTCGTGAAATATCTCGTCGATCGCCGTCAGCGGCAGGGACCGAACAGAGGAACCGAAGTGCTTGAGAACCGCTGCCTGGGTAAATGTGCCTTCCGGGCCCAGGAAGGCCACCTTCAGCGGTTCCTGCTGGGCAAGACAGGCCGACATGATTTCGCGGAACAGGCGGACGATTTCTTCGTCGCGCAACGGTCCCTGGTTGCGCTTCAGCGCCATGCGCAGCACCTCAGCCTCGCGCTCCGGCCGATAGTAATCCACCGCCTTTCCCGAAGCCGACTTGGAAATGCCCACCAACTGCGCGAAGCGTGCTCGCTCATTTAGCAAGGCATGAATGCGCGCGTCGACGGCATCGATGCTGTCGCGAATATTTCCCAAGCCCGCGCCCGCCGGCGTCGCAGGCGTGATCTTGATCTCGGGTTTCGCCTTGATCTTCGGCTTCGCGTTGGCGTTGCGGCGCTTCATGGATGTCGGTGCTCGAATTCGCGCATGAACGCGCACAACTTCTCAACGCCTTCGATCGGCATGGCGTTATAGATGCTCGCGCGCATGCCGCCCACGATCCGATGGCCCTTGAGTCCCTTTAAGCCCGCTGCGGCCGCGGAAGCCAGAAACTCGGAATCGAGGGCGGGATCGCTCAATGCAAAGGTGACGTTCATCCACGACCGGGAATCGGCGGCGACCGAATTTTGATAGAGATGCGACCCATCGATGCAGGCATACAGCATTGCGGCCTTGGCCTGGTTGCATTTGCCGATCGCAGCCACACCGCCCGCGGCTTTCAGCCATTTAAAAACCAGGCCAGCCATGTACCAAGCAAAAGTCGGCGGCGTATTCAACATCGATTGATTGTCCGCGATCGCCTTGTAGTCAAAGACGTGGGGCGTATCGGGGCGCGCGCGCCCGAGCAGATCCTCGCGCACGATGATGACGGTCAGGCCCGAAGGGCCGATATTTTTCTGGGCACCCGCATAAATCATGCCGAATCTAGCCACCTCAATCGGGCGCGACAAAATGCTGGATGACATATCCGCCACCAGCGGTGCGCCGCCTGTCTCAGGCACGTAGCCAAACTCGACCCCGCTGATCGTTTCATTCGGTGTGTAGTGAACATACGCCGCGCGGCCGCTGAAGCGCAGCTCCTTTTGCGGCGGCACGCGGCTGTAATTGCCGCCGGCATCCGCGGCCACGTGGACCGCGCAGTATCGGGCCGCTTCGGTGATGCCCCGCCGGGACCAGTGACCGGTATTGATATAGTCCACGGTTGAGCCCGGCGGCGAAAGATTCATCGGTACCAAGGAAAACTGCGCCGATGCGCCGCCCTGCATGAACAGAACTTTGTAATTGACCGGTATCGCCATCAGCTCGCGCAAATCCGCTTCGGCTTGCTCAGCCACTTCGACAAAATTTTTGCTGCGATGACTGATTTCCATCACGGACATGCCGCTGCCGTCCCAATCGAGCAGCTGATCCCGCGCCTTCTCCAGAACCTCGAGCGGCAACACGGCAGGTCCTGGCGAGAAATTGAAAGCGCGCACGGGATTTTTACGAGTCGCCGACTGCCGGATCGGTGGGCTCCGTGGGATCGGTGGGCTCGCCATCGTCGCCCTCGCCCGCCAGTCCCTCGATCCGTTCAAGGCCCGATAGCTGATCGCCCTCTTCCAACCGAATCAAGCGTACGCCCTGGGTGTTGCGTCCGACCACCGAGATGTCCTTCACCGGGGTGCGCACGAGTACGCCATTTTGGCTCATGAGCATGATTTCATCGTCCAGGCTAACTTGCAGCGCGCCAACCATGATCCCGTTGCGGTCGGTGATTTGCAGAGCGATGACGCCCTGGCCCCCGCGTCCGTGCTTGGGGAAATCCTCCAACGGGGTCAGCTTGCCGAAGCCGTTCTGCGATGCCGTGAGAATGAAGCCGTCCTGCGCGACGATCAACGCGTTGACTCGCTGCTCCTCGCTCAGCTTCACACCGCGCACACCGGCCGCCTCTCGGCCCATCGGCCGCACTTCATCCTCGACGAAACGTATCGCCTTGCCGCCTGTCGTGAACAGCAGGATGTCCTTGGTACCGTCCGTGATGGCCACCCCCACCAGCTTGTCGCCTGGATCGAGCGCCACGGCAATGATGCCGCTGGCGCGCGGCCGCGAGAACAAGGCGAGCGAGGTCTTTTTTACCGTCCCGAGACTTGTCGCCATGAAGACGAACTTGCCCTCTTCGAAATCCTTGATCGACAGCATGGCGCTGATGCGCTCGCCCTCCTGGAGCGGCAACAGATTCACGATGGGCTTGCCGCGCGAGCCGCGGCTCGCCTGCGGCAACTGATAGACCTTGAGCCAGTAAAGCTTGCCCCGGTCCGAAAAGCACAGCAGCGTGTCGTGCGTATTGGCCACGAACAGCTTGTCGACGAAATCCTCATCCTTGACGCTGGTGGCGGCCTTGCCGCGGCCGCCGCGGCGCTGCGCCTGATAGTCCGAGACCGGCTGAGCCTTTGCATACCCGCCATGCGACAGCGTCACCACGACATCCTCGGGTGAAATGAGATCTTCGGTGGTGAGATCTTCATGATTGGCCAGGATCTCGGTGCGGCGCTTGTCGCCGAAAGTGTCGCGGATGAACTCCAATTCCCGACGGATCACTTGGAGCAGCCGCTCCGGGCGCGCCAGGATGTCCGCCAGGTCGCGGATTTGCTCCAACAACTCCTGGTATTCGGCAAGGATCTTGTCTTGTTCCAGTCCGGTGAGCCGGTTGAGGCGCATCTCGAGAATCGCCTGCGCCTGCGTGTCGGTGAGCCGATAGCCGCCTTCGACGATGCCGAGTGCGGCAATTTCGCCGTCGGGCCGGGTGCTGATGGCCCCCGCCCGCGACAGCATTTCAGGCACGGCGCCCGACTTCCAGACTCGCGCCAACAACACGACCTTGGCCTCAGCGGGTGACGGCGAGGCTTTGATCGCCGCGATGATCTCATCGATGTTGGCGAGCGCGATGGCCAAACCTTCCAACACATGTCCGCGTTCGCGCGCCTTGCGCAGCTCGTACACGGTGCGGCGGGTGACCACTTCGCGGCGATGGCGCAGAAACGCATCCAGCATCTCTTTCAGACTGAGCAGGCGCGGCTGGCCGTCGACGAGGGCCACCATGTTGATGCCGAACACCTGCTCCATCGGGGTCTGCGCATACAGATTATTCAGCAAAATCTCCGGGACTTCGCCGCGCTTCAATTCGATCACGACGCGCATTCCGTCCTTGTCGGACTCGTCGCGCAAGCCGTCGGAGGCAATGCCTTCGATCAGTTTGTCGCGCACCAGGTCGGCGATCCGCTCAATCAGGCGTGCCTTGTTCACCTGGTAAGGCAGCTCGGTAATGATGATTGCCTGGCGTTCGCCCTTGCCGACATCCTCGAAGTGGGTCCGGGCGCGCAGGTGCAAGCGGCCTCGGCCGGTCTTGTACGCCGAAACAATCTCCATGGCGCCATTGATGAAGCCCGCGGTCGGAAAATCCGGGCCGGGAACAATCTGCATCAACTGGCCCAGGGTGATATCCGGATTCTCGATCAGCGCGATGCACGCCGTGATGATCTCGGTCAAATTATGCGGCGGGATATTGGTGGCCATGCCAACCGCGATCCCCGAGGACCCGTTGATCAGCAGGTTCGGGATACGCGCCGGCAGCACCGCCGGTTCGCTTTCGGACTCATCGTAGTTGGGGTTAAAATCGACCGTTTCTTTGTCGATGTCAGCCAGCAATTCGCCGGCCAATCTCGACATGCGCACTTCGGTATAGCGCATTGCGGCCGGCGGATCGCCGTCCACCGAGCCGAAATTCCCCTGCCCGTCGACCAACAGATAGCGCATCGAGAATTCTTGCGCCATTCGCACGATTGCGTCATACACCGACGCGTCGCCATGCGGATGATATTTACCGATGACATCGCCGACCACGCGCGCGGATTTCTTGTAGGCCTTGTTCCAGTCGTTGCTGAGTTCGCGCATGGCGTACAGCACGCGCCGATGCACCGGCTTTAGCCCATCGCGAACATCGGGCAAAGCGCGGCCGACGATTACGCTCATCGCGTAATCGAGATAGGATTTGCGCATCTCGTCTTCGAGATTTACGGGCAATATTTCGCGTGCGATCTCGGCCATTTGTCGAGAGTCCGGTGAGTTATCGGACTTTATTTAGTGGGTTTAAAGGAGGCAAGACGGGTCTGAAACATGCCGCAATTCTAGCACATATCCTCAGGCGTCTTAAGCCTACCTGCGGGAGTCGGCGGCGGCTTTTGCCGATATACTCGCGGCATGCCGATTGCCCCCGCTGATTTACGCATCGAGGTCCGCTGGATCGCCCCGATGACCGCGCGAAACGTGGTCCTCGAGGATCATTCCTTGCTGGTGCGCGACGGACGAATTCTCGATATTTTGCCGAGCGCGGCTGCGGCCGAGCGCTACTCGGCCACGGCGGTACTGACGCGAAATTCCCATCTTTTGATGCCCGGCATGATCAACGCGCAGTCCGCCGCCGCCGCGCTCTTGTCCCGCGGCGCAAATGGCGGGGCGGCGCGACTCGAAGCCACGGCGGATTTCGCTCGCGACGGAACCTTGGCCGCCATCGCCGAAATGCTCAAGTCGGGAATCACCTGTTTCTGCGATCGCGATTACTTCCCGGAAGAAACCGCAAGAACAGCCAATGAACAGGGCATGCGAGCCATGGTCGGCATGCCCGTCACCGACGGCGTCACGCCCTGGGCGAAGGACGCCGCCCAATCATTGACGCGCGCGCTCGAGCTGCGCGATCGGCACAAGGGTGATCCGCTGATTTCAACCGCCTTTGCACCGCTCGCGGCGAACAGCTTGAGTGATGCAACCTTCTCACGTCTCGCGACGCTCGCCGATGAATTGGATGCGGGCATCATGGTTGACCTGCATCAATCGACCCGCGAAATCGACGCCTGCATCGCGGCGCATGGAATGCGGCCGCTTGAACGCCTATGGAACTTGGGATTGCTAACCCCGGCGCTCAATGCCGCGCACATGGTCCATCTCGACTCCGCGGATATGAAACTCATGCAGCGCACCGGGATCTCGGTCACCGTATGCCCGCAAGGGGACCTGATGCCTGGGGCTAGACTGGCTCCGATCGCGGCGTTTTGCGCCGCTGGGGTCCGACTCGGGATCGGCAGCGCAGGCGCCGCGGCCCTGGGACACGACATTTGGGGCGATATGAAAATCGTGGCGCTATTGGTCGACGCCTGGCATGCCCTGCGCGCGGCAACCCACGGCGGGGCCGCAGTCTTGGGGCTTGAAAATGAGGTTGGCAGCCTGGAAGCCGGCAAATGGGCGGACCTATGCTGCGTCGATCTATCAGGCCCCGGAACGCAGCCGATAAGCGATCCGCTCTCGCAATTGGTTTTCGGCGGCGCCCGTGACATCGTGAGCGATGTTTGGGTCGCGGGCCGCCAACTGCTCTCGGGCGGGGAATTAACACGTCTGGATTGGTCCCAGGTCGCCGCGCGATCCCAAGCCTGGGCCGCTCGAATGGCCGCGCGAGGTTGACCGATGAGTGCTGCAACACAAAATGCCGATCCCGCTGAACTTGCCAAGTTCAGTGCGCTGGCCATGAGTTGGTGGGATCCTGCGGGGCCCTCGAGGCCGCTGCACGAACTCAATCCGCTGCGCTTGCGCTACATCGAGCAGGCAGCGCCCTTAAGCGGCGCACGCGTGCTCGATGTGGGTTGCGGCGGGGGCATCTTAAGCGAGGCCATGGCGCATCGTGGCGCCCAAGTACTGGGCATTGATCTTTCGCAGGCAGTCCTGGATGTGGCCGAACTGCACGCGCTGGAAGGCAAGCTCCAGATTCAATATCGGGCGGTAGCGGCCGAGGAGTTGGCGGCCGCGCAACCTTCGCGCTTCGATTTGGTCACGTGCATGGAAATGCTCGAGCACGTACCGGATCCGGCGGCCATTCTCGGCGCTCTCGCCAGCCTCGTGCGGCCCGGCGGCGATGTCATCGTCTCCACGTTGAACCGCAAACCGCAGGCATTTGCGGTGGCGATTATCGGGGCGGAGTATATCGCCCGCGTGCTGCCCCGAGGCACGCACGAATATTTGAAATTCATACGTCCCTCGGAGCTGGCTCGTTGGGGCCGCGAGGTGGGCCTGGCATTGGTCGATCTCACCGGGATCACGTACAACCCATGGACCCGCGCTTTTCGGCTCTCACCAAACACCGACATCAACTACCTTGCACACTTCAAACGTTCCGCCTGAGATGGCGCTCAGGGCGGTGTTATTTGATCTGGACGGCACATTGCTCGACACCGCACCGGACATGGTCGGCGCATTGAACGCACTGCGACGCGAGGAGTCGCTCGCTCCGCTGCCCTACGACGTGATTCGCAGCGCAGTGAGTCACGGCGCCGCACGCGTCGTGAAAGCCGGGTTCCCGGATGCGAATCCGGAAGCGGCACTGCAGCTGCAACGGCGCTTTTTGGACATTTATCGCGGGGCGCTCAGCCGCGAGACGCGGCTCTTTCCGGGGATGAGCGAGGTGCTTGATGCACTGGCCCGCTTGAGTATCAAAAGCGGCATCGTTACCAACAAGGCCGCTTGGCTCACCGAGCCGCTGCTCGAGGAGCTGGGACTGCGGGAGCGCTTCGCCTGCGTTGTCAGCGGCGATACGCTGGCGGAACGCAAGCCCCATCCGTTGCCCCTGCTTCACGCTGCCGCGCTGGCGGGCGTCTCCCCTAGCGAGTGTATTTACGTGGGCGATGCTGAGCGCGACGTGCAGGCCGCACATGCCGCTGCGATGCCCGCATTGGTGGCCAATTATGGCTATTTGCGCGCCGACGAAGATTCGCGGCAGTGGGGCGGCGATGGCTATCTGGCACGGCCGCTCGATCTTTTGGACTGGCTCTACGCGAGCGGGCGTTTGTGAGCGACCTCAAGCTCACGCTCGCGCTCGCGCTGATCGTGGGCGTTGCCTTGGGTGCCATGGCAGCGCTCATTTGGCGCGCGCGGCGCGAGCAGGCACTGCGCGTCGAACTGGAGGTGCTGCGCGCGCGCCTCAAGAACGAGGAAGCATTGAGCGCGGAACGCGAATTAGCGGCGGCTCGCGCCCGCGAGCAATTGCAGGGCGTGTTCGGCGAATTGGCGCGCGACAGCCTGCAAAGCAACAGCGAAGTGTTCCTGACGCTCGCGCGCGAGCGCTTGAGCCGTCAGCAGCAGGATGCCTCGCAGCTGTTGAAGGAGCGCGAATCCGCGATCGAATCGCTGGTGAAACCCATCCGCGAAGCTCTGGCCAAGACCGAAGCGCAAATTCAGGCGATCGAGCGCGACCGCATCGATTCCTTTGCAACCATGAAAACGCAAATGGACGTGCTGGCGACCGGCCAAAACTCGCTGTCGCGCGAGACGCGCAATCTCGTGACGGCACTGCGCCGGCCGGGGGTGCGCGGGCAATGGGGCGAGATCACCTTGCGGCGGGTGGTCGAATTATCCGGCATGACTTTGCACGTTGATTTCACCGAGCAGCAGCATCAGAGCACGGAGTCGGGCGCCATTCGCCCCGACATGATCGTGCACATGCCGGAGCAACGCGACATCGTGATCGACGTCAAGACACCCTTGGACGCCTATCTGGCGGCAGTCGAGGCGCAAAGCGACGAGGATCGAAACACACAGCTGCGCCGGCATGCGCAAATCGTCGGCGCCCGGGTGCGCGAGCTATCCTCCAAGCAGTACTGGTCGCAGTTCGAGCGCAGCCCCGATTTTGTCGTGCTGTTTCTTCCGGGAGATCAGTTTCTCTCGGC
>Ga0307474_10004082_pt1 | contig 10519 bp, 9 predicted proteins | sample atmos_gasesECM1C_2_FD_203312 | JGI IMG/M metagenome (GOLD analysis project Ga0307474, IMG submission 203312) | Hardwood forest soil microbial communities from Morgan-Monroe State Forest, Indiana, United States - atmos_gasesECM1C_05 | ecosystem: Environmental > Terrestrial > Soil > Temperate...
GTGCCCGAGGTGATCGATGATCCGGCGATCGTCATGCTGTGGGGCATCACGCGTGAGAGCCTCGACAGCTGGTTGCGCGCCGGCAGCGACGCGGAGAGCCGCGAGTTGCGCGGCTTCGCCGCCTCGAGCGGCGTGGTCGAGGGTCCGGCGTGCGTGGTGAAGTCGGTCGAGGAGATCGGCCGCGTGCGCACCGGTGACATTCTCGTCTGTCAGATCACCAACCCCACGTGGGCGCCGATCTTCCAGAAGATCGCCGGCGCGGTATCGGACATCGGCGGCTCGATGAGCCACGCCGCTATCGTGGCGCGCGAGTTTGGCCTGCCGGCCGTCGTCGGCACCGGCACCGCCACATCGCGCATCCGCGACGGTCAGCGCATCCGTGTCGACGGCGGGCGCGGCGTGGTCACGCTGCTCTCGTAGCGCCTGCCGTGAGCTCGCTCACGCACATCGCCTGGTTCGGGGAGATCGGGCTTTCTGACCGGGGCCAGGTCGGCGGCAAGGGCGCGAGCCTCGGCGAGCTGACACGCGCCGGTCTCGGCGTGCCGGGCGGCTATGTCGTGCGGACCGCGGCGTTCGAGCGCTTTCTCGTGGCGCTCGAGCGCGAAGCGCCGGTACGTGCGGCGGTCGCGGCGCTCGAGCATCACGACCTCGAGGCCATCACGGCGTGCTCGCGAGTGCTCCGCCGCCGGATAGAGAACAGCGCGCTGCCTCCCGAGGTGCTGGCTGACCTGGGTGCGGCGCATGAGCGGCTCGCCGATGCCCACCGCGAGCAGCCGGTCGCGGTGCGCTCCTCGGCGACGTGCGAGGACGCGGTGGAGGCGAGTTTCGCCGGCCTGCAGGACACCTACCTTTGGGTGCGAGGTCTCTCCGAGACTTTCCAGCGCGTGCGCAGCTGCTGGGCGAGCCTGTACTCGGTGGAGTCGATCAGCTATCGCCGCAAGCACCGCTTTCCCGAGGAACAGGTGGCGATGGCAGTGGTCGTGCAGATCATGGTCGATGCGCGCTGCGCCGGCGTCATGTTCACACGCAGTCCGACCACCGGGGACCGCTCGGTGGTGACCATCGAGGGCGCCTGGGGGCTGGGCTCCGCCGTGGTCGGTGGTGAGGTGACCCCCGATCGGTGGGTGCTGGGCAAGATCACCGGCGAGATCTCGGTTCGCGAGATCTCCGACAAACAGATCCAACACGTGCCTGCCGCGGCAGGCGGGGTCGAGGTGCTCGCGGTGAGCGAAGAGCGGCGGCGCGTTCCGTGCCTGGGCGATGACGAGCTGCAGCAGCTCCGCGAGCTCGCGCGCCGCATCGAGCGCCACTACGGGCGCGCGCAGGACATCGAGTGGGCAGTCGATCGTGCCAGCGGCGCCATCGCGCTGCTGCAGAGCCGCCCGGAGACCGTGTGGTCGGCGAAGGACGCAGTGCCCGTTGCGAAGCCGGAGCAGGATCCGCTCATGCACGTCATGTCTGTATTCGGGAAGCGCCAGTGCCCCTGACCGCGAAGGATGTCGCCGAGATCACACGGCTGCTCGAGGCGTCGGACTTCCTCGAGCTGCGCCTCGAGCACGAGGGCTTCAAGCTCACGCTGAAGCGCGCAGGCGCCCGGAGTGCAAACACCGACGACAGCGCAAGGGCGGCGCACGCCGCCGCGGCATCCGCCGCCGCAGTCTCAGGTGCGACCGCAGCAGCCGTCCCGGCATCCTGGTCGGCGCCGGAATCGGCCGTGGGCCAGCCGCGGGCTTCAGCCACGGACGACCCCTCGCTCATCGAGGTCACTGCGCCGCTGCTCGGTATCTTCTACCGCGCCGCGCGACCCGGCGCTGCACCGTACGTCGAGGTCGGCTCCGTGCTCGAAGAGGACACCGTCATCGGCATCATCGAAGTGATGAAGCTCATGAACAGCGTTCGCGCCGAGGTTCGCGGCACCGTCCTCGAGATCCTGGTCGCGGACGGCTCGGCAGTCGAGCAGGGGCAAGTGCTGCTGCGTGTCTCGCGGGAGAGCGCCGGTGGCTGAGATCGCACTCGTCGACACGACGCTGCGCGATGGCAATCAGAGCCTGTGGGGAGCGCTCGGCATCGACACCGCCAAGACACTCACGGTCGCCCCGCTGCTGGAGCGCGTCGGCTTCAAGGCGATCGACTTCACCACCTCGACGCACATGGGCGTCGCGGTGCGTTACAAGCGCGAGGATCCGTGGGAGCGCATCCGTCTCATGGCGGCCGCCACTCCGACGACGCCGCTGCAGTTCATGTCGACCGGCTTCCGCTTCATCTCCTGGGAGACTGCCAGTCCGGAGTTCATGGCGCTCGCCTTCGAGGTGCTGGCGCGCAACGGTATCCGTCGTTTCTGCCTGGCCGATCCCATGAACGATGCGCAATCCAACATCGCCTGCGCGCGCATGGTGAAGCGTGCCGGCGGAGAGTTCGTCATCGCGGCGCTCGTCTTCACGCTCAGCCCGATCCACGACGATCGTCACTACGCGCAGGCGGCGCGAGCGCTCGCGGCCTGCCCCGACATCGATGCCATCTATATCAAGGACCCCGGCGGTCTGCTGTCGCCGCGTCGCGCCGCCACTCTGATTCCGGCCGTGAAGGCTGAGCTCGGCACCAAGCCGCTCGAGCTCCACTCCCACTGCACCATCGGGCTCGGCGAGCTCCTGTACATGGACGCGGTGGACTACGGGGTGAGCGCGCTCCAGTGCGCCTCCGGCGCCGCGGCCGACGGGATCTCGAATCCGCCATCCCTGCGCGTGGCGGAGAATCTCACCACGCTCGGCCACACGGTACCCGTCGACATCGGGGCGCTCACCGAGGCGAGCCACTTCTTCACGCGTATCGCGCAGGCCGAAGGGCTGCCCGTCGGGACCCCGCAGCCCTTCGACGCCGCTTACCTGCGACACCAGCTCCCCGGCGGCATGATCGGTACCATGCGCCGTCACCTCGCCGAGCACCGCCTGTCGGAACTGGAAGCCGCGGTCATCGAGGAGATGGCGCGCGTCCGCGAGGAGCTCGGCTGGCCGATCGTGATGACACCGTTCTCCCAGATCATCCTCACTCAGGCAGTGCTGAATGTGACCGGTCGCGAGCGCTACGCCGTGGTCCCGGACGAGGGCATCCGCTATGCGCTCGGCCGATTCGGCCGACCCAACGTCCCGATCGCCGCGGAGGTCATGGCGCGCATCGACGCGCTGCCGCGCACCGCGGAGCTGCGCGCAGAAGCGCCGATGGCGCCGCTGTCGGAGCTGCGTGCGCGGCTCGGCCGCGATCTTCCGGACGAGGAGTTCCTGCTCCGCGCCACCATGCCCGCTGCGCAGGTCGATGCGATGCGGGCCGCGGGGCCGGCGCCGCGCCACTACGACCCGGATTCGAAACCGGTGATGGAGCTGCTGCGGCGGGTTCTGCGGATGCGCAACATCGCGGAGCTCTCGGTCGTGAAGAGTGATTTCCGGCTCGAGCTGCGCGGCGGCGCCGGCTCTGGAGCGCTGTCGACATGAGCGGTGTCGGACCCACGCGCCGCGCCCGACGGGTCTCCATCCGCGGCGTCCTGTTCGATGTCGATGGCACGCTGCTGCTCAGCGACCGTGCGCTGGGCGGTTACGAGCTCCTGCCTGGAGCAATCGAGGTTCTGAGTGCACTCAAGGCGCGCCGAGTGCCCTTCGCGCTGCTCACCAACGGCAGCGCCTACCCGCCGGCGGAACAGGCGGCGAAGCTGCGGGCCGCGGGCCTGCCCGTCGATGACAGTCAAATGATCACGCCCTCCAGCATCGCCGCCGATCACCTGCAGCGCCGCGGCATCAGACGCGTCCTGGTGCTCGGCACTGCCGGTGTCGGACAGGCGTTGCGCGATGCGGGTATCGAGACGGTGCACACGGGCGAGGCAGGCGCAACCGAGGTCGGCTGCGTCTTCGTCGGCTGGCATCCCGAGTGTGGCATGAAGGATATCGAGACGGCCTGTCACGCCATCTGGAACGGCGCGGAGCTGTGCGTCGCTTCCGACGTGCCGTTCTTCGCCACCCGGCAGGGGCGCAGCATCGGCTACTCGCATGCGATCACGGCCGCGATCCGCCGCCTGACGCACGTGCCCATGACGCTCACCGGCAAACCCTCGATCCGCGCCCTGCGCTTCGTTGCGAAGCGACTCGGTGTGCCGATGCGCGCACTGGCGGTGGTCGGCGATGATCCGGTCGTCGAGGGCCTGATGGCGCGCCGCGGCGGAGCGACGGCGCTCGCGGTGACGACCGGAACGACACAGCGCGAGGAGTGGCAAAGGCAGCCGCGATCACGCCGTCCCGACGCGATCCTCACCGGGCTGCGCGAGGTGCTCGACTGGGTTGGCAATGCCGAGGCCGGCCCGCCTCGCATCGCTGCGCGCCCGCGGTCCGGGCGCACCCGCGCACGCGCCCGGCGTGCGGCTCGCGCCACTGCATCGCGGACCGCGGCAAAGCGCCGCGTGGTCCGCCGGCCAGGCTGAGCCCGGAGCGCCCCATGTCATCGACCAAGCCTTACGCGGATATCCCCGGAACCACCATCTTCGATACCGACCAGGCACGGCTCGGCTATCACCTCAACATGTTCTGCATGTCGCTCATGAAGCCCGAGAACCGCGCCTGCTTCAAAGCCGATGAGCGCGCCTACCTCGACGGCTGGCCCATGAGCGAGCCGCAGAAGTGCGCCGTGCTCGACCGCGACTACAACCGCATGATCTCTCTCGGCGGCAACATCTACTTCCTCGCCAAGCTGTTCGCCACCGACGGCAAGAGCTTCCAGTACGTCGCCGCGCAGATGGCCGGCATGTCGCAGGCCGAGTATGCGCAGATGATGCTGGCGGGCGGCCGCACGCCCAAGGGTTGAGGCGGTCAAGCGATGCGTGCGGCGCTCTACTTCGGACGGGAGGACCTGCGGCTCATGTCGGTTCCCGAGCCGGAGCCTGGGCCCGGCGAGGTGAAGCTGCGCGTTCATTACAACGGCATCTGCGGCAGCGACCTGCTCGAGTACTTCGATGGTCCGGTGACTACGCGCAACAGCCCGCATCCGCTCACCGGCGTGCAGAACCCCGTCATCATGGGTCACGAGCTGTGTGGCGAAGTCGTGGCGCTCGGCGCGGGTGTCGATGACCTCGCCACGGCCACTCTGGTTGCGGTCGAGCCGGTGGAGACCTGCGGTCACTGCCTGTACTGCGGTCTCGGGCAATACAACCACTGTCCCGAGCTTGCGATCCAGGGCTACAACCGCGCCGGCGGTCTTGCCGAGTACACGGTGGTGAAACGACGCATGGCCCACCAACTGCCGCCCGGAGTCACGGCACTGCAGGGCGCGCTGATCGAGCCGCTGGCGATCGCCTGGCACACCGCCAATCGCTGCGCGGTGGAAGCCGGACAGGTGGTCGCCATTCACGGCGCCGGACCTATCGGTGCGGGGGCCTTTCTCACGCTCCGCCGGCGGGGTGTCGAGGCGATCATCGTCGACCCCTCGCCGACGCGGCGCGCGGTGCTCGCCCGGCTCGGCGCACGCACGGTGCTCGATCCCACCGCCTGCGACGTGGTCGCGGCGATCCGTGATCTCACCGGGGGTCGCGGAGCGCACGCGTCCATCGATGCCGCGGGCGGCGCCAAGGCGTTTGCCGCGATGCTGCACGGCACGCGCATCGACGGTACCGCGGTAGTGGTGGCCATCCATCACGAGCCGGTGGTGATCCCGCCCTTCGATCTGCTGATGCCGGAAGTGCGCCTCACCGGCGTCGCGCTGTCGGTGAACGCCTTCCCGTCGGTCATCGCGGAAATGGCGCGCGGCAGCTATCCGCTCGAGGGCTGGGTCGAGACCATTCCCTTCGAGGGGATCCTCGAGCGGGGGATCGGGCGGCTGCGCCGCCAGGAGGGCATGAAGATCGTGGTGGACGTGGCCGGAGGGGGAAGCGTGTGAAGTCTGCAGAGTTGTTCAGCGTCGCCGGACAGGGTGCGATCGTCACCGGCGCCGGCAGCGGTCTGGGACTCGCGATTGCGGAAGCGCTCGCCGAGAACGGCGCGCGCGTCACGCTGCTCGACGTCGACCCGGACCGGATCGCGACCGAGACACAGCGCCTCGAAGCGCACGGTTACGAGGTGCGCGCCGAGGTGGTCGACGTGTCCGATCATGCGGCGCTCGAGCGCGCCTTCGACTGCGCCGTCGCGGCCCACGGCCGCCTCGACATCGTGTTCGCGAACGCCGGAATCGACTCCGGACCCGGATTCGTCAGCGGCTGGTTTGGCGCGAATCGCGCGCGCAATCCGGCCGGGGCCATCGAGAGCTACAGCGACGAACGCTGGAACCGCGTCATCGATGTCAACCTCACCGGAGTGTTCGCGACGCTGCGCGCCGCGGCGCGTCGTATGAAGCCACAGCGCTCCGGCAAGCTGATCGTGACCACCTCCGTCGCGGGCTATCAATGCGAGCCGGCGATCGGCTCCGCCTACATGGCGGCGAAGGCCGGAGCCGCGCACCTGATGCGCAGCGTCGCGCACGAGCTCGCGGCTTTCAACATCACGGTGAATGCGATCGCGCCGGGATTCTTCGTCACCAACATCGGCGGTGGACACGCGAAGAACCTCGAGGTGCAGCGTGCGATGGCGGCCGTGATGCCGATGCACCGCGTTGGCTTCCCCGATGACATCAAGGGCGTCGCACTGTTCCTCGCCTCTCCGGCATCGGCGTATCTCACCGGCCAGCAGATCACGATCGATGGCGGCTGGACGCTCGGCGTGGCGGACTGAAACTGACCGAGACCTCACGGGCGGCGTAATGCCCGCAGCCGCTCCCGGGGTAACGCCGAAACGCTCAGAACCCAGTATCATCCGCTTTGCATGAGCCGAAGCTCGAGGAAAGCGAATGGAATACAAGACCGGTAATCCCGGGCTGAATGAGCGTACGTTCGCCGCCGTTCCGCGCCCCGCAGCGGGCGAGGAGCGAATGACGCTTCAGGGCACGGTGAACAAGTCGTTCCTGATGCTGGCCGTCCTGCTGCTCGCGGCGCTGTGGCCTTGGGTACGGTTCTTCGACGCCAGCGGTGATCCTGCGTCGGTGTTCGGCTTGATGTTGGTGGGCTTGGTTGGCGGCTTCATTCTCGCCCTGGTCATCAGCTTCAAGCAGACGACTGCACCTTACCTCGCCTTGCCGTATGCAGCTCTTGAAGGCCTCGCCATCGGCGGGATTTCAGCCATTTTCGAACGACGCTATCCGGGTATCGCCATACAGGCTGTCGCGCTGACCTTCGCCGTCATGGCAGTGCTGCTCGTGGCCTACAGGTCCAGGCTGATCAGGGTCACCGAGCACTTCAAAGCGGTGGTCGTCGGCGCGACGCTTGCAATCGCGCTGTTGTACGCGGTGAGCCTCATCCTGGGATTCTTTCACATCCACGTCCCGTTCCTGAATGACGCGAGCCCGCTCGGCATCATCGTGTCCCTGGCCATCATCGTCGTGGCGGCGCTCAACCTCGTGATGGACTTCGACTTCATCGAGACCGGCGTCGAGGGCGGCGCGCCGCGCTACATGGAGTGGTACGGTGCATTTGGACTCATGGTGACCCTGGTGTGGCTGTATCTCGAGATCCTGAGATTGCTCGCCAAGACGCGGCAGCGCTGACACGCACGACTGACTCACTTGGCGGCTCACGGCCGCCTGGGTGTCACTTCGAGCTCGCTGGCTCTACGCACACCTCGACGAGCACCGGCCCGCGGGCAGCGAATGCCATCGCGAGTGCCACATCAAGCTCCCCGCAGCGGCTGACGCGCACGGCCTCGACGCCCTGCGCACGCGCCAGCGCGCAGAAGTCGAGGTGCGGCAGCAGCGTCCCGGGAAGCGTTGTCAGGCCGAAGTGTGGCGCGAACTCGTCGAGGGCGCGGTAGCCGCCGTTGTTGACGATCACGAACGTGACGGGCACTGCCAGCTCGGCGGCACTCCACAGCCCCTGGATCGAATACATGGCCGAGCCGTCGCCGAGCAGCGCGATTACCCGATGGCCAGGCCGCCCGAGGGCGACGCCGACCGCTGCGGGCAGACCGTGGCCGAGTCCCCCACTCGCGCAGGTGTAAAAAGAGTCGGGCTCGAGCATCGGCAGATAGGCATGCATCGCGCCGCGACTGCTCGGTGCCTCCTCCACGACGACGCTCTCAGGTGGCCGCAGTGTCGCGAGCTGCTGCATCAGGAACGGCTCGGTGAGGCGATCGGGCGGCAGCGCAGGCGCGCGGGGCGGAACCGTGGGTGCCGCCCGGCCGGGAGCGGGCGCTGCGAGCAGCATGCGGATGCCGAGCTTCAGGTCGGTAACGATCGAGAGTCCCACCGGCGCGCGCGCTGCAGCGGCCGGATCGTCGATGAGCTGCACGAGCCTGGCACCGTCCGGGATGTGCGGCCCGTGTCCCTCGACGTGATAGGTAAATACCGGTGCGCCGAGCACTAGGATGAGGTCGTGGCCGGTGAGGCGGGCGACGATCTGCTGGCGGTCCGCCGGCAGAAAGCCGGCGAACAAGGGATGGCGCTCGGGAAAGCTGTTACGCGAGGAGAGCGGGCTCACCCACACGGGTGCCTCGTGACGCTCGGCGAGCGCGATGAGATCGCCCCACGCTTCATCGCGCGCGACCGACGCGCCGGCCACCAGCACCGGGTGGTGCGCGGCGCTCAACATCTCACCGGCCCGCGACAGCAGCGTCGGATCACCACCGAGCCGGCGGCTCACCTCGCGCGGCGGCAGCGGCGTGCACGGCCGATCCCAGTCATCGACCGGAATCGACACGAAGGTCGGTCCCCGCGGCGGCTGCAGGGCGGTGAAAAAGGCACGGGCGATGGCCGCCGGCACGTCCGCGGCCCGCGCCGGCTCACAGCTCCACTTCACGTACGGCCGCGGCAGGTTCGTGGCGTCGGTCGAATAGAGGAACGGTTCGAACGGCAGGATCGAGCGCGCCTGCTGCCCGGCGGTGATTACGAGCGGCGACTGGTTGCGATATGCGGTGAAGAGGCTGCCAACGGCGTGTCCGACGCCGATCGCCGAGTGCAGGTTCACGAACGCGGCACTTCCGCGCGCCTGTGCGAAGCCGTCCGCCATGGCGACGACCACGGACTCCTGCAACCCGAGCACGTAGCGGAAGTCCGCGGGGAAGTCGCGGTACATCGGCAGCTCGGTCGAACCCGGATTGCCGAAGATGGTGTTGAGGCCGAACTCGCGCAGCAGCCCGAACACCGCCTCGCGCACCGTGACGCTCATACCCTGCATCATCCGCGCCTGCCCTCAGGTCGCAAGCCGTGACTCGGTTGCCGGCGCGGTCGCGCGGCCCGGTGCGGTTTCCCCGAGCGACATGGCGAGCACGGTGCCGACGAGCGCACACGCCGCCTGAATGAAGAGCGGGGCGTTGAGGCCGAAAGCGTCCGCGGCCGAGCCGGCAAGCGCCGGCGCGCTGACCCCGCCGAGGATCTCCCCGACCCCGACCGAGAGCCCGACCGCCGTGGCCACGTAACGCGCCGGAACGGTCTCGGAGGGGATAGTGGCCATGAACAGCGGAAACGTTCCGCTCGCCGCCCAACCGAGAAAGACCAGCGCACCGAGGATGTAAAGCGACCCGTGGAAGTAGAGCACCGCGAGCGGCACCAGCACGCCGATGAGGTTGAACGCCACGACGACCGGGCGGCGACCGAGCCGATCGGAGAGCCCCGGAACGATGAAGCTGAAGAACGCCGCCGAGAGGCCGAGCAGGCTCATCAGCACCTTCATCTGGTCCGCGGAGAGCTGACGCGCCTTGACATAGAAGAGCGGCAGAAAGGCCCAGCCGAGCACCATCCAGGAGACCATGAAGATGCTCATGAGAACGCACAGCAACATGTTGCGGTAGCGCAGCAGTGCCAGGTAACTCATGACATCGGTCGCGAAAGCGCCGGAGCGCCGCTGCGCGGTGCGTGGCGGCTCGCGCACGTAGCGCGCGATCAGCGCCGCCATTACGAGCCCGGGAACCCCCGCAATGAAGAACGCCGTGCGCCAGCTCCAGTGCTCGGCAATCGAGACCAGTACCAGCGGTGCCGCGAAGGAGCCGAGGAGATTGCTGCCGAAGTTCTGCAGCACGCCCATGTTGTGCCCGCGTTTGCCGAGCTCCGATTCCTGCGCCACGAGCGAGTGGCTCACGGGCATGAACGGCCCTTCGACGAGTCCCATGAGGAAGCGCGCCGCGAACAGCGCCGCGAAGGAGCCGGCGAGCCCTGACAGGACCGAGCACAGCGAGAAGGCGATCGCGCTCGCGAGCAGAACCGGCTTGCGACGGCCGGTATGGTCCGAAAGAGCACCGCCGAGAAACGCCGAGACTGCCCAGGTGAAGGACAGCGCCGAGGCAATGAGCCCGACCTGCCGGTAGCTGAAGCCGAGGTCCTTCGTGATGAACGGCATCAGGAAGCTCGCCGCATTGCGGTCGAAGAACAGGAAGCCGAAGGTGATGCCCAGCACCCAGATGAGACGTTGCTCGTAGCGCATGTTGTCTTTTGAGTCTTCGCCCAGGTTAGGTAGAGTGGCGTGAAGAAG
>Ga0307474_10004085_pt1 | contig 10514 bp, 8 predicted proteins | sample atmos_gasesECM1C_2_FD_203312 | JGI IMG/M metagenome (GOLD analysis project Ga0307474, IMG submission 203312) | Hardwood forest soil microbial communities from Morgan-Monroe State Forest, Indiana, United States - atmos_gasesECM1C_05 | ecosystem: Environmental > Terrestrial > Soil > Temperate...
TGATAGTTCCGGTAATGGTCCCGCTGACAGCTTGACCGGGGATCTGCTGGGCAGACTGCCCCAAAGACGGCAACGTCCAACACAGACACAACGCCGTAAAGAATGCGAAACTAAGTCTGGACTGCAAGGTTATTAGGATGTTCTCTCCCCAGTACCGGTTGCAAGACGCGATGCAGATTACAGCCAGTATTGTCGCGCGCGGCTGCCCTGACATCCAGATTACCCTTGTTACCGCTCGGCCACGAAGTCTCTGTGGAATAAAAGGCTTTACCAGAGCCGATATGGCACTCGCAGGAACTGCGTTTTCAGACTCTTCACATATTTCAAACCGGTCAATAGTTTGTTCGCCCGCTCCGCGAACTGGTAGAGTGACAATCGCAACTCATGAACTCGAGAATCCTTGTCAGCGGAGTTTCAGGCCCTATCGGCGCTGCCCTTCTTCCTTCCCTCCGCGCGAGCGGATGGTCCGTGGTTCGGCTGGTGCGCGGCCCGGCGACAGACAACGACCAGATTTCATGGAATCCGGCGCTTCAGCTTTCTCCCAAAGCGGTCTCCGGTTTCAACGCCGTTATCCATCTGGCCGGAGAGAGCATCTTCGGACGCTGGACCGATGCGAAGAAGGCCAGGATCCACAATAGCCGCATCGCCGGAACCTTCAACCTGGCACAGGCCCTGGCCCGCGCCGAAGAGAGGCCGAGCGTCTTCATCAGCGGATCGGCAATCGGCTACTACGGCAATCGCGGCGATGAACTGCTGCACGAGGAAAGTGCGCCGGGGAATGGATTCCTCTCCAAGGTCTGCCAGGAATGGGAAGAGGCTACCACGCCTGCCGTGCAAGCTGACATCCGCACCGCACACGTGCGAACCGGAATTGTGCTCAGTCCAAAAGGCGGCGCCCTCGCAGCGATGCTGCCGCCCTTCAAGCTGGGCCTGGGCGGTCGCGTCGGCGACGGCCGCCAGTGGATGAGTTGGATCAACGTGCAGGACATGGTGGGCGCCATCCACCACATCTTGAAAAATGACCTGCTGCAGGGCCCCGTCAATATGGTCGCGCCAAAACCCGTGACCAATGCGGAGTTCACCAGGACGCTGGCGAGAGCGCTGTCGCGGCCCGCAATTTTCCCCATGCCCGCGTTCGCAGTGAAAACAATCTTCGGCGAAATGGGCGAAGAGTTGCTCCTGTCCAGCCAGAAAGTGGAACCTGGCAAGCTCATCTCGAGCGGCTACCCATTTCGTTTTCGGGACTTAAGGACGTCCCTTGAGAATTTGCTGACAAAATAGAGCCGTATCAGCGGATACGGTCTCGCGAGCCCTGCCCCCGATGTGATGAATCCGCCAGAATTCAGTTTGATTCCGAGCGTTTCATTTCTTCCTGCAGTTTTTGCAGAAGTTGAGCACGCTGATCGGTGCTGAGTTCGCGCTGCAATTCATCCAGGGCTAAGGCGACGATATGGTAGTGATGCGCTGAGGCAAACTTGGGATCGGTGGTGATGTTGAGCCAGAGCTTGTGCATGAGCTCAACGTCCTGCGGCCGCAAGCGCGGGTTGTGCGGGCCAATCGCGTACTCGCGAACGGTTCCGTCAGGAGCGCAAACTTCAAGCGTAACCCGTGGCCGAGGCTCCGGCATGCGCTCCCAGGCATCGCCCGTCAGTTTCGCTTGCTCGTCAGAACTCAGTTTGTTGGAGAGACCGCAAATAACACGAACCGAATCCAGCCGCTGCGCCGTGACCATGATGGCGTCAAACACGTCGGTCGCCGGCACTACCAGCAGAGAGATTGGCTTCCCTTCTTTTTCGGCGACCGCCACGGCGGCGGTGAAAAGCTCCTGCTCGTAATGGTCAAAAACCTGGCTTGCCTCCATCACCGAGCTGCCGCCAAAACTAGGCTCGCGATGATAGAGCCGCGCACTCATCACGACGACATCCTGCTTGGTTGTATCGGTGTGGCCAAGAATGTGGCGTAAGTAGTAGAGATTGCGGGGATCACGTACCGCAACCAGAACATTCCCTGGCCGCACGCCCATGGCGCCGCTGCCCAATTCCTGATTCCCATACACGCGGAACTGATCCAGTTGCTCGGGCTTTCCATGACGTTCTTTGGTGACGTGGTGCTCGGAGATGGTGAAGATGGTGAAAAAGACCGCGCTGAAAATGACTCCGGCAATGGTGGCCTCGTACTTCGTAAACAAATTCACCACTGCAGTGATCAGCAGCACCGCGGAGATGAGTATCAAGCCCACCGGAATTTCGGACTTGCCGATGTGCAGGTTGCCCGGCACTTTCCATGCCCGGTTGCCGGGCTCGGTGTAGCGCAACACGAGCACGGCAATCGACTTCATGGCAAAGCTCCAGATCACGCCGAACGCGTACAGCGCCGCCAAGACATACACGTTGCCCAGGCTGAGGAAGATAACGAGTAACTGCATGCCGACGATCAGATTGATGATGCGGTAGCTGGTGCCGAAACGATCGTGCGGCTTCTGGAACCAACTGGTGAGCACGCCGTCCTCGGCCACACGATTCAGAACCCCGTTCGCCCCAACAATGGAAGTATTTTGCGCGCCCGCCAGAATGAGCACGCCGACCAGCACGACGAAACCGTGAAACAGCAGTTTCAAACTTTCTGGACCGGCAAGATACATGGCGATGCCGCCGATGAGGTTGGCGAAGTAATCTGGCCGCACCTTGTCGGGAATGATCATCACCGCGAAGAACGAAACCAGCGATGTGAACAGCAGGCTGTAAATGAAAATGACGAGCCCGGTCTTCTCGAGGTTCTTGAGCTTGGGATGTTCGATCTCGCGATTGACCTGGGCTAGCGTCTCTTCGCCGCTCATGGCGAGCACAGAGTGGCCGAAGCCGACGAAGAGAATGATCCAGGTGAGGTGGCTGAACCAGGTTCCATTCAGCCAGCCCAGCGATTCTTTGTTCAGCGGGATAACGCCCGCGTGCAACGGATTGGGCGGCAACTGAATCGGTGCGCGCAAAACTGTGATGGTGCACCAGATCAGCAGAATCACTACCATCACGGTGGTGATGGCCATGATCTGCAGGGCTTTCTGGCTAGACTCGTGCAGACCCTGGGTATTTTTCCACCAGAAATAGAGCACGACGATAACGGCTAATCCTGCGGCGAAGTGATCGTCGGAAAAATGCAGCGGGCGGTGAAGGTACACGCCCATGTCTTTGATAAAACCTGCGAGATACTGGCCGGCAGATACGGCGCTGATGGGGCCGGTCAGCACATAGTCGAAGAGCAGGGCCGAAACGGAGAACTTGGCCAGAGTTCCGCCCATCGCTTCCTTGACGACGCGGTAGACGCCGCCGCGTACGAACATGCTGCTGGACTCGATGTAAAGCGCCCGCACCGCATAGCTGAACAGCATGACCGCGAGAATGAACCAGGGGGCACTTTTGCCGATGACCTTTTCGGCGTCTCCACCGGCGTAGTAAGCGGAGGATGCAAGGTCGGAGAGAACAATGGCGGAGGCCCGCCAGAAAGAGATGAAGGTCAACATCACCGTGGTGGCGACGAAGACTTTTATTGCCGGCTTGGAACCTGCGGATGTAGCCATTATTAGGAATGCGCGAGCCGCTTACTTAAGGTAAACCCTTTGAAGATAGCATAGGGGAACGTGGGTAGCGGGCCAGTTTCCGGTTTGCGCGTAATCCATTGCCTAACGGGCGGCCCATCTGAACTGCTGCTGATGCCTATTCAGTTAGACAGTTGTCCCCAAAATCAGAGTCTATGGTTCCACGCCGATTCGGTGCAGAACTGCGTCCAGAGCTTCCGAGACCCTCGTCAGGAGGCCATGTTCAACCAGATTTGTGAGAAATTGCTCATTTATGCCGCCGGCAGTGGCGTGAGTAGCGGCCAGTGATTGGAAACTGCGCTCAGGCGCTTCGACGGCGCCGGTCGTTACCCCCAAAAAGAGTCGTGCAATGTAGTCTCTCGCTTGCGTTGCCGGAACACCTTGCTGCTCCAACCAAGACGCAATCGTTTCATTAAATGCGAAATAGGACGCAATTGTCGCAGTCGTCGCGCAGATTGCATCGAACTCGTTTTCGCTTTCAACTGGAAAGACGGTTCCAACGGCAGCGAACAGTTCAAGGGCCACTGGATCGGGCGGATAGATTGCCGTGGGGCTCAATCGTTTTGCCGTTGACGGCAATGGCACGGCCCTTGCGATTCGGACAGCAGGCACTACGAGTTCAGACAAGCTCCGCAGCGAGAGCGCCGAGACAAGGCTGATAACGTGATGATCCGGACGGAAATGCAACTCCGCAAGAACATCTCGTGCCGCTGAAGGCCTCACGGCGATCACGATTGCATCGGAATGCTCGAGAACTTCCTGGTTACTGGACGCGACCGATATTCCACGGAAACAATTGGCAAGCCCATTAGCGATAGCAGAATTGCGAGGGGACAACCAGATGGAGTGGGCTGTGACGCCAGGCGAACTCAGGCCAGTGACGATTGATGATGTGATTTCGCCAGTTCCGATGAATCCTAGTTGCATAAGTCTCTCCTGGCGCTTCCGTATTTGTCAGCATTCTATCCGGTAGCGGGCCAGTTTCCGGTTTGCGCGTGATACGGACATAATTACAACTGGGTTGCAAGCCAGGAACCCCTAACGATGACCGCCGCCTCTAATGAAATTGTTGCTCGGCGTCTCCTTAAACAGGCTGGGTGGTGCGAAAAACTAGGCTCAAGCCTCTACTCAAGCCTGTTGCGCCAAGCCGCGCGGGATGTCCGGGCTGGGGGTGTGTGCTGTTCTGTTTTGCATGATCATCACGACGATCCGCCCGACTCGGCGCTCGCTCTGCGCTTTCTCGGAGCGGTCCACCGCCTCGTTCTGCAGGGAAAAGCACCGCAACTTGCTGCTTGTTATCCCTCGGCGGGGGGCGATAGCAATTGTGATGACCTCTGGCCGAGGTTTCGCGGGGTTGTGCAACATCACCAAGCAGTGCTGCGCGAATTGGTTCATCGCCCCGTACAGACGAATGAAGTGGGGCGGTGCGCAGCGTTGCTGGGTGGATTTCTTGAGGTCGCACGCCAAACTGGTCTCCCGCTGCGACTCTTGGAGGTCGGAGCCGCAGGCGGCTTGATTCTTCGGTGGGACCAATACTGGTACGAAGCGGGGCATGAGGGTTGGGGCAATTCTCATTCGCCGGTGCGAATTACAGATATGTTTGGCGGTGAGCACCCGCGTTTCGACGTGCTTGCGAAGATTGCAGAGCGCCGCGGCTGCGATGCTTCCCCGATTGACCCAGGCACAGAGGAAGGACGGCTGACTTTACAGTCGTATGTATGGCCGGATCAGGTGGGGCGCTTTCGCCAACTTGCGGCGGCTATCGAGGTGGCGCGCCGTGTATCTGCCCAAGTGGACCAGGGCAACGCGCCCGATTGGGTCGAGGCTGCGTTGGCCGATGGCATTCCAGGCGTGGCAACAGTGGTCTATCACTCCATCGTGTGGCAGTATATGTCGAATGTGGATCGTGCGCGCTTCGAGCGCGTGATGGCCGTGGCAGGAGAGGCTGCCACTCACAACAAGCCTCTTGCCTGGCTTCGCTTCGAGCCGGCCGACAACGTCGCCGAAGTCCGCTTGCAACTTTGGCCGGGCAGTAACGACCGGCTGCTGGCCCGATCTGGCTTCCATGGGAAGGTAGTGCAGTGGCTAGGACACGGAAATTAGAGATTCCAAAGAGCCCGCCAGAAAGAGATGAAGGTCAACATCACCGTGTTGGCGACGAAGACTTTTGTTGCCGGCTTGGAACCTTCAGCCAGTTTCCGTAATCCGCTATGAGAGAGGTATTGCGACTAGCCGCCGAAGACCACGCTCGTGCCCGTGGAAGGCATAATGAGCTTCTGTGGCATCTCTTGTTGGACTGCCATCATGGTGCGGAAGCCAGTGCAGTGCATGGGAATCAGGTAGTCCGGGTTGATCTCCTTCAAGGCTGCCACGGTCTTGGCGATGATTTCATCAGGATACGGGGCCAAGTGCCAACCGCCAACCACAGCGTGCACTTTCTCGATTCCAGTAGACTTCTGAATCTGGCGGACTGAGTTGATGATGCCCGCATGGCCGCACGATGAGATCACGACTAGTCCCCGGTCCCTCACGTTGTATGCGGTGGCGTGCTCTCCCCAGAAGATGTCCTTCACCAAGTCACCCGGCTTGGCTTCAATCTTTATCGTGCCGGGAGGGAAATGAAAGCTGGCCTCGCAGGCCGAACCGGTCGCGCCGGCTTCGAGTCGAGCTGCTGGAGGAGTCATCTCAAAATCGGTAATTCGCGGAATGTGACCTGAGGTGATCGCGTGGCCAGCCACTGTGGTCGGCTCCTCCGCAATCACGACCTTCAACCCTTGGGTTTCCAACTGATCCTGCTTGAGCTCCCCGTAATCGAGCTTTTTCCCGTCCGGTTGCACGACCCAGCGGTGGCAGAAGGTATCACGTCCTCCTGCGTAGAGGGTGAGCCCTGGTTTGGCGCGTCCCTGGAGGCTCCGGGCCACATCGAGCAAGCCTCCGTAATGGTCGACATGCCCGTGGCTGATGATGAGGGCGTCGGCTTTGGCGGGATCGACTCTCAACCCTTGATAGTTGTTTGTCAGTGTGCGTGGGGTGAGTGCAAAATCCAACAGGATCTGTTTTTCCTCATCTCCTCGGAAGGACTGCAAGTGATAAGCCAGCCCATGCTCCGACAACAGCATAACGTCTGACCCATAGGGATAAGGCAAAGTATTCCGAGTGATCGTGATATTCCCAATCTTCCCGCCCTTCGCGAAAATGTCGTAGATGTTGTCAACCAGGTTGGTCATTACGAGCCGGTCGACGGTGGGGATCTCCTTGGGAGCAGCCAAGAGGCTCCCGAAACGGCCTGTGCCGCCCAGCAAAATCGTCCCGCCTGCTATCGCTCCGAGCTTCAGGAATTCGCGCCGGTACATCAGGACCTTCCTTAGTTAGTCCGAATTTTTTCTTTGGCCCTGAAAAACAAAAAGCATTCTACGCCCAAAATCGCCTGCGCGCGCCAGCAAACAAACAGCCGAGTTGGTGAAAGAAATGCCGTAGGGTGCCCGCGAAGTCGGTTCAACTCGAGGCTTCTCGGCAACCCGGAGGCCATGATTCTTGCCCGATTAAGGCTACTTGGCCGGCCGAATGTTCTGATTCACACGGAAAAAGTTGTTGGGGTCATATTTCTTCTTGATGGTGGCCAGCCGTTGATAGTTGTCACGATAGGCGGCCTGGATGCGCTCTTGGCCCTCTTCCATCATGAAGTTCAGGTACGCGCCGCCAGCAGAGAACGGATGCAAGGCCTCCCCATAATCCTTGCACCACTCTGTGATTTTCGCGGCGTTGGCGGCGTCTGGATCCACTCCTACAATGACTTCCGCGAACAATGCCTCACGGAAACTATAGGCCGTATCATTTTTGCCCACGCGCTGGGCTGCGCCGTTGACGGGATAGAGATGCATGGTGGAAAGCATGGTGGGTATTTGCGACCCATGCTCTGCGTGGCGGGCAATCGCTTCATCGTTCAACTCGGTAAAGTTGTCAGCCCGCCAATACCACTGCAACCCCGGCACGAACAGGCCGTCGAAGAAGCTCTGTACGATCGGAAACGGCGCCGGCCCGACGTGGTGGAGAAGCGGATGGCCGATCGATCGCATCGGCTTGAGAGCTTCTTCGGTCTGTTCGGCAGAGGCCGTGCAACACCAAACGATGCCACATGCTTTCTTTAGGTGGAGGTGCTCGGGAAACATCGGGGCCGGTGGAATGACCAGAAAAGCAAAAAATCCGCTCACGTCCTCCGGGGCATTCTTGATAAAGTCCCGGTAGGCGCGGAGAACGGTCGCCGATTCCTCTAGCGGCCAGAAGGTCGGGCCGAACTGAACCGTACTGACTGGGTGGAGTCTGAACTCGAAAGAAGTGACCACACCGAAATTTCCGCCGCCGCCCCGCACTGCCCAAAACAGATCGCCATTTTCTTTGCTGCTGGCGGTCACGAAGCTGCCATCAGCTAAAACCATGTCCACAGATAGGAGATTGTCAATGGTGAGGCCGTACTTGCGTGTGAGATAGCCGATACCTCCGCCCAAGGTGAGCCCCGGGACTCCGGTCGTTGAAATGAATCCAGAGGGAGTCGCCAACCCGAAAGCATGCGTTGCATGATCCACATCCCCCCAAACGCAACCCGCTTCGACCCGGACAGTCTTGTCAGCGGGATTTACGCGGATGCCCTTCATTCGTGACAGGTCAATCACCAGACCGTCTTGGCACGTTCCTAATCCGCCACCGTTATGTCCGCCACCACGAATTGCTGTCAACATCCCGTTGCCCACACCGAAGCGCACCGCCGCGATCACGTCGGCAACGTCCACGCACCTGGCGATGAGGCGCGGGCGTTTGTCAATCATCCCGTTGTAAACCTTGCGAGCGGATTCATACGCGCTATCGTTGGGCTGAATAAGCTCACCCCGGAACGAACCCTTCAACTGATCTATGGATTGGCTAGTCAAGGATCCTCCCGATCAGATTCGCAGATCCTGCACAGCTTTCCTTCCGCCAACCGAGTGCAAGGCCGAATTTCCAAACATCATTTTCGTGACAGATCGAAGCCAGTGTCGGAGCGACACTTCCGTTTACCCGATTATCATTCGGACTTCAAGCCTGGGCAACTCCCATCTGGCGAACAAAGGCCCCCGCCTACTAGAAAGGCCAAGTTCCGGTTGTGTCGTCGGCAACCCGGAACCTGACCCACACCACGACGGGCGTGGGACGCTTGGGTTCTAGCCCGCAGAGTGCTCAGGGGACAGTGGGTCAGCTCCGAGGTGCTGATGTCTGGCTCTTCGGTGCGAGGTAAGTATGAGTGATGCGGTCGTGCCAGCAGAGGGCGTCCTCGTCGAGGAAAACCCAGGCGTACCCCATACCGAGGGAAACAGCCGACAGGAATGAGGCGAGGACGCGCCAGCGGCGGAGCCGCCGGCCTGCCGGACTTCCATCGAAGCGCGCCAGTTCGAGCCCGGCCGCGCGCAGCCCCGGTGTAGAGCCTGCATACACCAGCAGCAGGTACTGGTAAGCGGACCACAAGACGCCCGAAAGCCCGGCGGCGATTCCGAGAATCTGGAATCGGGGCGGCCGAATTGCCGTGATCTTCCAAAAGATGAATCCGAATATGGCGCAGGCGGTCGCGATGATGGCATCGTCGACTGCAGCGGAAAAGATGCGACGCGTCAGGGACGCACTTTGCAGCGGGATGTCGATGCCGGGGCGCTTCTCCATTTCCGATCGCGGCGCAGAATCAATGGCAATGCCGCCCAAAGCCGGAGGTGGCGGCAGAATCTCCGGCGCTTCGAGAATACGCGGACGGTCCATTACTGGCTCGGCCAATTCGTCGACCGGAGCTGCCGGCGGGGTCCAGGATCGCGGGAACTCAATAATCTTGGCGGTTGTCGCGATTGTGGGAGGCAGCGTCGACGCCCGAGACGGCAAGGCGCTGAGAAACTCGGGAGCTTGCGCATCAGTGAAAACCGCCGGCGCAGAAGACGTCTCGAAATCATGAACGGGGCTGCCGGAGAATCCGTCCAAGGCCAATGCCTGGCGCGAGGCTGTGCTTGCTGGAAAACCTGCCGCCTCATGGGAGACGGCACTCGCGCTAGTCGGGACCTTATCCTCGAAACGCAACCGAAGCGACGGATAGCGGGGCGGACGAGGCTTGCGGCGGGCCTGATAACGATTGAGCCGGGCGGCAACCTCCTGCCGCCAGGCCGGAGAATCTTCAGGCGGGTCGCTATCCTCCGCTACCGCCGCTTCCACCGGCTCAGCGTTAACTGCATTTTCACTCGTTGGGTGCAGGGGCTGTTGCGGTGTTGCAGCGGTCACGCGTGAGTCCTCATCCACTGACCACCGCGGGGAGCCGGCAGAATGTGCGTCAGAAGAACAGCGGCAGATGTCACCACAAAGCAGACAAGTCATGAATCTCGGTCTTACAAAAGCTTAGAACTCAGAGCCGGCCGGATAACCGCAAGGAGCATGCCAGAATCCAAGACTTCGGGTGGCTTTGCCTCCCGAGGCACCGCCGTGCTAAGTTCACGACGGCTGCTGCCGGTAGAGAGCCGGAAAGGCTCTCGGATGCTGCTGCGGCTGATCTTTGTTTCGGAGTTCCGGGTTCCGATGATCCTTTTTTCGGCGATCTTTATTTTCAGCGATCTTTTTTTAGCGGTCTTTTGTTCGGCGATCTTTTGTTCGGTGATCCTTTCTCCGGCGATCCGGTTCCGATGACTCTTCGCAACAGATTGCTTATCACGGCGGCGATGCTTTGTCACCTCCTTCTCGTTCCGCCATTAGTTACCAGCCAGTTGCCACCCGCGAATAACCCAGCGGCTCCAGTTGGCGCGAGTGTTCCAGGGCAAAAATCGGCCGCTCCGGAAACACCTTGTGCCGCGGCTGCGGCGGCGCAGAAGGAGAAGGGAGAGGTCAACACGGTCTGCGCCATCCAGCAAGAGCAAGAAGGCCC
>Ga0307474_10004086_pt1 | contig 10512 bp, 17 predicted proteins | sample atmos_gasesECM1C_2_FD_203312 | JGI IMG/M metagenome (GOLD analysis project Ga0307474, IMG submission 203312) | Hardwood forest soil microbial communities from Morgan-Monroe State Forest, Indiana, United States - atmos_gasesECM1C_05 | ecosystem: Environmental > Terrestrial > Soil > Temperate...
CCCTTGAACTCTTCAAAGATCACATCATCCATGCGCGATCCAGTATCGATCAACGCAGTAGCGATAATCGTCAGCGACCCGCCTTCTTCAATATTCCGCGCCGACCCAAAGAACCGCTTAGGCCGCTGCAACGCATTCGAATCCACGCCGCCCGACAGCACCTTGCCCGAAGGCGGAACAATCGTGTTATAGGCCCGCGCCAACCGCGTAATCGAATCGAGAAGAATCACCACATCGCGCTTATGCTCCACCAACCTCTTAGCCTTCTCGATCACCATTTCCGCAACCTGCACGTGCCGCGCCGCCGGCTCATCGAAAGTCGAAGAAATCACTTCGCCCTTCACCGACCGCTGCATGTCCGTAACTTCTTCCGGCCGCTCATCGATCAACAACACCATCAACACCACTTCCGGATGGTTCGTAGTAATCGAGTTCGCCACATTCTGCAGCAGCATGGTCTTGCCCGCCCGCGGCGGAGACACAATCAACCCGCGCTGCCCCTTGCCGAGCGGCGTCAGCAAATCCATCACCCGCGCGCTCGCATTCTCGCGAGTAGTCTCCAGCTTCAACCGCTCCTGCGGATATAAAGGCGTCAAATTGTCGAACAGAATCTTATTGCGCGCCTCATCGGGCGACTCAAAGTTCACCGCCTCAATCTTCACCAAAGCGAAATACTTCTCGCCCTCATGCGGAGGCCGCACCTGCCCGCTGATCGTGTCGCCAGTCTTCAAGTCAAACTTGCGAATCTGCGACGGCGACACATAAATGTCGTCCGGACCCGGCAGGTAGTTGTAATCCGGCGACCGCAAAAATCCGTAGCCATCCGGCAAAATCTCCAGCACGCCCTCGGCGAAGATGTGTCCTTCTTTTTCGCTTTGCGCCTGCAAAATCTTGAAGATCAGGTCTTGCTTGCGCAGTCCGCTGGCCCCGGGCAGCTCCAAGGTCCTTGCGATCTTGGTCAGCTCGGTAATGTTCTTTTCTTTTAATTCAGCGATAGTCATGATTTGTCCTGGAAACAACTCAACTAAACCCGTGCACTAAAACGTATTCGTTAGTGTCTGCGGGAGATTTTCAAAGGAGGGTATTCAGGGAAGACAATAAACACCGGGCAGGAAGGCGGGGCTGTTTTAAGCAGCCCGCCGTTGTGCCTCGGCAAAATTCTCCGGCTCCGACAGGATTTCCTGCCGCTCCGCGCCTGCGATCCGGTCCAACACACCATTCATTGTTTCCTGGATTCTGGTGCTGGGCCGATGGAACTTCCGCGTGGCCTTGGAGGCGAGCTGGCAAAGCATATAACGATTCCGTAATGTTTGTAAAGCGTCAAACACACGATCAGAGCGCATGTCTGTCACTCCTTCCTTATTTAGTATGGGCATTTCGCTTTCGCCCTTGTCCCAAGAAAGCGGCCAGAACTTCCCGAAAGCCGTTCTAAACCACTGATTCCACTGAGGTTGTAAAGGAGTTAGCGCAATTCCTAACAGAATAGATGCGCCACCGGAGTCCGAAGATGCTCGTTTTTCCTAGTTTGGGATCACAGGCCGAGGCAGCTCAGAACAGACCCAGAGACTCCGAATGTCCGTGGAACAACATAATCTAAACGGAATCCCCAAAGAGGTCAATAGATTTCTAGCGGCTTTACGTATCTTTACCATCAACCCACAAGAAGTGGCCCGCGGTCAGTGGTCAGCGACCAGTTAAAACCAAGCCCAACTTAGAGATCCGGACCTTACTAGCCCCTGGCCTCCGATCACTGACCGATGACCCCTGACCCCTGACCCCTGACCCCCCCTGACCCCTGACCCCTTTCTAACCGAGCCACTCCCAAGCCTCCCGATACCTCTCCCACCGTGCCCTCCGGCTCTCCAGATCCGGATAAAATCTCAAACTCTTCACCCCCGCAAACGCCGCGATCGGCAGCAAGTACCAAACCTCTTTCCCCCCAAGCTCCTCGAGTATCACATGCGCCGCCAGCACATCAATATCCGCAGCCGTATAACTCTTCTTACCCTCCCCGCGCGTGGAGTAAACCGGCTGTACATCATATCCCCCGCAGTTCAACCGCCCCGTAGCCTTAACCTGTACCCGCAACAACCGCCCCTCCGGACGCGCCCAAACAATAAAGTCATACTTCTCGCTGTCGCCCCAGGGCAAAGCCAACCCAAATCCCAAGGATTGCGCCCTCACCAAAAACGCCGCCTGCGACAACTCCCCCATCCGCTTCGGATTCGACCTCTGCCGCTCCCACCATCCCGGTTCCGAATCCGCCACCGCGAAAATCCAGGGAACAAATCCAGGAACCGCGTCGTCCCCGTCACCCCACTTCTCACCGTTTGACATTGCTCGTCTCTCCCCACTCCAACGTTTCGTACCGCAACCTATAGAGTAAGGCTTTCCCGTTTCGAAACCATGTGACAAATGACCATCCCCAACATGTGGAAATCAGAAGTAAAGTGTGGAACCGAAGATCGATTTTGGGTGGGCAGCGCTTTCAGCGCTGCGATAAAGACCCTCGAAAGAAGTTGGCCTTTAGCCCCTGCTTTCGACTTTGATCTCGACTGTCCGCGGTAACGTGGAAGAGCGGCGCTTCAGCGCCGCGTAAAGGTCAAAAATCGATGCGGGGCTTTAGGCCCTGAGGGTCGCAGCCCACTCACTTCAACCTCACCAACACCGCCGCATCAAACCCCGAATAATACTTCTTAACATCTCCAACCCCATACTTCTCCCGAAACTTCTCCACCACGGCCTTCACCGCCTTGGCGCCAGTCACCGGAACAGCCCGAAACTCCGCCTCCACGCCCCGCGCATCAATCCCAATCACCCGATTCTTGCGCACGTTCTTATACCACTGCGTCTCCGACCCCGCCACCGGCAGCAGATGAAGTTCGTCGCCCTCCACCACAAACCACACCGGAATCGAAATCCTCCGCCCCGTCTTCCTCCCAATCACACTGATCGTGATCTGCCGATACCGCGCCAGCCGCTCCTTAAGGATGTCCTTAGAAGTCGCCACAGCAACCCTCCTCTACGTCACAGCAAACTATTCTACGTTCGCGGAGATTTTGACTTTAGGTGTACGCGCGGGGGGCGCCCCGCCCGCTGCCTTTGACCTTGCACGTGTGAAACGGACACTCCTGTCCGCTGCCTTTGACGTTGATTAGCGAATGCGCGAGTAGGCGTCGGGAATGCATGAAGTAACGTGGAAGAGCGGCGCTTCAGCCCCGCGTAAAGGTCAAAAATCGATGTGGGCTTCAGCCCCTGAGGGCATAGCGCACAGATTTATGGGCAAAGAGCGCAAAACGAACCACCCACTCCAGCCGCGAAGCGGCCGCAGAATGCAGCCCACTCTGTTCGAATTTCGTCAGGGAGCAGGCTTCGGGTTGAAGTCAAAAACACAAAAGCGATGCTCCTGAACTCGGAACATCGCTCTTGTTTTTTCGATCACCCCCGGGTTTCGTAACAGTCTCGATTCGAGCGCCTCGCCTAGCTAGCATTGGAGACTCACCGCATGTGGGCGTCGAGCTCTATGATCCAGTCCGGTTCGAGCCCGGGTTTTCCCAGTTCGCGATTACTTCCAAGATTCCTAAGGACAGGTTCCGTGCCCAGTGCCGCTCCAGGAACCCGTGAAGTTAGATCCGCCGCCACCGCGCGGACCCTGAATCAGATCCGCCTCAACAGCTTTGTTCTGCGGAGCTCCCGCTTGTAGGGCCCCATGAACCGGCTCAATATTAGCTGCGGCATTGCCGGGCCAGGAGGTGTACACCGCCGCGCCCCACTGCCACTGGAACTTTAGCGAGCCGTCGCTCGAGCTGGTCGAAAAGCTGAGCGTCGAGCCAGTGTTGCCGTGGCCGCCGTTTTCCAGGTTTGAGTCCACCGGGATCGCCTGGCCGTCAAAGAAGATATCGCTGCTAAAGGTCGGGTTCACCGTCGTCGTCCAACTGCCGTCGGCATTGACGATAGTCGACGCTGTCGACACCGCCGGATTGAACACGACTCGTCCATTCGGGAGCGCATAGCTCGTATCGTTAACCACCAGAGTGACTCCGCTGAAATCAACCCTGGTGATCTTGTTCGTGGGAACGTCGCTCGCGTCCAGGTGCGCATTAATCCAAACCACACTGCCCGCCGGCGCATTGAATCCGTTCCACGAAACCGGGCTTCCGCCGATCTCGGTTCCGCTGGGCGGAATTACACAAGCAGGGGTTGGACAACTCAGTGTAGCCGGGCCGGTTCCGCCGTTAATGGTGAAATCCCCAAGACTGGTGCTCACGGTAGACCCAGTGCTGGTCAGCGTCGCCGAGCCAGTCACCTCGCAACCGCCGGTTAGCCCTGTGAAAGTTCCCCCCGCCGTGGTTACCGTCTCGGAGGAGGCCGTAGCCTTAAAAGTGGTCGCGCCTTTGAACGTCACCGGCGAACCGCCGCTACAGGTTACCGTAAGGCTGTAATCGATTGTGTACGTTGCCCCCTCAGTCAAATCAACTGCGTTAACTGAGAGACGATAACCTTCACAATTGGCCGTAGCAGTGGCTCCGGTTAGATGGTTCGCCCAGGCTGGTGTTGCGCACAGCGCCAGCAGGGCAATCACCATCCCCGAAACAGATATGTGTTTCGCTAGATGTTTCCGAAGCACAGCCATCCTCTTAAACATGTTTCCCCTCCCCCGTTTTCTTGGCCGCAGGTGTATTCCCTCCCCGGCAAGTCTGTCGCGCGCGAATGTACTGCGATGCGGCGCAACGAGCCATACTGGGGAGACCTTAAAGCGAAGTTAAGGTTTCCGTAGGAAGCTTCCGGGGAGTTGAGGACGGCCTGATTCATACTCCCCCTCCGCAAAACTTCACCACACTCTCATGAGTTTGGTTGTGCGTCAATATGACAAACCTTGCAACCATGCAACATCTTGCAACCTCAGCGCTCAAGGGCTGGGTGCCCATTTTCCGCGTCCGTTGCGAGAAGTGGGGATTTTGATTTCCTGTCCCCAAGAAACGCGGAGGCTTCCCCCATCCTTGCGCGTTCTTTGCGCACGCTCTGAGCTTGTCGAAGGGGTGGGAAGCACGCACGCCTACAGCATCGTTTTTGAGGTCGATGTTGCCTTTGACGTTGCACGTGTGGAACGGATACTCCTGTCCGTTGCCTTTGACGCTGCTTTTGACGTTGATTAGCGAATGAGCGAGTAAGCGTAGGGAATGCATGCACTACCGTGGAAGGGGCGGCGCCTCAGCGCCGCGTAAAGATCAAAAATCGATGGGGACTTGGAAGCGCCACGCCACCCAAAACCATTCGTCCTACACCTCCCAAAGGGAGTTGCATCATCGATCCCATCGCAGCCGGTATTGCTCGGGAATCAACAATTCCTTCACTCTATGCGAGCGCGCACGACGGGTGTATAGTTGGCAGCCGTTCGGACGTCAAGAGAGATTCCGGCTCGCACATAACCGGAAGAGCGATCTCCCAGCGATTGTCGACACAACTTTAACAACCTACAGACCATAATCAGGAGGAGAAAAATATGCACCCGACCTTTGAAAAAACGCGTGTGCGCATAATGCTCGCTCTGTGCGCGATATTTCTACTAGGGCTTTCCCGGCCCGCCGCGGCCAGCACTCTCTGCGTGAACCCATCCGGGTCTCATGGCTGCTACTCGACTATCCAGGCCGCGGTCAATCACGCTGCAGCCAACGACGTGATTGCCGTTGAAGCCGGCACCTATACGGAAGAGGTCGTCATCGGCATTCCCGTTTCGCTCATTGGAGCGGGCGCAAATTCGTCCGTGATTGATGCTACCGGGCTTGCACACGGCATCTTTGTCGACGGTTATGACAATCCCGGCCTTAATGATGTGACGATCGCCGGATTCACGGTAAAGAACGCCTTATTTGAAGGAGTTCTGGTGGTGAGCGCATCGGACGCTACCATCCGCGACAATCACATCGTGGACAATGACAAAACCCCCGGTCTGCAGTTCACGGCGGCGCTGACTGGCTGTCCAGGCCAGCCCGGCAACGGAATTTATGAAACCGATGAAACCGGTGACTGCGGTGGCGCGCTTCACCTGGTGGGAACGACGAATTCGATCGTGTCCGGCAACCTTATCACGGGCAATGCCGACGGCGTCCTGATCAGCGACGAAACCGCGGAGAGCCGCGACAATCTGCTCATCCGAAACATCATCAAGAACAACCCCTTAGAGTGCGGCATCGTTCTTGCCTCGCATCCCCCCTCGGGCCACACTTCGTTTCCTTTCGCTCCTCATAACGGAGTTGACCACAACACGGTCGCCGAGAACGTCTCGTCCGACAACGGCGTGAAAATTGGAGGCTCGGGAGCGGGCATGTTTTCCGATGGCGCCGGCCAGGGACGCGTCGCCGGCAACGTGATCATCCGGAACGAGCTGACGGGCAACGGATTGGGAGGCGTCGCCCTGCACACCCACGTCGGCCCTGCTCTCGGCCTTCCGGCGGATGACATGTCCGGAAACAAGATCATCGGCAACTTCATCTCCGGAAACCTGGCCGACCAGAACGACACGGCCACGCCCGGCCCAGTGGGAATCAACATCAGCAGTGGCGATGGCGGCTCGCCGGTTCTCGGGACCGTGATTTCGCAGAACGTCATCCGCGACGAAGACGTCGACATTGCGGTCAACACTCCGGCCGAGGTCGACATCCATTTGAACGATCTGCGCGGCGGCAAAATCGGCGCGGCTGACGTTTGTGCCTTCGATGGCGCGAGTATCTGCACCGGTAGCATCGACGCGACGCAGAATTATTGGGGATGTCCGCATGGCCCGGGTGGCCCGGGATGCAGCACTGCCAGCGGATCCGATATTCGTTTCGCTCCCTGGCTTAAGAACCCCATCAGCAGCGATGGGCGGGCGGAGCAGGCCTTCTAGGCCTGCGTTAAAGGGCTAGCACTTGAATCGGGCTTCAGCGGCCCGAGAGCGCATGTGGGGCGGGCACTCCCGTCGGTTGCTTTTGACCTCGCCCGCCCTCTGGCAGAGCGGGGGTGCCCCCCTCTCTCGCCTTCTGCGAAAGGTGGCAATCACGAACGCCCGCAGCGCCGGTGTTGACCTTGACGTTGCTTTTGACTTTGAAAGTTAGCCCCGAAAGTTAGCCCCGGGAGGACGGCAGGCTATAGCCCAGAGCTTGCCCTGAGCGGAGCCGAGGACCTGCCCTATCTGCGGTGGCATGAAGTCGTTATGCTGGATTGAAACCCTCTGAAATAAATGTTTGGTCTCCAGCAATATCTTCAGTTGTTCTCCCGTGAGCACAGCCTAGAGTTGAGAGAATGAGTTGAGAATTTACGTCACTTGCCCTTGAAACTCTGAATTGCCCTTCAATGTCGGTTAAGCGATTTTCTTCTTCGCTCGAATCTTTGCCCACCTCGCACGTTGCGCTGCTGCAATGCGCTTCCGGCCTGCCGCTGACATCGTTCGTTTCTTGCGTGTCGGTTTGGCCCCATTGCTGTAGTACGTTCCAACAAAGGCGGCGAGCGCTGCGTTCAATCCCGACAACTGCTTCTCAACTTTATCCCGTTCCTTCTTCAACTGCTTCACAATCACAGACACGTTTCCCATTGGTTGGTTCCCCCTCAGTGGAGGATCGTAACAGGTGTTAATCTGATTGGTGTTAAAATTCTCAGCTTCCAGATTATCCTCCCACGGCGAGGCCGCCAAATGAGCAAGAAGCGTCAAAAGCTACGAGGTACCGTTCAGAAGGTCATAAGACCTATCGTTCCAGGCGAAGCGGAGAAGGCACAGATCGACGTTCACGGTGGTGACCCTCTTTATAAAGAGATTCGCATTGAAAACGTGGTGACCGACGAGGAAGGCAAGAGGGCTGGACTCAAACCGGGAGCAGAGGTAGATCTTATTGTTGAAGCCGATTCTAGCGCCACGATTAAGAAACCAGAGAGTACTTAACTCCGTTTTCTTACCCCGGTTTCTCTTCCAGCGTGTCCCCGTACAAGAGCACCGGGCATGACTTACAGCATCTCCCCTATACCCAACCGACGACGATTTCGCTATTTTTGCTCACTAGACGCGAGACGCTCGGGGGAGGCACTCGCGGAGGTTGAGGAGCTCCTCGGCTCATCCATTGCTCAATCAGCTGTTCCCCAAAGAAACAAACGCCGACTGATCCCCTGCACAGGAGGGGCTATGCTAGTTTTTGGTCTTTTGGGAACGATTGTCTTGTTCGGATTGCTTGTGATGATTGCCTGCGATCTGTGAACCTTCCTACTTGACGGCAAAAACCTCGCCGCCCTTGGCGCATTTCATCGTGTCGAAGTCAACGCGGCGAATCTCAACCGGTGGGATTGAATAGCGATGCCTGCAGTAACGTGGAAGAGCGGCGCTTCAGCGCCGCGTAAAGCTCAAAAAATCAACGCTGGCTTCAGCCCCTGAGCACACTTCGCGCAGATCCACGGACAAAGCCCGCAAAACGAACGACCCCACTCCAGCCGCAAAGCCGCGGCAGAATGCAGCCCACAACCTCCCCTGAGCCTGCCGAACAGTCTGCAGATCGACTCGCACACAGAGATCGTTCGTTGCGGAAAATCATCGCGGAACAGCTGGCCGCGCCGTTTTCAGAGAATAGTTCCAGCCCACGCCAAACGCAGCGACTGAGATATGGCCGATGGAAAGCCATCGCTCCATCTTATGGTGGCCGGTGCGGTGAAAAAGATAGGAAATTCCCACGGACGTTACTGCCCCGGCCGCTTCTACGCCGGCAAACGCCGCCGAGTTGTTCACAACATCTTGCGCTAACAACACCTCTTCCCGGCCTCGCGCCTGAAAGTTTCGGGTGGAAGCGTAATCCAGGCCCCGGAAGAGCGCGACCCCTGAAAACAATAAAAGATTGGGGCGGTCCCAGAAAGCATGGTTTCCGGGCAAAGAGCGGAACTTTGGAATGTCGCCATCCGCTTTGGCCGTTGGCAACTGAATCCAAGTCTCAGTTGATTTTATCGGGCCCGTGGGTCCTGCCTGCGCAAACACTGATCTCCCCAGCAGGAAGAAAATCAGGATAAAGCAGGACATGGTGCGCCAACGTATGGACATCAGTTGTATTCTAGCCACGTCCGATTCCATCGATTGTCACGCGGTTGTTATTTCTTGACCGACAATCACAACCTATCGCAAAAGTGGGCGCCTTTTAGAATTGCGTGTGATCGCGACTTCTCAACGGTCATCGTTCTGTCTGATTATCGTCACCGAGTTGGGTTGTCCTGTGCCGAAAATGCGTTCCACGGCAGCCGACTTCGCGACAAGTGTTTGCCCTGCCTGAAGGGTTTGAACTTTGGAATCCATCAAATCCACTAAGGAACAAGGCGTTTCGGAGATGTCCTCGACTTTGCGGCGACCCAATAAAAATGGGTTGCTGGCGGAGTTGGACGGGTGTACCATGGCTGCGAGTTTCTTGCTCCTCGGTCCCCGGAACAGCCTTTCTTGCGTGGTATTCAGAAAGGAGAAGACCATGAATTTCCGCGCTCTTCCAGCCTGGAAACCTACCAGCTTAACTAGTGTCGCTAATTCAATTCGCCATGACAGTGCTGCCCGCCGGCTCCCGCTCCCGATGTCTCGGCGTCAGTTCGCACGTACAGCCGCCGGAAGCGCGTTCGCTGCCGCTGTTGGCTCCAGGTTATGGACCACGAGCTTGGTGGAAGCGGCGTCATTTGCTCCGGTTCCGATCCCGGGTGGCTCGCCGGCGCTCGGTGGCGCATACCACGTGTTTGGTCCGGCCGCGTTCGATCCCATCGATGCAGAACCCGTCACAATCACAAATCTTAATGCCGCTGTCGGACTGGCGTACGTGAGCGGCATGGTGACCCAAACCAATATCAAGACTGGCGAGGTGGTACGTTTGCCGTTCGTCGATTCGGACATGAGATTCATGCACGGCGTGTTCCGTGGCACGGACGGGAGAGTTCACCGAGGGGCTTTTGCCTTTGTTTGAGTCGATGTCTTTTTGCCCGGTCCGGGCAATCAGATTCATGACCTCAATCCGAGTTCATTTCCTCCCGTAGGCCTGTTCTGGACTGTCGAAATTCCAATTGCTGGGGTTGACGTGCAACTGGGAAAAGGAAGCGCATCCCTCCAAGCGTCCGATGTGGCAATCCTCGATTATGGATATATCGCGAATGCATTGTTTGGCGGCGGGCCGACGCCCACGCCAGGAACGGTGTCGTTCAAGGTGGTCTGGAGTGGAGTGGACGAGAGGTTGAATATCACGAACACCGACCCGGTGTACGGAGGCTTCGCGGGCGAATTCGTCCGCAACAGCGCGCAGATGGAGTGGAGCGCCGCAGTGGGCGATTACACGTTTGTTTCGGATCCCATTGCGACTTCCTCCAGTTCATTTGCCGAAATCGGCCACGAACGGAACGGATCGTTCTTTCCGTAGACAAGCGTCCTTGAGGCCGGGTGGCCCGGTTGTCCTCTCGTTCCTTGAGAACTGATCCTACCCTGAACGAAACCGAAGGGTGGAGTTCTTGACTTCGTGTCCGTAAGAAACAAAGTGG
>Ga0307474_10004087_pt1 | contig 10510 bp, 7 predicted proteins | sample atmos_gasesECM1C_2_FD_203312 | JGI IMG/M metagenome (GOLD analysis project Ga0307474, IMG submission 203312) | Hardwood forest soil microbial communities from Morgan-Monroe State Forest, Indiana, United States - atmos_gasesECM1C_05 | ecosystem: Environmental > Terrestrial > Soil > Temperate...
CTTCACCGTCTACGGCCACGACGAAGGGACCGAGAAGATCTTCCCCTATGACCTGCTGCCGCGGCTGATCACCGCCGGCGAGTGGTCAACGATCGAGCGCGGACTTACCCAGCGCGTCACCGCTCTCAATCACTTCCTGCGCGACATTTACTCGGAAGCGAAGATCCTGAACGATCAGATCATTCCGCGCGAACTTGTTTACAGCTGCAAACACTATCGGCGCCAGATGCGCGGCCTCCAGGTTCCTCGGAACGTCTACATCACGGTCATCGGCTCGGACCTGCTGCGCATGTCGAACGGCGAATTCGTGGTGCTCGAAGACAATTTGCGCGTACCCTCGGGCGTGAGCTACATGCTCGCGAATCGCCGCGTGATGAAGCGTACGTTCCCGCATCTGTTTCACAGCTACGGCGTGCGCCCCATCGAGCAGTATCCGCAGCTGCTCCTTGCCACGTTGCGCTCTTTGGCGCCGGAGGGCCGGCCCGAGCCCAATATCGTCCTGCTCACTCCGGGTGTCTTCAACTCCGCTTACTTCGAGCACACCTACCTCGCCCGGCAGATGGGCATCGACCTGGTGGAAGGCCGGGACCTGGTTACGCACGACAACATCGTCTACATGCGCAGCACCGACGGCCTCAAGCGCGTTGACGTCATCTACCGCCGCGTAGATGACGACTTCAGCGATCCGCTCATCTTTCGCGGCGACTCGATCCTCGGCTGCGCGGGCCTCTTCAATGCCTACCGCGCCGGCAACGTCACGGTCACTAACGCCTTCGGCACGGGCCTCGCGGACGACAAGGCTCTCTATGCCTACGTGCCGCGGATCATCCGCTACTATCTCGGTGAAGATCCGATCATTCCCAATGTCGAAACGTTTCTATTGACCGAAGAGAAGGAACGGCGCCACGTTCTGGCCAACCTCGACAAGCTTGTGGTGAAGGCCGTGGGCGAGAGCGGCGGATACGGGATGCTCATTGGGCCGCACGCTACGCCGGCCCAGCGCGAAGAGTTCGCCCGGCAGATTGAAGCCAATCCTCGCAACTACATCGCCCAGCCTACGCTCAGCTTCTCGCGCGCACCCTGTCTCATCGGCAACCACCTCGAGCCTCGGCACGTCGATCTGCGCCCCTACATTCTTTTTGGGGACAAGGTCAACATTGTCCCCGGAGGCCTGACCCGGGTGGCGCTTGAAAAAGGCTCGCTCGTCGTCAACTCCTCGCAGGGAGGCGGCAGCAAAGACACGTGGGTGCTGCAGGATTGACCGCCCAAGATTCAGGAGATTGCGAGCATGCTTAGCCGCGTCGCCGACAGCCTTTACTGGATGAGCCGCTACCTGGAGCGGGCGGAGAACACGCTGCGACAGCTCGATGTCACCTCCAGCCTCATGCTCGATCCGGGCGGGGCCAGCGCCGAGATTCGCTGGCAAAGGCTGGTCGCGTCGCTTGGCAATCCTAGCCGACTCGACTGGGACGGAGACTTCGAGGCTATGGCGCGCAGGCTGGTCTTCGACGACGATAACCACGCCTCGGTCACCTACAGCATCGACTTTGCGCGCGAGAATGCCCGGCAGGTTCGCGAGGAGATCTCGACCGAACAGTGGCAGAGGCTCAACCGCCTCTACCACCAGATTCACGCGCCGGAGGCGGAGAACCAATTCGGCGCCAACCCCGGCGACTTTCTCGCCTCGATCGTTGATGGAATCCACCTCTTCAAAGGCGTCAGCGACACAACCATGATTCATGGCCAGGGATGGCAATTCATCCGTCTCGGCCGCTACCTTGAACGCTGCTACTCGACGGCCACTCTGCTGGAAGTCTTCCAGCCGGAGTTGCTGGGATTGCCGGAACGCGAGCACTCCGGCTATCAGTACCTCGAGCAAGTTGGCCTGCTGCGCTGCTGCACGGCCTTTGAAGCGTACTGCCAGGTGTACACGGCGGATATAAGTCCCGAACGCATTCTTGAATTTCTGCTGCTTAATCGCGATTTCCCGCATTCGATTCGCTACTGCGTGGACGGCAGTCTCGGGGCCCTGGAAGCCATCCAGCGCGCCAGTGCGAGGCGGCCATCCGAGGAACTGCGGTCCGCTATCGGGCGCCTGCACGCCATGCTTGGCTACACCACGGTGAGCGAAATTCTGGAGGGTGGCGCGGCCGGCTTTCTGCACCGCATTCGCGAGCAGTGCATGACCATTCATGAAATCCTTTATCGCTTCTACGTCCAGTACTCCATCCAGTCCGCATTGACGGCCTAGGGCGCGAGGTCTTATGAATTTCTATTCGATCCGGCACCTCACACGTTTCCGCTACTCCAGCAGTATCAGCGAGAGCATTATGGAAACGCGCATGCACCCGCGCTCCGACAGCCAGCAGCAGTGCCTCACTTTTTCGCTTTCGGTCAGCCCGCGATGCCGCGCCTTTACCTATCGCGATCACTTGGGCAACAACGTCCATCATTTCGATATCCCCGGGGAACACAGCCAACTCGTCATCATCGCCGAGTCGGTTGTGGAGCAGCAGCCGGTTCCGCAGATCGCTCAATCACTTGGGCCGGAGGCATGGGAGGAACTCGATCAGACCGTGCGCGCCGGCGACTACTGGGAGATGCTGCTGCCCAGCACATTTGCCGTGCCCAGCCCGGCCCTTCTGTCCCTGGGCGACGAACTCGATCTAAGGCGCCGGGACGATCCTCTCTCCCTGGCCCGGGAGCTCAATCAACGCCTCTTCGACTACTTCGAATATGTGCCGCGGCACACGCGTGTCGACTCTCCCATCGACGAAGCAATTCTCAGCGGCAAGGGCGTCTGCCAGGACGTGGCGCACACCATGATTGCCCTGCTCCGCCATGTCGGCATTCCCGCCCGCTATGTGTCCGGCTATCTCTACCGCGGCTCCGGCGACCACGACCGCTCCGTTCCCGATGCCACGCACGCGTGGGTCGACGCGCTCCTGCCGCGGCTGGGTTGGGTAGGCTTTGATCCCACCAACAACCTTCTCGCTCAGCATCGCCACATTCGCACTGCGGTTGGACGCGATTATGCTGATGTTCCACCCACCCACGGCATCTTCCGAGGCAAGACAAGCAGCGAACTCTACGTCGCTGTCCGCGTCGAAGCGGGCGACCGCCTTCCCGCACTCGAACAGAAGGCCCCGATCCCCGAGGATTGGTCGGTCCTCGTGGAAAGCGCGCAGGAACCCCCCACCCACATGACACCGGCGCGCAAGCTGCAGCAGATGCAACAGCAGCAATAAGGGCGTTATCAATGACATACGCATCGTTTATCAGAGATTTTTATGGGATCCTGATGCCGGATGGGCCAAAATATCACCCAAGGAAAAACAGCGCTGTATCGGTCGCCGGATGTTCTGGTTGACTTTCCCAACATTTCAGCTATCGTTTCTGCCAGATTCCGGTAGCGGAATTCAACACACGTTCAAAAAATAAGTCTCCCGTGGTCGTTCCCCGAGAATCGCACGGAGAAGACGTTTTCAATGACCGCGGCAAGCTCTCGCCGCAATGGCTTTTTTGGAGGAAAAGACGTGAAACGATCCCTGATGGGATGGGTGCTGATCTGCATCCTGTCCACCGCTTCCCTCGTCTTCGCTCAGACCGCAACCACCTCGCTCCGCGGCACCATCAAGGACCCCAGCGGAGCCCTCGTCCCCGGCGCCAGAATCACCATTACCAATGGCGCCAACGGGCAAGTGCTCGGTATGGTTGCCGACAACGCCGGCTCTTATCTGTTCACGCAGATTCTTCCCGCCAAGTACACCATTGTTGCCACGGCCGCCGGTTTCGGCGTTCAGACCAAGACTGCCGAACTCCTTGTCAATCAGCCGGCGACGGTCGACTTCATCTTGACCGTTCAATCCAACACCATCACCGTCGACGTGTCAGGATCGGCGCAGACGCTGAATACCAGTGACGCTTCCCTGGGCAACGCCGCTGACGCCGCCGAGATTCAGGCATTGCCTAGCGAAACCCGCAATGTTCCCGATCTGCTTTCCCTGCAGCCCGGCGTTCTTTATCTGCCGCCCACGATCACCGATAGCCGCAGCGGATCCGTCAATGGCGGACGGTCAGACCAGGGCAACGTCACCCTCGACGGCGTTGACGACAACGACCAGGTGGGCGGTTTCGCTTTCACCGGCGTGCTCCGCGAGACGCAAGACTCCATCGAAGAGTTCCGCGTCACCACCGGCGGCGCTAATGCCGACTCCGGCCGATCTTCCGGCGCACAGATCTCCATGGTCACCAAGTCAGGCACTAACAAGTTCCACGGCGGCGCCTACGAATACCACCGCCCCACCTTCACTGTCGCCAACGACTGGTTCAACAAACAGGCCCAGCTTGCCAGCGGACTTCCAAACATCCCGGGCAAGCTCATCCGCAACATCTTCGGCGGTGCCCTGGGCGGCCCCATCATCAAGGACAAGCTCTTCTTCTTCGGCAACTACGAAGGCACGCGGCAGGCTGAAAACGTCCAGCAATCGCAGACGTCTCCAACTGCGGCCTATCAGGGTGGCCAGCTTACATATCTGGACAACAGCGGAAACCCCGTCACCTTAACCACCGCGCAATTCGCCACGCTCGATGGCGGTTGCCAGATCTGCAACACAAGTGCATACCCCAACCCACCAGGCGCGAATCCCAATTCGCTTGCCTATTTCAAGTCCATGCCGGCGGCCAACGGCACCAATCAGGGGGACGGCTATAACGAGGGATCGTATTCGTTTTCCTCACCGGCTCCACTGCGCCTCAACACCACCATCGGCCGCATCGATTACATTCTCTCCGACAGGCACCGCATCTTCGCCCGCGGAAACCTCCAGGACGACCTCGTCGACTCCCCCGAGCAGTTCCCCGGCCAGCCCGCTTCGCGCATTCTCGAAGACAACAGTAAAGGCTTCACGGTCGGCGAAACCTGGAGCATCAACTCCCGCATGGTCAACGACGTCCGCTACGGCTATATTCGCCAGGGATTCATCAGCGGTGGTCAGGGTAAAGGCGACTACGTCGACTTCCGCTTCTTGACCAACCCCACCGCAGAAACCCGCAGTACCACTACCAACATCCCTGTTAACAACGTCGTTGACAACTTCAGCTGGAGCAAGGGTAACCACACCATCCAAGTGGGCGGTAACTGGCGCCTCATCCACCAGAACCATTCGACCGACGCCAATTCATTCAACAGCGCCACCACAAATCCGTACTGGCTCGGCGGAAATCCCCCCGATCCCTGCGTACTCGACAACTCCTGCCTGAGTTCTGGCCCAAAGGTCAGCGGCACATTCAGTAACTCCTATGAGATCGCATTCGCCAATCTCGCCGGAACCGTTCCCCAGATCACCGACGTCTTCAACTACAAGCTCGACAGCGCAACCTCCGGCTCGGCCCTGGCTGACGGCGCCTCCATCGGCCGCCACTTCAAGGCCAACGAATTCGAGTGGTACATCCAGGATGCCTGGCGCGTTCGACCCAATCTCGTCCTCACATTCGGCGTCCGCCATACGATTCTGCAAACCCCGTATGAAACCAGCGGCCAGCAGGTCGCGCCCACCATCGATACCCACACGTGGTATCTTCAGCGCGAGTCTGCGGCCGTTTCAGGACAGGTCTACGAGCCTGATCTTCAATTCACACCTGCCGGCCCCTTCTACAACAAGCCCGGCTTCTGGCCCAAGTCGAAAGACAACTTCGCTCCGCGCCTCGCCATCGCGTGGTCTCCCAATCCCCGCACCTCCTTCCGCGCCGGCGGAGGCATCTACTTCGATCATTACGGCGAAGCGCTCGTCAACACCTTTGACCAGAAGGGCTCATACGGCATGAGTTCGCAGGTCAGCAATCCGGCAGGCGTTTACGGCATTGAAGGCAACGCCAAGCACCCGCCATCGCCTCGCTTCATAGGCAGGTCAACACTTCCTGACATCAACGTCGGCGCCGCAGCCTCCACCATCTCTTTCCCCTACACCGCTCCCCTCAATAACTTCGCCATTACATGGGGCCTCGACAGCAAGCTCAAAACCCCCTATTCCGAAACCTACGATTTTTCAGTTCAGCGCGAACTCCCCTCCGGGTTTTCGCTTGAAACCGCCTATGTCGGCCGCATGGGCCGCCACCTCATCCAGCAGCTCGACCTCGCCGAGCCCGTCGACTACAAGGATCCGGCTGGCGGAGGCGACTATTATGCGGCCGGTTCACAGCTCTCACACCTGGTCGATGTGAACGGTGGCAATAACCACGCTTCGGTCCCCGCCATCCAGTACTTCGAAGATGTCTTTCCCTTCATGGCTGGTGTCGACTATGCAGGCGAGAGCGCCACGCAGGCCATCTACACCAACGAGTGGGCACCCTACCGCGCCCAGTATGGCGCCACCACGTCCCTCTCCGACATCGACTTCTTCTGCATCTACGGCTGCCCAGCGGGATATCAATCCAAGTTCTGGCAGGACCAGTTCTCATCGCTCTATGCCTTGTCCTCTATCGGCATGAGCTACTACAACGCCGCACAGTTCACGCTCCGTCATCCGTCCTCGCACGGCCTCACTCTGGACCTCAGCTACACCTGGTCCCACTCCATCGACTGGGGTTCCGATACCGAACGGAGCACCGAGTTCGGCTCCAACGCCGCCAACACCGGCGCGTTCAGCGAAATCACCAACACCTGGAAGCCCTACCTCAATAAGGGCGACTCCGACTTCGATACCCGCAACCTCATCACCACGGACTGGGTCTACGTCTTGCCGGTCGGTCGCGGCAAAGCCGTCGCAGGCGGCGCCAACGGCCTCCTGAACTCCTTCGTTGGGGGATGGCAGTGGTCGGGCATTGAACGCTGGTCCAGCGGCTTGCCGTTTACGCTCGGCGAACCCGGATGGACCACCGACTGGCAGATCGGAAGCAATGCCGTGCAGACCGCTCCCATTAAAATGCGGAAGCATTTGGACGGGGGCAATCCGCAGTACTTCGATGATCCCAAGGCCGTCAACGACGTTTCCCACGGAACTCCCGTTCGCCTCCCGTACCCCGGCGAGGCGGGCCAGCGCAACAACTTCCGCGGTGACGGCTACTTCGACACCGACTCCGGCGTGAGCAAGAGCTGGAACATCCACGAGTTCAGCACCCTGAAGTTCGCATGGGAGGTTTACAACGTCACTAACTCCGTGCGCTTCGATCCTGCTTCCATTGGCAGCCAGCTCACAGGCGGAAACCTTGGCGTCGCCAACAAGCTGCTCACAGTTCCGCGGCGCATGCAGTTCAGCCTGCGTTACGACTTTTAAGGCAGGCAAGAACTCGACGACGCCGGAAGAGCGCCCGCTCCTCCGGCGTTTTCCTTTGGGTTGCCCTTCAACCTATCGCGAGCTACCCGTTCCCTTCGTTATCAGAGGAACCGGCCCGGTCACTTTCTTGGCGTCCACCTTGGGCGTCGCCAGGGTTTCAACCTCCGCTGCTCCCTCCTTCTTCACCAGGATCGAGATTCGCCGGTTGCCGGGATCAAACGGATTCTGCTTCACACGCAACATCTGATCGGCATAACCGCGCACCTGGCTCACCTGGTCGGCGCGCACCCCGTCTTGCTGCAGCAGGCGCCGCGCCGCGTTGGCCCGGTCAGCGGAGAGTTCCCAGTTGCTGTAAGAAAGGTCGCTTGAATACGGCGTCGCATCGGTGTGTCCCTCGATCAGCAACTTGTTGGGCAATGCCTTCAGTTCCTTGGCCAGCAGTGCCAGCAGCTCCTGGCCGCTCTCGCTCAACCGCGCGCTGCCGCTCTCATAGAATGTCCCGTTCCTGTCTTCCAGCAACTCGATGCGCAAACCCTCCGCGGTGATCGTGATCTCGATCTGCTTCGAAAGCTTCTCGAGTTCCTTCTTCTGCTTGATCTCCGCGGCGAGCTTCTCCTTCAGGCGCGTCATGGTGTCATCCGGATTGGTCGTCACCGCCAATCCATTGCCGGTCATCGTGGTCCCCAGCAGGTTCGCCGTGCCCTTGGGATCGTTAAAGTAGCCGGCCACCGCCTTCTTGATTTTGTCGCTCGCACCCATCAGCCACAGCACGATGAACAGAGCCATCATCGCTGTGACAAAATCTGCGTACGCCACCTTCCACGCCCCGCCATGATGGCCACCGTGTCCTGACTTCTTCTTGATGACAATGATCGGCTGCGCCTTCCCTGATGACATTCGGCACTCTCCTACGCGGCGGCCGGCGCTGCAGCTTCACCGGCTTGCCCCTTGCAGCTCTTCTCCATTTCGTTGAAGCTAGGGCGCACGTGCGCCGGGATGGCGCGGCGCGCCATCTCCACGGCAATGATGGGAGCCGCGCCTTTTAAGAACGCCACCAGCAACACGCGCAGCACATGAAGATAGTTGTTGTGCTCCTCCGCAGTCTTCGCCATATTCGCGCTCAGCGGACCGGCCACTCCGTAGCAGAGCAGGATGCCCAGAAACGTTCCCACCAGCGCCGCCGCGACTTTGTGGCCGATCTCCTCCGGTGGCCCTCCCAGCGCGCCCATCGTGATGACCACGCCCAGAACCGCGGCCACGATGCCGAGGCCGGGCAGCGCATCCGCGGTGGTGGAGAGCGCGCTCACGGGCTGCGTCGCGCCGTCATGATGCACTTCCATGTCCAGCTCCATCATCTGGTCCATGTCGAATGGCTCCACGCCCCCGGTGATGGCCATCCGCAGCGTGTCGCAAACGAAGTCGCGTGCCGCATGATCATTCAGGAAATCGGGATAGTTCTTGAACAGGGCGCTCGCCTCGGGCTTTTCCACGTCGTTTTCCACGCTGAGCAGCCCCTCCTTCCGCACCTTGTTCAGAAACTGGTAGAGCATGCGGAGAGTGTCGAGATAGCGGGTCTTGCCCAGCTTCGACCCCTTCAGCACGCCAACAACTCCACCGCCAATGCCCTTCAGAATATGAATAGGGTTGGCCACCAACATCGTGCCAGTTCCCGCGCCGGCAATGATCAGCAGTTCCGCCGGCTGAATCAGGACGGCGAGGTGGCCCTTCTCCATCAGGAATCCGCCGATGACCGCCGCGAAGACGAGGAGAATTCCAACGATAGCGATCATGCTCCCCTCCCGAAGGCAGTCGTCACACGGTTTCCCCCGGCATGGACGCTCGATTCCATCGCCTGCCTTGCGCGCTCGAGCAACTCGGGCAGACTCTCGTCGCCCTCCAAAACTGCGACCCCGATGCTCGCCGTGACGGAGATCCTGTCGCCCCACCAGCGAAAGTCCGCGGTGCGCGCCACGCCGGCCAGGGTCTGAGCGCGTTCGGCCAGCACTTCGCCCGCGCCTTCGCGCGCCGTGAGCAGGAACTCACCATCGCTCCAACGGCAAAGCTCTTCCCCGCCGAGCAAGAAATTGGCCAGCGTGCGCTCCACAGCCTCAAGCATCGCCTCGCAGGCCCGGGCCCCATGTGTCTTGCGCAGCGCGGCGGTCTGGTCCACAGCGATCCAGAGAATTCCAGGCGCGGGACCGCCGTTCCGGGAGGCCTCGTATTCCAGTTCCAGGCGCTCCTTGAGATCCACTTGCCCGTCGGTGAGTCCTTCGCCCACCGCGTCGTCGGGGCGCGCCAGCGACGCACTCTGCTCGGCGCGGCGAAAGACGGCTGCCGATCCGATGCGTTCGCCAAGACCGTCGCGCAGCATGATCCGGCGCACCATCACCGGCAGATCGTGCCCGCGCAGATGCTGCGCATGCACAACCGCCCCTCGGGCGGAAGCGTAGTTCTTGTCATCCGATTCCGAGACCGGGCAGCTGGCCAACGGCTCCAGCGGGCTGGGGATCTGCCTTCCCAGCACTTGCGCGCATGGATATCCCGTTATTGTCTCCGCAGCCCGGTTCCAGAAGATTACCCGGTCTCCGCAATCCAGCAGCGCCAGTCCCTCGCGATAGACCTCCAGGGCGGCCTCCACCAGCTCCGCGCGATCCGCCATGCATGCCTCCACCAAGCTTCATCGGCAGCAGGCAGCGGCAACTTCACCGGCCGCGCGAGCTCAGTGAATAGGCCCCTGTGGAAAGTTCATCGTCTGCGGTTCCAGGTTGAGCGGCCCGAAAGCCTGTTCATATTGCGCCAGGTGTTGTCCCAGAACGTTCCAGACGGCTTTGGCCTGTTGCGGGCTCAGGTAGATTGCGGCGTGATTCTTGATCGTGACCTGGTCCGGCGATTCACTGGATGCAAGTCCGAAGACAAGCTGGAAGTCCCACACACTGACGCGGACCTGCACGCTGTTGGCATAGGTCTCGCGATAGTCGGGCGCCTGCGCTACGTTCAATTGAGGCTGTGCGGTTGGATTCATGACTCCCCCAAGAATACTCCGCCTTACTCCGGCACGCAGGGGGTCCCGAAAACGTGAAGGCTGGGTCCGAATGAATGTCAGCACCTGGTGCGGAAGGCGGGACTTGAACCCGCAAGCCTCGCGGCGCTAGCTCCTAAGGCTAGTGTGTTTGCCATTTCACCACTTCCGCACTGATTCAAGTCTAGATGGAAGCATCCCCGGGCGCAACGAGTGT
>Ga0307474_10004089_pt1 | contig 10508 bp, 11 predicted proteins | sample atmos_gasesECM1C_2_FD_203312 | JGI IMG/M metagenome (GOLD analysis project Ga0307474, IMG submission 203312) | Hardwood forest soil microbial communities from Morgan-Monroe State Forest, Indiana, United States - atmos_gasesECM1C_05 | ecosystem: Environmental > Terrestrial > Soil > Temperate...
TTTTCAAAACCGCGCTACGTGCGCAGGGACCTCGCGCTCCACGGTGTCAAGCTCAAAAAGGGCGACCGGGTGATGGCGATGATCGTTGCGGCAAATCTCGATCCGGCTGCCAACGAGCATTCCGAAAAGCTCGACATCGGGCGCCGGCCGAACCGGCATTTGTCGTTCGGCACCGGAATCCATTTCTGCCTCGGCCATCAGCTCGCGCGGATCGAGGCGGGCTGCGGCTTGCAGGCGTTGTTCACGCGCTGGCCGAGATTGCAGCTGGCAGTCAAACCGGCGGACATCCGTTGGCGCCGCCGCCCGGGTCTGCATTCGATCGACAAGCTGCCGGTCACGGCCGGACTCTGATCATGCGGAAAACAGGCTCCCCCATCCCTTGAGCACGCGTGGGTCGCGTCCGGCCATACGCAGGCAATGATATAGCGTCACGGCCACGGAATCATAGACGGGCACGCCGAGCACGTCTTCCAGCGCGGGCGCAATCGACGCACCCCGCATATTGGTGCAAACGATCGCGACGGCGTCGCAGCCTTCGTCGACCACCGCGCGAGTCATCGCCGCGATATCGTCCGTTGTGACATCGGCAAAGGAGAAATTGTCCCGCAGCCGCAGATGCCTTTCCGCGCTACAGTCAAGGCCTGCGGCGGACCAGTTTGCAATGATCTTCGCCTGCACATCATCGAGGTACGGGGTTACGAGGCCGACGCGCTTGATGCCGCGCTGTGCGAACAGGTCACGGAAAGCCAGCACCGACGTGCAGGCGGCGATACCAGTGGCTTCCTTGATGCGCGCGCAAAGCCGCTCGTCGCGATCAAACCCGAGCCATGCGGCGGACGTTCCGTTCCAGGCGATGACGTCGACCTTGGCATGAGCCAGCAATTCAGCCGCTCGCACCAGCTCGTTGTTGTCGAACTGCTGCAGCGCCTGGTCGGAGAGCGCGATCTCGGTGACGCGAAAGCGGGAGAAATGCGCAGTGATTTCGGGCGTGCCGGCGAGCATCGCGGCCGTCATCGGCTCCAGCACAGTGTTGGAAGAGGGGGTGAGGAGGCCGAGGCGGGTGGAACGGGACATGGGCGAAGGTTCCTGAAATTGCTTCAGTCAGGCATTTTTGGATGCTGCATACAATTTGTGCCAAGCGACTAGGAAGCAAACACTAATTGTCCATAATACATGCGAGAAAAGCGGCCGTTTCTTGCATTAGTCACCGGTCTTCTGACGGAGGCCGGCCGCGCGGTGACGGTCTGCGCGAGCACTGCTGTACGGTGCGGACGCTCGATCAATCCTTCGCTTCGCTGGCCGAGGCGGGTAACCGCATTTCCGAGAGGGCAGGATCAGGACATGAGCTTCGACACCATCATCCGCGGCGGCAAGGTTGCGACCGCCTCCGACACCTTTGCCTGCGACATCGGCATCGCCGACGGGCGCATCGTCGCGCTCGGCAGTGATCTCGGCGAAGCGAGCGAGATCATCGACGCAACCGACCGCCTGGTGCTGCCCGGCGGCATCGACAGCCACGTCCACATCTCCCAGCCGAGCGGGCCCGGCATTGTGATGGCGGATGATTTCGAGAGCGCAACGCGCGCGGCCGCCTTCGGTGGCAACACCACTGTGCTGCCGTTCTGCCTGCAGGAGCGCGGCCAGAGCTTGCGCGCCGCGATACGCGACTATCACGCCAAGGCGGAAGGGCAGTGCTACATCGACGTCAGCTTCCACCTGATCATCTCCGACCCCACCGATCAGGTGCTGGGCCAGGAGCTGCCGGCTCTGATCAAGGACGGCTACACCTCCTTCAAGGTGTTCATGACCTATGAGGATTTGGCGCTGAATGACCGCCAGATCCTGGAGGTGATGTCCGTCGCCCGCGAAACGCGCGCGCTAGTCATGGTGCATGCCGAGAATTTCGATGCCATCCGCTTTCTCACCGACCGCCTGGAGCGGGCAGGGCAGACCGCGCCGCATTTCCATGGCACCTCGCGCCCGATTCCGGTAGAGCGCGAAGCCACCCATCGTGCCATCACGCTGGCCGAGCTCGTCGACGTGCCCGTCATGATCGTCCACGTCTCCAACCGCGAGGCAATGGAAGAGATCCGCCGCGCCCAGCAGCGGGGCTTGAAGGTCTTCGGCGAGACCTGCCCGCAGTATCTGGTCCTGACCGAGAAGGACATGGAAGGCTTGAACATGGAGGGCGCCAAATATGTCTGCAGCCCGCCGCCGCGCGATGTTGCGAGCCAACAGGCCTGCTGGGAAGGTCTGCAGCAGGGCGTGTTCAGCGTCTTCTCCTCCGACCATTGCCCGTTCCGCTATGACGAAACCGGCAAGCTCACTGCAAAAGGCCGCACCAGCTTTCGCTGGGTGCCGAACGGCATTCCCGGCATCGAGACGCGGCTGCCGATCCTCTTCTCAGAGGGCGTGTCGAAGGGCCGCATCGATCTCAACCGCTTTGTCGCGCTGTCCTCGACCAACCACGCCAGGACCTACGGCCTCTATCCACGCAAGGGCACAATTGCGGTGGGTTCGGATGCCGACATCGCGATCTGGGACCCGGCGCGCCAGGTCGTGATCAGCCAGAAGATCCTGCATCACGGCTCGGACTATACGCCGTATGAAGGTCTGTCCGTCACCGGCTGGCCGGTGACCATGCTCCTGCGCGGCGAAACGGTGGTCGCCGACGGGCAACTGGTCGGCAGCAAGGGGGCCGGCCGGCATCTTGCACGCGATCCGGTCGGGGGGCGCTAACTTTTGCGGCGCTACATCCGCTCTACTTCTTCTTCGTTGACGTCGTCGGGTTCGCCGGATTTTTCGCCGACGTCGGGTTCGACGGTACGGTGCTGGCCGTTACGCCCTTGGACGGCGGGACCACTGGGTTGGGGTTCGTGGCCGCGCCGCCGACATGGTTGATCGGTTTGGTCGGCCCGCCGACCCTGCTTTGTGCGAGCGCCGGCGCGGCGCCGAGGGCCAGAATTGTGATTGCAATGGGCAGGCAGGTCCTGCGGTTCATTCGGCGCTCGCTTTCATATGAGACAATGGATGAGATAGCGGCTCGTCCGGAATGGATCAATGCCCAGTTGGTTGTTTGACTGCTGTACAGGGACTTTCCAATGTGCTGCATCCCCGCCTTGAAATCGGCGCCGCTCGCGGCTAATCGCGCGCCCCATGACTTCCAACATCGAGCCCCTGGCGCGCGAGATGGCGGCGAGGATCTGCAGGCGGGAAGCGATGCCCGAGCCTGAGATCGCCCGCTGGGTGGACCTGCACTGGCCCTGCGCGGCCGCCATGCTCGAGGCCGGCTTGATGAACGAGAACGGCGAATGGCTTGAGGGCAAGGATCTCGTCCAGGGCTTTGCGGCCTACCGTGAGCGCCTCGAAAGCCTGCCAAAATAGGCCTCGCAGGCCTCGCGCGAATCCTGCAAATGATGCATTTCGGAGCGCTGCAGCGCGCGAAAGGCCTTGAAAAAGCCTGCGGCAGCGTGGTTTCTTGGCTTTGATGGACAAAAAAGGCTGAAAAACCCCGGAAAAATCCAGCAAATTCGCGCAGAAGACTCTAGGATTTGGCCGGTTCGTTTAATATCGCCATCGGACGAATCAGAGGAGACACAATGGCTACCCAACTGTCCAAATCGCAGCTGCTCGAGAAGATCTCGACTGCAACCGAACTTTCCAAGCGCGACGTGAAGAACGTCCTGGATATGATGGTCGATGTCGGCCACAAGGAACTCAAGAAGAACGGCGTCTTCCTGGTGCCGGGCTTCGCGAAGTTCGTGGTCGTCAAGAAGCCGGCGACCAAGGCGCGCAAGGGCACAAACCCCTTCACCGGCCAGGAAATGATGTTCAAGGCCAAGCCCGCACGCAAGATCGTCCGTGCAAGGCCGGTCAAAGCCGCGAAGGACGCCGTCTAAGAATAAAGGCCCCCGCTTCGGGGGCCTTTTGCTTTCCGGAGCGGCGGCATTTTTGCCTTTTGCCGAAACGGCGTCGCCGCCCGATGCCTTTCGATTTCAAGCACGCCAGATGTCAAGCGTGTAGGGCCAGAGCCGCAGGGCGGTTCGAGCCCAAAGCCCGGACGCGGAGCCCAACGCTTCAGGAGGCGGCTCATCTTTCCGCCGCTGTGATGCCGGTCGCTTCATTTTGCAAGACCACCACAACAGAGCACCCACGCTCTGCCGCATGGGCGGGACCAGCGCGACAGCGATGCTGCGACCGCGAAGCGGGCGCGGGGCCACGTCGTTTAGCTCTCCGCGTTTAATAAACATCTGACAAATCAATCGGTACCCTCCTGAAGGAGACGCCTCGTCTGCGCCTCAGACGCGTTGCATGCAAAATGTCGCGCTGCAGCAGGCATATTTTGAATCGCAAAACATATAGGGAGACTGCAAATCCCTCTTGACGGTTTCAGCAAACTGGTATCGGATGTTTAGTATTAAACTAAACTGAACATCGCGCCCGGAGGCGGCCCAGGGATCATCACGCTCGCGCTTGATGCGCGCGAGTGCGTGCTTTTTCTCGGCAACCCCCTTCGCTTGAGAGCCCTCAAGGGCTTCGATGAACAAGCCGCTGCTCGGAATGGGGCGCTTCCGATGGCGGTGAGGGAATGCGTCACGAGAGGAAAGCACATGCGAAAATCTGCGACTGGAAGGTGGTCGAAGTGGGCGGGCGGGGCGCTTGCTCTCTTCGCAGGCGTTGCGGTGTCGGCCGCAGTTAGCGGGCCGGCACGCGCGGAAGGCAAGCAGCTCACGCTGTGTTGGGCAGCCTGGGATCCGGCCAATGCGCTGGTTGAGCTTGGCAAGGACTTCACCAAGCAGTCCGGCATCGAGATGAAATACGAGTTCGTGCCCTGGACGAGCTATGCCGACCGCTTCCTCAACGAGCTCAACTCGCACGGCAAGTTGTGCGATTTGATCATCGGCGACAGCCAGTGGATCGGCGGCGCCGCGGAGAACCACTGGTACGTCAAGCTCAACGATTTCTTCGACAAAGAGCACATCTCGATGGACGATTTCGTCCCGGCGACGGTGGTGGGTTATTCGGAATGGCCGAAGAACACGCCGAATTACTGGGCGCTGCCCGCCATGGCCGACGCGGTCGGCTGGACGTACCGCAAGGACTGGTTTGCTCGCCCCGAAATTCAGTCCGCCTTCAAGGCCAAATACGGCCGTGATCTGGCACCGCCCAAGACCTATGACGAGCTGAAGCAGGTCGCGGAGTTCTTCCAGGGCCGCGAGATCGACGGCAAGAAGGTCTATGGCGCCTATATCTTCACCGAGCGCGGCTCGGAAGGCATCACCATGGGCGTGACCAACGTGCTCTATAATTACGGCTTCCAGTATGAGAACCCGAAGAAGGCCTACCAGATGCAGGGCTTCGTCAATTCGCCCGACGCGGCGAAGGGGCTCGAGTTCTACAAGGAACTCTACAAGTGCTGCACCGCGCCCGGCATGACCAATGCCTACATGCAGGAGGGCCTGGATGCCTTCAAATCCGGCCAGGTGGCGATGCAGATGAATTGGTTCGCCTTCTTCCCCGGCCTCTACAAGGATCCGAATGTCGGCGGCGACAAAATCGGCTTCTTCGTGAACCCGGCCGGCCCGAAGGCGCACTTCACCCAGCTCGGGGGACAGGGCATCTCCGTCGTCGCGACCTCCGACCACAAGGACGACGCGCTCACCTATATCAAGTGGTTCGCGCAGCCTGCCGTGCAGCAGAAGTGGTGGCAGCTCGGCGGCTACTCGGCCCTCAAGGCCGTGGTCGATGCGCCCGACTTCCCGAAGAGCGCGCCCTTTGCTCCTCAGTTCCTGGAGTCGATGGCGATCGTGAAGGACTTCTGGGCCGAGCCGTCCTATGCGCAGCTGTTGCTCGACATGCAGAAACGGGTGCACGACTACGTCGTCGCCGACAAGGGTACGGCGCAGCAGGCGCTCGATCTCCTGGTCAAGGACTGGACCAAGGTCTTCGCCGAGCAGGGCAAGACGGTGGCGTCGGAGTGATGCCGGCCTGATCGCACACCTCATGTGAGTGGACTTCCCCGGAGCGCTCGATCCGGGGAAGCCAAACAGCCCCGTCGAAGTGCAAGATGACCACGATCATTCATCCCGACCAGCTCGCCCGCGCCCCAGAAGCCAAGTCCTCTTCCGCCTGGCGGGGGCGCGGGTTGTCGGACCGCGCGATCGCCTGGCTGTTCGTCGCGCCCACGATTGCGCTTCTGCTCGCGATCAACATCTTTCCACTGATCTGGATGATCCGGCTGTCCTTCACCAGCCTCAATCTCAGCATGTCCTATCTGCCGCTGCGGTTCGTGGGCCTGGATAATTTCCAGGACATCCTCACTGACGAGGATGTCTGGGCCCGCCTGCAGACCACGGCACGCTTCGTGATCTGCTCAGTGGCGCTGCAGGTGATTGTCGGCTTCGGCCTTGCGCTCCTGATCAACCGGCGCTTCCGCGGCCACAGCTTCTGGACCACCATCATCCTGCTGCCGATGATGCTTTCGCCTGCGGTGGTCGGCAATTTCTGGACGCTGCTATTCCAGCCGCAGATCGGCCCCTTCAATTATCTTGTCAGCCTCTTCACCGGCGTGCCGCCGAGCTCGTTTTCCATGACCGGGGAAGTGGCGCTCGCACCCTGGACCATCGTGCTGGTCGACACCTGGATGTGGGCGCCTTACGTGATGCTGATTTGCCTGGCCGGCCTGCGCTCGATTCCCGACTACATCTACGAGGCGGCCGAGGTCGACCGCGCCTCGCCATGGCGACAGTTCTGGTCGATCACGCTTCCGATGACGGTACCGTTCCTGATGCTCGCGGTGCTCTTTAGGGCCATCGAGAACTTCAAGATGTTCGACATGGTCAACCTGTTGACGTCGGGCGGCCCCGGCTCGACCACCGAGCTGGTCTCGATCACGCTCAAGCGCGCCGCGTTCGAGAAATGGCGCACCGGCTATTCCTCCGCGCTCGCTATCATCCTGTTCGTGACGGTGTTCGGCGCGGCCAACATTTACGTCAAGGCGCTCAACCGGGTGAAGCAACGATGACCGCGCGCAGCACAACCACCGCGCATTCCATTGTCGAGGCCACGCCGCGTGCCAAGACGATCGCCGGCACGCTGGTCATCCTCTATGCCGTGATCTCGATCCTGCCGCTGCTCTGGATCGCCGCGACCGCCTTCAAGTCGCAGAGCGATGCGATTGCCTATCCGCCCAAGGTGATCTTCCAGCCGACGCTGGAAGGCTACGTGAATCTCTTCACCGTGCGCACCCGCCAGACGCCCGACTTCATCGCCAGCCTGCCGCCGGCGGCCACCTGGTACGACAAACTGGTGCGCCAGCACGACATGGTCATCGCGGGGCCGTCGAAGGTCGTGCCGCGCTTCATCAACTCCCTGATCATCGGCTTCGGCTCGACCTTCCTCGCGGTCTTCTTAGGTACACTCGCGGCCTATGCCTTCTCGCGCTTCAAGATTCCGCTCGCCGACGATCTCCTGTTCTTCATCCTGTCGACGCGGATGATGCCGCCGGTTGCGGTCGCCATCCCGATCTATCTGATGTACCGGCAGCTCAATCTGACCGACACCCGGCTCGGCATGATCCTGCTCTACACGGCAGTGAATGTCTCGCTTGCGGTATGGCTCCTGAAGGGCTTCATCGACGAGATCCCGCGCGAATACGAGGAAGCCGCGCTGGTCGACGGCTACACGCGGTTGCAGGCGCTGCGCAAGGTCGTGCTGCCGCAGGCGGTAACGGGCATCGCCGCAACCGCGATCTTCTGCCTGATCTTCTCCTGGAATGAATATGCCTTCGCGGTTTTGCTCACCAGCGGCGAGGCCCAGACCATGCCGCCGTTCATTCCCTTCATCATCGGCGAGGGCGGCCAGGACTGGCCGGCGGTTGCGGCTGCGACCACGCTGTTCGTGGTGCCGATCGTGCTGTTCACCATTCTCCTGCGCAAACATCTGTTGCGCGGCATTACCTTCGGAGCTGTGCGCAAATGACGGTCTCGGCAATCAAGAGAAGCGGTCTGGCGCGCTGGTTCCGACGGGGCCCGTGGGAGATGCTCGCGATGATTTTGATCGCGGGGGGCATCGTCATGCTGGTGCAGCCCTGGTCGCTCGATCTCTACAGCTATTCCTTTGTGACGATCCTCGCCGGCACGCTCGGCTTTGTCGTCGTCAGCCATTTTCCGGAGTAGGGCGATGGCCGAGATCCGCGTAGAGAATTTGCGCAAATCCTTCGATCAGTTCACCGCCGTCCACGGCTCGAATTTCACGATTCCCGACGGCTCCTTTTTCGCCATGCTGGGCCCTTCGGGCTGCGGCAAGACCACGACATTGCGAATGATCGCAGGGCTCGAGCTGCCGACCGACGGCCGCGTGCTGCTCGACGGCGAGGACGTTACCTTCCGCCGCGCAGCCGCCCGCGACATTGCCTTCGTGTTCCAGCTGTTCGCGCTCTATCCGCATATGAACGTGGCCGGGAACATCGGCTTTCCCCTGAAATGCGCCGGCATGGGGCGCGCGGACATCCGCGCGCGTGTTGCCGAGACTGCGCGGCTCCTGCGCATAGAGCATCTCTTGTCCAGCAAGACCTCAAAACTCTCCGGCGGCGACCGCCAACGGGTGGCGCTTGGCCGCGCCATGGTGCGCCGGCCGAAGGCGTTCCTGATGGACGAGCCGCTGGGTGCGCTCGATGCCGAGTTTCGGCATCTGATGTGCAGCGAGCTGCGTGACCTGCACGACCGCATCCACGCCACCACGATCTATGTCACCCACGACCAGCTCGAGGCGATGTCGATGGCGGATACGATTGCGGTGATGAACGGCGGCCGCGTCGAGCAGATCGGCGCGCCGCAGGAGATCTATGACCGGCCGGCGAGCCTGTTCGTCGCCGATTTTATCGGCTCGCCTCCGATGAACTTTCTGAAGTTCGAAGGCGGCCTCAAGCCCGGCGAGCGGGCGATCGATTTCCACGACGCCAGCATCGCCGTTCCCGAGATACGCGAGGCGCGCGCCACCGGGCCGTTGGTACTCGGAGTGCGGCCGGAGCACATCCGCTTCTCCGACGCCGCACCGGTCAAGGGCCGCGTGTTCGGTGCGGAATATCTCGGCACGACCCAAATCGTAACCGTCGACACGCCTTACGGCCGTGTGGCGGCGCGGCTGCCGTCAAGCCTGCACGTCGGGATCGGTGAGGCCGTCGGCCTCAACTTCCGCCCCGAACGCCTGGCGCTGTTCGATGCGACAAGTGGCGCGGCGATCCGCACCGCGAATTTTGGAGGTGCAGGCCATGGCTGACGTCGGCTTGCACAATATCAGCAAGCGCTTCGGCGCCGTGGAGGCGGTTCGCGACCTGTCGCTTAGCGTGAACGACGGCGAGTTCGTCGTGTTGCTGGGGCCGAGCGGCGCCGGCAAGACCACGACCTTGCGCCTGATCACCGGCCTCGAGCAGCCCGATGCGGGCACAGTCCTGATCGATGGGCGCGACGTGACGCGCGATCCGCCTGGTAGCCGCGACATCGCTTTCGTGTTCCAGCAATACTCGCTCTATCCGCATTTGAGCGTGTACGACAATCTGGCCTTCCCGTTGCGCTCGCCTGCGCGCCGGGTGCCCGAGCCGCAGATCAGGAAGCGCGTCGAGCAGACAGCGGAGCTCCTGCATATCGCAAGCAAGCTCAAGAACTCGGCGACGCGGCTGTCCGGCGGCGAGATGCAGCGCGTCGCGATCGGGCGTGCGCTGGTGCGTGACCCCGCGATCTATCTGATGGACGAGCCCTTGTCCTCGCTGGACGCCAAGCTGCGCGCGGAGCTGCGGCTGGAATTGAAGCGGATCCAGATCGAGCTGGGGGCGACCATCCTTTACGTCACCCATGACCAGGTCGAGGCCATGACCATGGCTTCCCGCATCGGCGTTATCAGGGATGGGCAGCTGCTCCAGCTCGGCTCGCCGCGCGAGATCTACGAAAATCCGGCCGACAGCTATGTCGCATCCAGGCTCGGCACGCCGCCGATCAATTTCCTGCCCGCGCGTCTCGTCCCTGATGCGGCTATGCCCGCTGGCACGGAGACGATCGGCATCCGCACCGAACATCTCGAAATCGGCAAGCGCAATGGCGGCAGTTTGATCGGCCGCATTCACCGTGTCGAGCATCTCGGCGAGCAGAATCACGTTCATCTCGCCTATAAGGGCGAGATGCTGGTCACATTGGCCGACCCGCACCAGATGCTCGATGCCGGCGAGGAGGTCGAGCTCCATCTCAATCATCCACTTTATTTCGATGCGGCGGGACGCCGGATCCCCGTCACCATGCAATGAGGTTTGATCCGATGACGTTGCAGTTCGACACCTTCAAGTCCCTGGTCAAGGAGGCCGCCGAAAAGGTGATCGCCAGCGCGCCGGAATTGACTGCGCTCGATCAGGCGATCGGCGATGGCGACCACGGCACCAACATGAAGCGCGGCTTCGAGGCCGTGCTGAGCAAGCTCGATACGATCAGTGCGCAGCCGCTCGACGAAGCCTTCAAGAC
>Ga0307474_10004091_pt1 | contig 10507 bp, 15 predicted proteins | sample atmos_gasesECM1C_2_FD_203312 | JGI IMG/M metagenome (GOLD analysis project Ga0307474, IMG submission 203312) | Hardwood forest soil microbial communities from Morgan-Monroe State Forest, Indiana, United States - atmos_gasesECM1C_05 | ecosystem: Environmental > Terrestrial > Soil > Temperate...
GCGGACCGACGCCGAGCCGATCGAGTTGACCATCCGGCCGCGGACGCCGTTGCCCGGGCCGTGCAGGAACTTCTCGACGCCGCGGGGGCGCAGGTACTTGAACAGGGCCTCACCCATCCGGGTCAGCAGCAGCATCTTGAAGTTGAGGAATCCGCCGATGCGACGCGGCACCTTCCACAGCAGGTGCCGTGCGATCACGTCGGTGCTGGCTGCCACCTGGCTGACCGGCACGGTCACGTCACAGGCCGATTTGCCGTACCCCACGATCAGCACCCGTTTGCCGCGCGCCTGCTCTCGGTCGTGCAGTTCGGTGCCGGCGAGCACCTCGCCGCCGGCCGCGGTGAACTCGGCCTCACCCGGATAGCGGGGCACGGCGGGCTCGCAGAAAATCCCGTTAGCCACTACCAGCTTGTCGACGCCCTCGGCTGTGCCGCCGGCGGTGATGGTCCAGCCGCCGTCGGGCGCCGGAACGGCCGACGTCACCTCGGTGGACAGGCGCAGGGCGTCGTCGAGGCCGAAATGGGTGGCGTATGCCGCGAGATACGCCTGTACCTGCGCGCCGGATGGCCACTCGGGATAGTCGCGCGGCATCGGGAAGTCGGAAAGGGAGTACTGCGCCTTCGGGCTCTGCGTGGTCAGGCCCGGGTACCGCCGGGTGCGGCTCCACACGCCGCCGACGTCGGGCGCCTTGTCGTAGACGATGACTTCGTGCCCGGCCTGCCTGAGCACCTTCGCGGTGGTGAGCCCGGCCACGCCGGCGCCGACGATCCCGACGCGCATGGTCAGCGCACCTCTGGCGGCAACTGCAGCAGGAGGCCGAAGTCAGCCATGATCTGCTTCATCTTGCTGAGGTCCTTGGGGCCGGGCGGCAGGTCGGCCAGCGCCTGGTAGTAGCGTTCAAGGCCGGCCGGGGACACGACCGAGATGACCCGGGCCTCCTCGTCGTAGGTGTTCCTGAACGTGTGCACGACATCGCGCGGCAGGTACAGGTAGTCGCCGAAGCCGATGGTGAAATCCTCACCGCCGAGGTGGACGTCGAGCCTGCCGGCCAGGCAGATGAACGACTCGTCCTCGCGAGTGTGGATGTGTGGCGGGGGGCCGTCCGTGCGCGGCGGGATGGCGTACTCGAACAGAGAGTACGCATCGTGCGTGGACTTGCCGTTGGTCTTGATGGTGATGCCGAGGCCGATGGCCGCGATCTGGTGACCTTCACGCGAGGGAAGCATGTACCCGCCGCCAAGTGTCATCGTCGCCTCCTTGAGTCGCACACCGCTGATTCGCGTGTGTTAATGCCACAGCGTGCGGCCGCGCGACCAGCATCGCAACGATCTGTCCCACTCAGCGGGACTGAGGTCGGGGACGGCTCGTATAGGCGCGGGAGGCGGCCGCGGCCGCCATCCGCACCGCCGGCCCGATCCTGTCGGCCCGTACCAGCTGGCTGGGTCCGGTGACCGACAGTGCCGCTGCGACATCGCCGAGAGGACCGAAGATCGGCGCGGCCACGCAGCTGACGCCGATATTGCCCTCCTCGCGCTCGATCGCCCAGCCGCGCTCGGGCACCGCCGTCAGCTCCCGCATGATGGCGACCCTGCTGGTCAGCGTGCGCGGCGTGCGTCTGGGCAGCGGCCCGGTCAGCGCGGTGTCGATGACCGTCGGCTCCGAGTAAGCGAGAATCGCGCGGCCGAGCGCCGAGCAGTACGCCGGGATCATGCCCCCGACTTGGGAGAGCATCGGCATGGCCCGGTGCCCGGTGATCTTCTCGACGACCAGGACCGTCGTGCCTTCCAGAACACCGAGTTGCACGGTGATCTTCGTGGCCTGGTGCAGGTCCTGCAGGAACGGCAGCACTGCCTCGCGCAGCTCCAGCCGGATCGGCGCCAGGCTGGCGATCTCGAACAGGCGGTTGCCGATGCGGTACCGGTCGCCTGGCTTTTCCAGCCAGCCGAGCCGGAGCAGCCGGTCGGCGGTGCGATGGGTGGTCGACCGGGGCAGTCCGCACCGGGTCACCAGCGCGGCGAGCGTGAGCTCGCGGTGCGCGGCGTCGAACGCGCCGAGGATCGCTGCCGCCCGGTCGAGGCCGCCCTCGGGCAGCCCGTTACCGGACAACGCCGTGTCCCGCTGAGTGGGACTCATCGTTGGTTCCGCGCGGTCATGTTGGTCAGGCTAAGCCAGACAGGGCAGTTCGCACGAGTCCCGGGAGGCCGCCATCACCATACGGACCGCGCTGATCGGCGGCGGAGGCGCAGGCATCGGCTACGCCATCGCCGCCCGCCTCGCGACGACGCACCGCGTCGTCATCACCGGCCGGCGTGCCGCCGCGCTGGACGCGGCGGCGGCGCGGCTGCGGGCGCGGACGGGCACCGACGTCGGCACGCTGGTCAGCGACATCGCCGCGCCGGACGCTGCGGCCGCCGCCATGGACGAGATGACCGCCAGGTACGGCACGCCGGATGTGCTGATCCTCAACGCTGGCGGCCCGCCGCCCGGCCGGATCCTGGACATCGCCGACGACGCCTGGCGGGCCGGCACGGAGCTGCTGCTGCTCGGCCCGCTGCGGCTGGCCCGCCTGGCGCTGCCGTGCATGGCGTCCCACGGCTTCGGCAGGCTGGTGTTCGTCACCTCGACCGCGGTCCGCCAGCCGCAGCCGGACCTCGCCCTCTCCGTAGTGCTGCGCGCGGCCGTCACCGCCGCCGCGAAGCTGCTGTCGCTCGAGTACGCCGCGGACGGCGTCACGGTCAACTGCGTGGCGCCTGGCGCTACCGACACCCAACGCCGCAGGGACGTGCTGGCCGATCGGGCCGCGCGGACCGGCGTGCCGACCGCCGAGCTGGACGCGCGGGACGCGCGTGAGGTGCCGGCCAGGCGGCCAGCCAGACCGGACGAGGTCGCCGCGGCGGTCGCTTTCCTGGCGTCTCCCGACGCCGGCTACGTCAACGGGACCGTGCTCACGGTCGACGGAGGAAGGACGGAAACGTTCTGATGGGACTGTCTGGCGCCGGCTTCGACATGGCCGATTTCCTCGGCACGATCAGTGCCACAGTCCGTCCGGGCACCGCCCGGCCGGTCGTGGTGCACGCCGCCGAACTCGAAACGCTCCCGGCCGGGCGCGTCCACAACCCGACCACGCTGGCGATCGCCGGCCGCCTGCCGACCGCGACCTTCGAGCTGTTCCGGCAGACGATCCCGCCCGGGCAGAGCTCGGACATGCAACGGCACTACCACGAGACGGTGCACTACGTCATCGCGGGCCGCGGCTACAGCGAGATCGAAGACGACGTCGAGGCGTGGGCAGCGGGCGACTTCATCTACACGCCGCCCTGGACCTGGCACCGCCACTACAACGGCTCGGCGATCGAGCCGGCCGAGTTCCTCACCATCGAAAACTCCCGCCTGCTGCAGGCACTCGGCATCGCCAGGCGGCAAAGCGCCGGCCTGTGCACCGTTGCCGAGGCGCGCGCCCGATTCCCCGAGGACGAGTCATGAACGATCTGCCCGAGCACATCAGCATCTGGGGCGAGCTAGCCGACACCGACCACGAGCTGCGCCACGTCGACGTGCACGGCGTGCGCACCCGGGTGCTGCGCGCCGGATCCGGCCCCGACCTGGTGCTGCTGCACGGCACCGGCGGTCACCTGGAGGCCTACGCCCGCGACATCGCGGGCCTGGCCAGGTACTTCCGCGTCACCGCGTACGACATGACCGGCCACGGCTGGTCTGGGCTGCCGGACCAGCCCTACACGATCGACGTGCTCTGCGATCACCTGACCGGGCTGCTGGACGCACTGGACATCGGTACCGCGCACCTATCCGGCGAATCGCTGGGCGGCTGGGTCGCCGCCTGGACCGCCGCCCACCATCCAGGCCGGGTCGGCCGGCTGGTGCTCAACACACCGGGCAACATCGCCAACAAGCCCGAGGTGATGGCACGGCTACGGGATAGCACGCTCGCGGCCGTCCGCGACCCGAGCGACGCGACCGTGCGCCGGCGGGTTGAGTTCCTGTTCCACCACACCGAGATGGTCACCGACGAGCTGGTCGGCCTGCGGCGCGCCGTGTACAGTCGCCCCGGTTTCGTGCGCGCGATCACGAACACGCTTGTCTTGCAGGACCCCTTGGTACGCAAGGACTTCGCGTGGGATCCGGGCTGGGTTGGCAAGATCGGCGCGCCGACGCTGCTGCTGTGGACCGACCACGACCCGACCGGAGGCCTGGACGAGGCCGCGATGCTGCTCGACTGGCTGCCCGACGCCCGCCTGCACGTCATCGAGGACGCAGGGCACTGGCCACAGTGGGAGAAACGCGACGAGTTCCTGCGCGTCCACCGCGACTTCCTGCTGCGCGGCACGGTCAGCGAGGCGGCGCCGTGAGCGAGCTCATCGGCATGGTCGGCATCTCGCACTCGCCGTTCGCGACGCTGCTGCCGCCGCCGGACCCGGCCGCGCCCGGCGGCCGCTTCCTGGCCGACGCGCGCCGGGTCGCCGCCGCGGTCGCCGCGCTGGCCCCTGATGCGCTGGTGGTCATCGGTCCCGACCACTTCCACGCGAACTTCTACGACGCGATGCCGCCGTTCGTGCTCGGCGTGGAGGAGGCTGAGGCGTTCGGGGACTTCGGCAGCCGCTCCGGCCCGCTGCCACTGGCGGCCGCGCTCGGCTGGGCGATCCACGATGGGCTGTCCCGCGACGGGTTCGACATCGCCCTGTCCTACGCGCTCACTGTCGACCATGGCATCGTGCAGAGCTACGACATGGTCCGCGGCCCGGCCGATCCGCCGTTGGTCCCCCTCGTCGTCAACACCGCCGGGCCGCCGCTGCCGTCGATGCCCCGCTGCGTGGCGCTCGGCCGGTCCCTGGGCGCGGCGATCCGGGCCGCGGATGCCGGGCGGGTGCTGATCGTCGCGAGCGGCGGCCTGTCACACTGGCTGCCGCCTAACGACCCACGGGACGCGTCGGTCCCCGCGGAGCGCCGCGCGGCGATGATCCACGGGCGGCGTGACGTGCGGGCCTTCGCGGCCGCCCGTGAGCCAGGCGTCCGCGCCCTGGCAGGCAACCCGGACGCCCAGGTCAACGCCGCCTGGGATACCTGGTTTCTCAAGCAGCTGGTCACCGCCGACCTCGATGCGGTGACCAGCCTTGGCGACGAGGGGCTCGAGGATCGGGCCGGCAGCGGCGGTCACGAGATCCGCACCTGGCTCGCCGGCTTCGCCGCGGCCGGGCGGCCGCTGGCGTGGACAAGCTACGAACCGGTTCCGGAATGGATCACCGGCATGGGTATCGGAACAACGTTCGAGGTGGCCTGATGTCAATCGAAGTACCGTCCCCGTCGCTAGGCACCCGGGCTGGCGAAGCGCTCGAACGGCTCTTCGCGGCCCGTGCCGCCGGCCGTCCCTGCCCGCCCGTTCGCACCCTGCTCCCGCCCGGCGACATCGGCACCGCCTATGCCGTGCAGGCGGCGTGGGTCGCCAGCCAGGTCACGGCCGGAGATCGCGTCGTCGGCCGCAAGATCGGGCTCACCAACCCGGCGGTGCAGGCCCAGCTCGGCGTCGACCAGCCCGACTTCGGCGCGCTGCTGTCCACCATGGACTGCCCGCCGGGCGAGCCGATCGGCCCTGGCCGGCTGCTCCAGCCGAAGATCGAGGCGGAAGTCGCGTTCGTGCTCGCCCGCGACCTGGACGCTCCGGACATCGGTCCGGACGACGTGCTCGCCGCGACCGCCTCGGTTGTCGCGGCGCTGGAGATCGTGGACAGCCGGATCGCGGACTGGGACATCTCCATCGTCGACACCGTCGCCGACAACGCCTCGTCGGGGCTGTTCACGCTGGGACCGGAGCGCCGTCCGCCCGACGGCCTCGACCTGGCGGCGTGCCCGATGCGGCTGTGGCGCGACGGCGAGGAGGTATCCACCGGATCCGGCGCCGCGTGCCTCGGCCATCCAGCCATCGCTGTCGCATGGCTCGCCGACACCGCCAGGTCGTACGGCCAGCCGCTCCGCGCCGGGGAGATCGTGCTGTCCGGCGCGCTCGGGCCCATGGTCCCGGTCAAGGCGGGCGACCGCTTCACGGCGGAGATCGGCGGCCTGGGCCAGGTGACCGCCGTGTTCGCGGGAGACCCGCTATGACGGGAGCAGCGGTCATCGGCTCCGGCAACATCGGCACAGACCTGATGATCAAGCTGCTGCGCCGCACCGGCCCACTGCGGATCTGTGCGCTGGCCGGCATCGACCCCGACTCGGACGGGCTGCGGCGGGCGGCCCGCCTCGGCGTCGCGACCACCGCGGGCGGCGTCAAGGGGCTGCTCGGCCTGCCTGGCTTCGGGGATATCGGGGTGGTCTTCGACGCGACCTCAGCGGTGGCGCATGCCGCCAACGCCGCGGTACTGGCGCCATACGACGTCCGGGTCGTGGACCTGACCCCGGCCGCGCTCGGACCGTTCGTCGTGCCGGCGGTCAACCTCGACGCACACCGCGACGCGCGCGAGGTCAACATGGTGACCTGCGGTGGCCAGGCCACGATTCCGGTCGTAGCCGCGGTCGCGTCGGTCACCCCGGTCGCGTACGCGGAGATCGTCGCGTCGATCTCCTCCCGGTCGGCCGGCCCAGGAACACGGGCCAACATCGACGAATTCACCGAGACCACGGCCCGCGCCATCGAGACCGTGGGCGGCGCGCATCGCGGCAAGGCGGTCATAGTCCTCAACCCGGCGGAGCCGCCGCTCATCATGCGCGACACCGTGCACTGCCTGGTCGCCGCACCAGACCCGGAGACCCGTGCGGCGATCGCCGCGGCGGTGACCCGGATGGTCGATGACGTGGCCGGCTATGTGCCCGGCTACCGCCTCAAGCAGCCGGTCCAGGTCACGGAGATCGACGGTGACGTCAGAACCCTGGCCGCGAACGTGACGCACAAGATCACCGTCCTGCTCGAGGTCGAGGGGGCCGGGCACTACCTGCCCGCCTACGCGGGGAACCTGGACATCATGACCTCGGCCGCGATCAGGGCCGGTGAAAGGCTGGCCGTGCGATGAGACTGTATGTCCAGGACGTCACGCTGCGCGACGGAATGCACGCCACCAGCCACCGGCTCGAGCCGGGGCAGGCTGCGGCGATCGCCGCCGCGCTGGACGCGGCAGGGGTCGACGCGATTGAGGTGGCGCACGGGGACGGACTGGCCGGCGCGAGCGTCACCTACGGGCCAGGCAGCCACACGGATGCCGACTGGATCACGGCGGTCGCCGCGGCCGTCACCCGGGCCCGGCTCACCACCTTGCTGCTCCCCGGCATCGGAACGATCGGCGACCTGAAGCGCGCCCACGCGCTCGGCGTGCGTTCGGTACGGGTCGCCACCCACTGCACGGAGGCGGACATCGCCGCCCAGCACATCGCCACCGCGCGCGACCTGGGAATGGACGTCGCCGGGTTCCTCATGATGAGCCACATGGCCGAGCCGGGCGCGCTCGCCGCCCAGGCCGTGCGCATGGAGTCCTACGGCGCCCAGTGCGTGTATGTCACCGACTCGGGCGGTCACCTGACCCCGCGCGGCGTCCGGGACCGCGTTCTCGGTTACCGCGAAGCGCTCGATCCGGCCACCGAGATCGGCGTCCACGCCCACGACAACCTCTCCCTCGCGGTGGCCAACTCGCTGGCCGCGGTCGAGGCGGGCGCTGTCCGGGTGGACGCCTCGCTCGCCGGGCACGGCGCCGGCGCGGGGAACTGCCCGCTGGAAGCGTTCGCCGCGGCCGCCGCGCTGGACGGGTGGGAGCACGGCTGCGATCTGTTCGCCTTGCAGGACGCCGCCGACGACCTGGTGCGCCCGCTGCAGGACCGGCCAGTCCGCGTCGACAGGGAGACGCTGACCCTCGGGTTCGCCGGGGTCTACTCCAGCTTCCTGCGCCACGCGGAGGCCGCCGCCGCCAGGTACGGCGCCGACGTGCGCACCCTGCTGCTCGAGGCTGGCCGGCGAGAGCTAGTCGGCGGGCAGGAAGACCTGCTCACGGACATCGCTCTTGACCTGCGCGCCCGTCCCGCCTCTTCTTCACTCCATCCGGATGAGGCGGCGGCGACGCGGCTGACTTGATACTGGCGAAGGGCCAGAGGGGAGGCCTTGCATGGCCGCGGAAAACTTGCTGGGGTCGTGGAACGACACGCCGGCCCGCCGCGAGGTCGTGGACTTCGTCCAGTCGGTGAGTACCGAAAGCTCGGCGAGCTTCGCCGCTCGACAGGAACGGGTGGCGGTGTTCGACAACGACGGCACGCTGTGGAGCGAGAAGCCGATCCCTATCACGGCGACGACACGGATCTAGGGCTGCTGAAGGCGGCGGTGGAGTCGGCGTTCGAGGGGATGGGCGTGGAGGCGTTCGGCTCTGAGGTCCTCGCCTGGCTCGGCACGGCGTCGCATCCGGTGCTGCGCCGTCCCTACCTGTCCTGCGGGTTCGCGCCGATGGTCGAGCTGCTGCGCTACCTGGAGGCGAACGGCTTCACCACCTACATCGCGTCGGGCGCTGATGCGACTTCATGCGCCCGTTCGCTAACACCCTCTACGGGATCCCGCCGGAGCGGGTGATCGGCAGCGCGCTCGGGCTGGACTTCGACGCCAGCGGCGACGACACCCAGCTGATGTACAAGTCGGAGATCGAGTTCTTCGACGACGGCCCGCAGAAGCCGGTGCGGATCTGGAGCCGGGTCGGCAGTGAGGCCGCCGGGGCGCCCGAGACACCGGGTACCGGGGATTACTTCTGGTCGATGCGCACCAGGTTGCCTGACGGGTCACGCACGGCGCAGTCCCGCGGACCCCACGGCTGATCGGTCGGCTCCTGCACGATGTCGGCGCCCGAGGCGCGCACCTTCTCGAAGGTGGCGTCGAGGTCGTCGGTACGGAAGTGCACGCCGTTCAGCCCGCCCTTGGCGATAAGGGCGGCGAGCGCGTCGGCGTCGGCGGGGGTGCCGTTCAGGTAGTTCGTGAGGACGATCGCCACGTCGGGCTGGGCGGCCGCGCCGACGGTCAGCCAGCGGAAGCCCTCGTTGGCGACGTCCATACGCACCTCGAGGCCGAGCGTGTCGCGGTAGAACGCCAGTGCGAGATCCGGGTCATGGACTAGCACGAAGCAACGGGCAAGAGTGACATCCATGCTGGCAACACTAGCCGCCCGGGCTCTGCAGCGCTTATCCCATCTTGCTCGGGCCGTGGCTCGGGCGGGTGATGTCCTTGGCGACGCAGCCCGGCACGCCGGCGAGCGTGCCGTGGTCGCGAGACCGGTAGGCCGTCGGCGTCTCGCCCACCAGCTGGGTGAAGCGCGCGCTGAACGAGCCGAGCGACGTACACCCGACCGCCATGCAGACCTCGGTGACCGACAGGTCGCCGCGGCGCAGCAGCGCCTTCGCCCGTTCGATGCGCCGGGTCATCAGGTACCCGTAGGGCGTCTCCCCATAGGCCGCGCGGAACTGCCGCTGGAAGTGCGCAGGCGACATCCACGCGACACGGGCGATCGAGGCGACGTCGAGCGGGGTCGCGTACTCGCGGTCCATCAAGTCGCGAGCGCGGCGCAGTCGCGCGAGCTTGGCGAGTTCGTCCGGCCTCACGATGCCAGGGTAACCCGGCGTACCACCCTCGCCGCACCGGTGGCAAACCGGTCAGGACGTAGCGGGGTACCGCTCGATGAGCTGGTCGGCGATCGCGTCGAGGTCCTTGCCGATGTAGTCCGGCTGCGGGCCGACCTCCAGCGGCGCGTTGCCCTCGCGCAAGATCAGCGCGGTCTGCCAGCCGGCCGCCCCGGCCCCGATCGTGTCCCACACGTGGCTCGCGATCAGGCAGATGTCCCCCGGCTCGAGCCCCAGCGCGGCGGCCACCGACTGGTACGCCTCCTGCGCCGGCTTATGCCGCTTGACGGTCTCGTCGACGCTGAACCGGCTCTCGAACAGATCGATCACGCCGCCGCGCTCGAGCTGGCGCCCGGAGATCGCCAGCGTGTTGTCGGTGAGCGTGAACAGCCGGAAGCCGTGGTCGCGCAGCCGGCGCAACGCCCCGGGCACCTCCGGATGCGGCGGCATGGTGGCGAACCGGTCGGTCAGCTCGGCCGCGTCGGCGTCGCTGATCGTCAGGTCGCGGGTGGCGGCGAGCATCCGCAGCACCGCTCCGCCGATGTCGGTGAACGGGACATACACGCCGGCCAGCGTGAGTGCCTCCGAGTAGGTGATCAGGTTGGCGAACCACAGCCGCATCGCGGCCGGGTCGCCGAAGATCCGGTCAAAGACCGGGCGGATCGAGTCGAGGTCGAGCAGGGTCTCGTTGACGTCGAAGACGATGATCGGTCGCTCGGGCATGGGGAAACCTTTCTTTCATAGGCGGAGGGTCAAGTTCTTATGCCGAACGTAAGGTGGCTTATCTCGGCACTACCGTGAATCCCAGCTGTCCGAGCACCTTGACGGCGCCGGACTTCCCGCCCTCAAAGTCACCGGAAGCCAGCCGCTGGCCCGTGGCGAATTCGTAGGCGGTGCCCAGGATCGCCTTCGGCGGGTA
>Ga0307474_10004092_pt1 | contig 10504 bp, 13 predicted proteins | sample atmos_gasesECM1C_2_FD_203312 | JGI IMG/M metagenome (GOLD analysis project Ga0307474, IMG submission 203312) | Hardwood forest soil microbial communities from Morgan-Monroe State Forest, Indiana, United States - atmos_gasesECM1C_05 | ecosystem: Environmental > Terrestrial > Soil > Temperate...
CAAGGCTGCCAGAGCAGGGGACTCAAACGCCGTCCCCTGCTCCGGACCTCATCCCCGCTAAAACCAAAAATCAATCTAGAACTCACATTGCGATTGGTACAGCGAACGGGGGCACTTCAAGCTGAATCCGAAATGACTATGAGCACAACAGCATCGCTGCTGTGTTTCACGATATCGGAGACATTGTCTTGAGTGGATGCGTAGGAGACGACCATCAACAACAGAACGGCATACTGAAGTATCCGCATCAAAACCCTCCAGCGCTTTATCGGAAGTGTAATACATCGTTTGCTGCCATCAAGCGATTAAACCTGAGGAGTACCATTGCTGGACACGGTTGTCCGAGGGCGGGCTTAGCATCGAAGGGCGAGAATTTGCTACTGAACTTGCCCAACCACAATAGATACGTCGCTGATCACTGAGTAACGGCGGTAGCGCACGGAAATCTTCGTTCCAGGTTCGCTCAAACGTACGCAGGAGTTCAGTGGTATCGTAAATTCCCATGGCGGACGCTGAACAACTCGCGCGCATTCGGCGAAGTGTCGATGAGTGGAATACGTGGAAGTTTAACCAACCACACGTGGACTTATCCGAAGCGGACCTTCAGGGCGTGCGCCTCAAGCGGGCGGACCTCATCGGCGCGAACTTCTACAAGGCGCTCCTCGGCGAAGCAGACCTTACCGAGACATACCTCAACGGGGCGAACCTCACGGGGGCGGACCTCAGTTGGACTAACTTCCACGGGGCAGACCTCAGCGGAGCGAATCTTTCCGAGGTGAAGCTTTATGAAACCATTTTTTCCGACGTTAATTTCAAGGCTGCTGTAGGCCTGGAATCCTGTATTCACGAAGGTCCAAGCGTGATTGATCACCGCACCCTCGTCTTATCTTGGCCGCTACCGGAAGTTTTTCTACGTGGCTGCGGCCTGCCTGACAACCTGATTACATACCTGCCGTCGCTGATGGCAGATGAGGCGATCCAGTTTTACTCGTGCTTCATCAGCTACAGCCATGCTGACAAGTCATTTGCGCGACGGCTGCACGATACCTTGCAGGGACGCGGCATCCGATGCTGGCTCGACGAAAAACAGCTGCTGCCGGGCGACGACGTCTACCACCGCGTGGACGAGGGCATACGACTCTGGGACAAGGTGCTGTTGTGTTGCTCGGAGAATTCCCTAACGAGCTGGTGGGTGGACAACGAAATCGGGAAGGCGTTTGCGAAAGAGCAGACGCTGATGAAGGAGCGCAAAGAAAAAGTTCTCGCGCTGATTCCTCTGAATCTTGATGACTATTTGTTCCACTGGAAAAGCGGGAAAGCTTCGCAGGTATGCGAACGGCTCGCTGCCGACTTCACCGGCTGGGAGTCAGATCACAAGAAGTTCGAGACGCAGGTAGCGAATGTCATCCGCGCACTGCGATCCGATGCAAACGCGCGAGAGAAGCCGCCGGTACCGAGGTTGTGAAGGTTCCCTGACGCCCTATGGACGGAACGGGGCAGTGCGACGGGCAGACCGGGACGTTCACGATGAGCCGTTGAGAGCTCGCCCCATTAACTGAGATGGACAGAACCTTAGTTTTCTAGACCAACTATTCCGGTTCCATTCGGCCCGGGGTCTCCAGCACGCGCCCAGGAGTCTTATACTGCGATGAATCCGTTTCTTTGCAGCACATCTTCTGAAATCTCAAGTTGCTCAACCAGCAGCATTTCATCAGGTCCGAAATCCGCAAGCATTTCGTAGCTCTTAGAAATGGCATCCTCACTAATGCCTAACGCACGCAACGTGTTTGTCACGTCAGCTCTCGCCGTTGCGGCTGGATACGTCAGCACATAGCCATTGCCGTTTGGGCGCGCGCAGCACACCTGCATCCTACCGCTATTCATCTTGTTGATTGAGACGCGCACCAGCATAGGTTCTGGGCTAGATTTTAACGACCTTGGTGTCGATTTCCGCTACCTTCCGAAGTGCGTCTGATACTGCCTTTGCTCCTGCTTCTTCGTTGTAGCACATGTGTAATCGGGCTTCGAAATTGAACCTGGCTTCGTCACGGTGCAACGTTGACGCGCCAATACGATAGCCAAAAACCTTCTTCGAAATCTGGTCCCATGCCGGATATGTATTGGACGGCCCACCCCTTCAAAGGGGGCATCCCTGTATTGGGACGCCAAGCACCCATCTTTGAGTAAATCACTTCCACGTTCTTCATCAGCGGATTCTATCACCGGGAGTAGAATGGCAAGCATGCCAAGCGTGAGAGCATTGCTAGTGGACGGGAAAACACTTGTCCCTGATTCATTTGGGTTACCGCCCATTACCCCCAAAGCGGGTTGCTAATTCCAACATTTAGCAAAAGCCTTGGCAAAGCCTGACGTGATGCGTCTTCTCTGAATCTACATGCTAACGTGGACCATCAAAGTTTATAGCTTAGAACGGAGCAGCACGACGCGAAGGAGGACCTCGTAGTGACTATCGAAGTACTGCTGGCTGGCAAGCTTGAGCAATTTACGGTACCTGATCGGCAACGTCCCAATCAGCCAATACCGGCGCAAACCGAGCAATCCGGTCGTCCCAACCCGTCCCATGACGTCCCAGACCCTTGGGACGTGCCAACTGCTAGAGTCTGAATGTCTTAGCCCCATCCGTCCCATCTGTCCCACCTTTTTTGGGTGTGTGTGTGTGTCCGAATGCGTGTCCGGTGCGCATAGTTTCTTCTCTATCTATCTCTATCTATCTACACACATTTTAAAAACCATGGGACTATGGGACGTAAAAGGCTAAGTTCTTTGTCATGAGCGCAAACTCCGTCCCAAAACCCGTCCCAAGCGATGGGACGGATGGGACGTTTTATGGGGAGATCAACTTAGAACCGAGCGCAGTGGGATTAGGGCGCTTTCCGTGGAGAGTTCGTTCTCTGGGCGCTCATCGTTCTCCGCTTCGGCTTTAGCAAAACTTTCCGCTGGGATGCAGATGACGCGTCGTCTATTTTTGCCACCCGGCCTATATGTGGTGCGCCCTTCGTTAGTTTTGGTGTAACCCGCCTGTTGCAATCGCTCCCACAGAGTTGGCTTCATCCAAGGCAGGCTGGAACTTTGCTCGTGATAGAGCTTCGTAAGCGCACTGTACAGCTCATCAGGGTCACAGAGCCACTCAATGTCTTGCCCCGTGTCGTCTGTCTCTCTGATGCCAATGTCCATAACTCCAAGCGGGAGGCCCTTTCGTTGATTTTCTTCCGTGTCGGCATTAGGGCCAATATCTACCAGGAAGATTTTTCGCAGTCTCTGGGCAGATTTGAGGCGGATCAGCACTTCTCGCGCTGGGTCTTGCGTGCCTTGTATCTTGTCCTGATCTAGAGCAAGCTTGAACAGCACCCGCCACAGCCGCTGCCAGAGTGCGTCAGCTTGCTCAGAAGTGATCCCGTCAACCGCTTCGGCATAGTCCAAAAAATATTCAAAACCAACCGCCAGATCAGCGAGAGTCTGAGTGGATTTTGCGTGTCTGTCGGGCGCAGAGAGAGAATCACGCAACACTTCAACTCGTTGCTTGACCTTGCCCCCAATGCCCTCCTTCGATGCGAGATGTCGCAAATATCCAGCCATCGCCTGGGCGTAAAGACCCTTTCTCGCGTCATGCTGGCAAACAGTCAACCGCTCTTTGTTTACCGTTTCCCTGCTCAGTGTGAGGTGGATCGTTCGTGCTGCGAGAGAATGCCCTCTCGGCCTATCCTCGCCAGTTGACAGCAAAAGTGCGCGGGGTTCGTGCGGTTCTTGTAACTTGAGGTCCCTGCCAAGACGGGCGCGTCCCGATTTATTAGCCACAGAGCGAAGGACTTGCTCACCCAGGGCATGCGTCTTTAGCTGCTCATTCGTGCCGCCCGTTGGCACAAACTCATCGATCAAACAGAGAGCATCCTTAGCAGCGAACAGGCTCTCCCGGAATCCATTCGCTGTTCCATTGTCGAAGTGGAGGATGTTCTCCTCGTTCTCAAAGTCCTTTCCGTAATGCTGCTGTGCGAGTTTCGCAGTCGCTGTTTTGAAAATTCCTGTAGACCCTGAAAGGAAAAGAGTCATGGAGGAAGCGCCAAGTGGCGCTCGGTATATCGCAGCGAACAACGGCACGGAGAGTAGATCATCGGCCACATCCAACAGGCCCAAACTAGCCTTGATAGCTGCCTTTTGATCTTCTCCCGTTGGAGGATCAGGCAAGTTGAATGCATTCATCTTACGAGTAGGTAGAGTGGCTTTAACGTCGGAGCGAGCGCCTTTCGCACCAATGGCTCCGCCAACATGTAGGTAATGTGGCTCTCCATCAATCGGACGCCATCCTATGTGTGTATAGATAAGCTTGTCGGCTTCCTTACTTGCGAGGAGTTTCAATCCGTGAACAATCTCAGGCCCTTTTCGAGGTTCCATCATCGCCCGAGGACCCATCACTTTCATGGGCCATTGCATCTTCTCGAACTCTTCAATCGACAGTTCTTCCCGGAATGTTTTGCCGTGCAACACAGCCTCAATCTCTAGCAGTGCTTGGCGCTCAACTCCGTCATCTCGGATGATTCTCCGGATTGACTTGAGACAGAAGTTTGTCAGTTGCTGGATGATTACTTCACCTTTCTTGTTGACCCGCCTTTTCTTCAGGCAGCCGCTCTCGATGAAATAGCCTTCGATAGGCTCAACATCTTCGATTTCCTCAAAACGCTCCAGATGCCGCTGTAGCTCCCGCTCGAAGTCGTAGTCTTCAGGTTCCGGCTCGAAAGCTGGGCTGAATGCGGATTCTGCGTTGCTCGATGGGGTGCTCACTTTACACCTCCTTCGACATCAGCCAAAATTTCAGCGACTTCGGCCAGGACTTCAGGTAAGAGGGATTGAAGGATGGAGTTTTGAGTACGGGTGGTTATTGTTCCGGTTTCACGTGTCAGCTGGCGCAGGGCTAAGATTTGTCGGGCTGCTTTCTGTGTGGCCTCTGAAGCTGTGGTGGCGGGCGATGGCGCGGCTTTTTCGTTTCCCATGTCGTGTCTCCTCTTTGGTTCGGAGAGCAAGGGGAACGCCCACCGAAGCAGAACCTATCCAATCCTCTGAGCTAGACGTTCTGCTTCTGGTCAATCCTGGGCAAATTAAGCAGTCCAGGACTCACCGGAAAAGAACGTTTCGCTTAATATTGGATGCGAACGTTAACTAGGTGGTCGCATCGAACTCCCTTCCTTTGGAGTAGTTCTATCTATCAACAGCTCAATAAATCGCTTGGTCTGCCGCTGAATTTCACGATTCCGCGCCATCCGCACGAACTGACGGCCATAGCGAATAGGGCGCTGGTGCTGCTCGGTCACGTCCTCGTCTTTCTCTTCAAGCCAACCAAGTTCCTTGGCCAGCTCAATTTCGTGCTCGAATTCCAGCTCATCGGGGACCTTCCCACGACGCTTGCAGCTCAGACGCATGCCCCAGTCGCCCTGGAGATTCCAGAGGCTGAACTCTAAGTTTAGGGGGTAGATCGAGATGGCATTTATGAATTCCTTGGCTTCCAAGCGTGCCACGGACGAATGGTTAACTGGTGTGGAATGGGCGCATGAATCTTTCTTCGGTGTTGTAGCATCAAAACAACTCATAACCTTGATCCTTTCGGCCCGTGCCGATTCCAGTCGGAGCGGGCCTTTGTTTTTGAATTGTCTAGGCGGTAACTCTCCCGCTTCGCCTTAGCATGTAGCGCTCGAACGCTTTTGAGCTTATCCTCCACTCGCCAGAGGCATCTTTGCGGGCAGGGATCTTGCCTGAACGCAACGTCACATAAAGTCCGTCAAGCCGAATTCCTGCCGACCGTGCCAGCTCAAGTGCAGTTAGTTCTCGATCTCTAGTTGGTCTAGCCATCTAAGTTGAAATCCTCCTACATAATAAATAGACCGCAGAAAAACTCGCTCCTGCTACTGCTGCTGGTGAAAAACGAATTGCTCCTAGAAACCCGGTAGCTTCCTATAGGCACAATCCACAAGTCTCAGGCGAAAGCCGGCTCACGCCATGCAAAGACGAATCTTAGAGAACTATCTCGGCAAAGTTCATGGCAGGACTCATGCAATTGAGCGGAGCGCTCTCGCACTACTCTACAAGCTGACCACTATTCGTGGCACGCCTGGGATTCACTGCAATAAGCCCCCGTCCTTCGTGCTATACACCTATCGAGACCAGCGCGGAGTCGTTGTGGGCTCCCTTATCTACTACAAACATGCCTTCACGTCGCCTGCCCATGGCCCGCGCTTCGCAGGCTGGTGTGAAATGGCCGTTGCCAAGTTGCACCAAAGACAAGGCATCGCGATGCAACTTCTCGCCCGAGCGAACGAAGAACTCGATTTGAAGCCCTTCGAACAAGCCTATTCACCAGAAGGCTATTTGTTGATGTGTAAGTTCCTTGGCCTGCCACAGCTGCCAATCGATGAATTAAGGGCGAAGGCAGCTAAAGCCAAGTTTGGAACTCTGGCGCTCCATTGTCCAGCCGAAGCTGAAACTGTGTCACAAGCTGCAAGCATGGGAAAAGTGTCGGATGGGGCGATTCACCCAGGTAGCCCGCTTTTGGGGTAATGGGGCAGCTCGCCCTCTTGTAATTAAGGCGTGCCCACGCTAAGGAGAAAATATGACCAACGAAGAACTGGGCGATCTACCACTAGCCGATGAGGCGAAGCTGGAATGTGCGAGCAAGGCAGTGCGTCGCGGGATGGCCGCCCTGCGAGGAACACGCAGAAGCAACTATCTCCGCCGCGCTGTGCTCAAAGTGCTCGCAATGTCGAAGGAAGAGCGGGCGGCGTTCGATCCTCCCAACGGGTTCTACGAGATGGCTAAGCTGCTCGTTGAGGCTCCCTCTAAGGGCCGCGATGGCGTGGTCATTGTCCAGGTGTGGAAAGAGGTTAAGGAGACCCTGGGCGAGCGCATCGGCTCCAACTGGAAAGAAACGAAAGAACATCTCCAGGGACAACCGACCATCCTCAACGATCTTCCACGCCCAGATCACAGCACGAAGGAGAACTAGGGATCAGGATGGTAACTGTGGGAGGGATTTGAGTAGAGCCTGCAAAAGCGAATCGTCCTGAAGTTCTTCTGCAAGTAGCAGTCGAATTAACCACAGACCGAGCACTACGCAGTACAGATTTCCATCAAAAACGCTTTGGAATAACATCTCCCCAAACCTCATATATCCGCGCCAAGACTTCGGATCGGAGTCAGCCTGACCCAACGCTTCAAGCCGACTGACTAAGTTAGTCGCTGGAACTAAGGCGTCATCCGTCTTGTCCTCTGACATCAGCTTCTCGATCTCATCACAAAAACCTAGTCCAGCCTTGGCCAGCTCCTGCTTGGCGCTCATCCTGATAACTCCCGTGTCGAGCCTCCTGAACTGCAAGGCTCGGCTTTGTCATATGGATGACTGGAGAGTAGAGTATGATGCATGTATATAAACGTAGTCCCATAACATATCGACTACCTGACTAATAGCGCTGACCCGACTAACTAACTAGACTGGCGTAGTCTAGTGTAGATTAGATTAGCGTTAGCCTAAGTGTAATGTAGTGTGGGTATTTCATGCATCGCGCCACAGCGTGGGCACCTGCATTGTGTGATTACCGGAGCCAACCGGGCTTCCTGCGCCGCAATCCGGGCCGCCCTTTCAGCAATCTTCGCAGCCGCCTGCCTCTCCCTCATCTCGGCCTGCTTCCGCTCTAAGTCCGTCATCGGCCTATCAGGTGAGATAGGAGCTAGGTAAGAAGGAGCTGGCCGTGCTGGTTTCGGTTTAACTGTGGCGGAGGTTGGGGCTCTTTGTACTAGACCAAGCCTTTCTTCGGATAATGTGGCAAGCCTGTTCGCCTTCCTCTTTTCATAGGACAACTCTTTTCGGCGGGTAAAGGGTGACAGCTTTCTTTCCTGTTCTTCACGCCAAGCGTCGAGCTTTGGCAGCGCGAAACGCCATTTGTTACCATCGCGCACCGCCCAGATGCTTCTTTTTTCTGCCAACTGGACCAACATAGCTGGAGCCATCTCCAGGTATGCCGCTGCCCGCTCCAGGGTTATAGTCTCCTGACGCAGGTACAAGCGCTCTGCCCTTGCTACCCACACATCAAGCTGAGCCCTCCTGAAAAACAGACCGTTGCCCCGCCAGAAGTGGGGGATTTTGTCTGCCGCGACGAACTCATGCACTACGCCCTCGCCTACTCTGAGGTAGATCGCAGCCTGCTTGATGTCCATTATTTCTGGAGCAACAGTCACAGGCTCTATTGGTGCTAGCGAATCGGATCGTTCCATTGTCGGACTCCATTGTTTCCGTTTCCACGTCTCCCTTGGGAAGATGCGGAACGCCTTTGGTTGACTCAGGTAAAGCAGGATTGGGCATCGTTTTTTCCTCCGCTTGACCCAAGCAATTGGTAGCGGACGCCCTCAAGTGGCGTCAAGATCGTTACTAGATAAATATTCGGATTTACTGGTGGCACATGCGCTAGAAATCAATGCTGGAGCGGAGTTTGAGGGGACTTAGTAACTGTAAAGGCAGCCGTGCCGAATTGGCACAGTCAAGACTACAGTAGAGCTGGTGAAGGTTAGACTAGATTGCGTCGAGTCTTTGAGTGTTCGAAGCTGAGGCACTTGCCCAGGTGACCCGCTTTAGGGGTAATGGATGCTGGCTGACTCTACGCAACGTCCGAGTAGGTCAGATTGACAATCATTCTCCATCTCGGCCTAACCAAGCTGTTTGACTCAGCGCTCGATCCTTGGGTCAGTAGGTAATTTGCCGTGTTTCCATAAATGTGTAAGGAAATTGTAATAACCCTCCATCAATACTATCGGATCAATGAGATTAATCGGTTTGTCATATTTGTCGGACTGCGTTTTCGCGATTTCTAACCGCCAATCTGCTAGTCTGCCTGCTTCTTGCACTAGCAGTTGCTTACGATTCGCAGATCGTTCCCGTACTGCTTGCTCATGGCGTGCTTGTCGCTCTAAGCGAGCTTCTTGTTCACGGAATCGTCTCTCAATGTCAGCTTCGGCTCTTCTTGACTTGCGCTCAGAGGCACCGTTGAGAAGGATTGCTGCCGTTGAGAAAGCGCTCGCGACAACAGCGCCTATAGCGGCCGATATGGCGACTAGAAAAGGAGTGTGCGTTATTTCAGCAGTAATCATTGACTGCTCACTGGAACGCGGAGATTATCTCACGGGGGTGGTCCTCCGTAGAATGGAAACCGTATACATAGAGTCCCCACGATGATTGGAACCGGGTAGGTGTATACTCTTTCGCGGTTTAGGTTTCTTGATCGGCGGCGCTTTCCCCGTAGTTTACTTCCAAACAATACCAGTTCCGGCTCGGCCCGGAAGGAGGCGGCGTTATGTCCAGAATCATACTCGCGTTAGCATCGTTTATGGTTGGCGCTTGCTCAATGGCGCTCTTCGGCAACCACACGTCGATGGCTGCACAGGAGCCTGCTCCCCATTTGACTCCACCACCGGAGCCGACCGGATGTGGTGTGAAAGGCTTCACGGCTGACGGAGGTACGCCGGGAAGTCAAAATCGATTGATTCGGGTGAGGGACGCTTCACCTACAGTTCCGGGGATGAGTCAGAAGATATGTGGTGCATTGTTGTCGAACGGTACACAATCCCTTGACGGGCTCAACTGCGCGGACTGCACTTTTACTGGTGTTTCGCTTGAATACAGCGGTGGTGCGTATTCATTGGAAAATGCCCATTTTGGTGGAGTAACGCAGATCGTGTTGAAGGGAGCGGCAGCAAATACTGTCGCTATTTTACCTTTGTTGCAAGCCATCTCTTCCGGACAAGCACCAGAACAGCCTGCACCCAATACTCCTATCATAAAAACAGCCAATACAGAGAAGGTTAGAACGGTTAGCTTTGTTAGTCCGTATGGCAAGTAGAAATTAAGCAGCGTTACCGCTAGTAGCGGGCGACTGTCCCGAGGATGCGTCGGGCTTGAGCAGGCAGCTATCGCCTGATTGCGGGCGTACGGAAACCGGACACAGTAACACCGCTTGGATGCCGATTCATTCGTTGGAGGGGAAAGGCTACTGGTGTTTGGAGGAGGGGCGGGCAATGAGGATCAATGCCATCCCAGTGGCAACGCTAATCCATGACCGCCCTCTTGGAAGGACCCAAAAGATAGTGCCATTTAAAAAGTACTCTGCAATTGAGGCAATCGGGGAAATACCGTAGTCGGAGGGCGAAATAAGGCCGTCTCCCTCTGTTCTGATTCTATTCCAAAGTTAACCTTGCAGCGATAGTTGTCGGGTCTGCCATCGTCCTCTCGTATCGCTTCCCGTGGTCACGTAGTTATCTCATTTCACCTCCGAGAGCAGAATCAGTTCGCCCTTGGAAATGCGTACCTTGGTTGTGTGTCCAACCACTTGGGAGCCCTTTCGTGGCATATCCCGCGTAACCGCGCTGACCGGCATGCTGGTAATCGTGATGTCACTATCTGTGATTTTCCTTTCGGCGCCAAGGTCAGCCGCTGCCACCACGACATCGATTC
>Ga0307474_10004093_pt1 | contig 10503 bp, 7 predicted proteins | sample atmos_gasesECM1C_2_FD_203312 | JGI IMG/M metagenome (GOLD analysis project Ga0307474, IMG submission 203312) | Hardwood forest soil microbial communities from Morgan-Monroe State Forest, Indiana, United States - atmos_gasesECM1C_05 | ecosystem: Environmental > Terrestrial > Soil > Temperate...
TACGGAATGCGTCTGGCCAACCTGCTATTCGACCTGCGATCTCTACGACGCGCGGCCGGACGGGGGCTGCCGCCGATTTGTGGACGGCATGGTGAGGATCGAACTTGCCGGCGCCGCGAATTCTTACGTTCTAAAAATTCGCTTCAAGCCCTGGGGGAAATTGTGGACTCCCGGCACGATACGGCTGCATTCCGCGGCGAAGGCGGAAAAGCTTGAACAGAGAGACTACAGAATTGGCACTGCGCTGCAACGCATGCCCGTGCCTTCGCTGGTGAAAATTACCCTTACGACCAAGCGCTACGGCTTCAAGAAGAGAGTAGCCACTTCGGTAAACCCGGGTGAAGAGTTGCCGGAGTTTTTCCTGCTGGAATGTTACAACCCCGAAGCGCGCGGCGTTCCGTTGTCGTTAACCATGCGCGCAACCAGCGAAAATGCCAGCATCCCGTTTCAGAAACTGATCCACCTGGATCCCGGATTCAACCGGATCCTTCTTCCTCTGGAAGAAATTACCGCAGTGCTCGATATGAGCCAACCCTTTGGCATCGACCTCACGCCGAATCACGAGACCGGGGAAGTTACGCTCTACTTCGGTTTGATAGAGTTCGTGACGGTCTTGGCGGAAAGCAAGAAAGCAGAACCGAGCGATGCGCGGGGCGAAGACAAGCAGCCGAAAGAAACCAAGATCAAGTGCGTCGTCTGGGATCTCGACAACACCCTGTGGAACGGAGTGCTGGTCGAGGACGGTCCCGAGCAGGTGCGCCTGAAAAATAACATCGCCGAAGTCATTCGAGAGCTCGACCAGCGCGGCGTTCTGCACTCGATCGCGAGTAAGAACAATCCGGAAGAGGCGCTCCAGGCCGTCAAGACTTTTCACATTGACCAGTACTTCCTCTCTCCGCAAATTTCCTGGCAGCCGAAGAGCGAAGGGTTGAAGGCGATTGCGCAGCAGCTGAATATCGGTATGGATAGCCTGCTGTTCGTCGACGACTCCGAATTTGAACTGGGAGAAGTCGCGGCGGCGTGCCCCGAAGTGAAACTCTTGCCCGCAGAGCAGTACCTCACCCTCTTAGAGCGCAGCGACTGCCAGCATCCGATCACATCCGAGAGCCGCGAGCGGCGGAGGCTTTATCAGGTCGAAGCCAGCCGGAAGACGGTGGCAGAACAATTCAGCAATGACTACATGGCTTTCCTCAGACACTGCGAGATTCGCCTGACGGTTCGCTCCTTGACCGAAGAAAACTTGACGCGAGTTCACGAACTGACCCAGCGCACCAACCAGATGAATTTTTCCGGCAACCGGTATGATCGCGACGTGTTGCGGGAGGTGTTATCCAATCCTCACCTGGACACGTTTGTGGTCAGCTGCGAAGACCGTTTCGGCAGTTACGGCGTCATCGGGTTCTCCATTGTGGACCGGCGGGAACCGCGCATGACCGACCTGATGTTCAGCTGCCGCATTCAATCGAAGCGCGTCGAGCATGCTTTTCTTTCCTGCATTGTCCGTAAGTACATCGAGGACACAGGGAAAGATTTCTATGCCAATTACCGGAAGACTCCGCGAAATGCTCCTTCGGGAAAAGTCTTCGCCGATTTGGGCATGGAAGAAACGGAAGATCGCGACGGAGTCCTTTCCTTGCGTTTTGCCAGAGAAAGAACCGTTCCTGAAGACGGCATCATTCAGGTCACGCTGGAAGATGTGACGCAGGGAACGTTCGCGTGAGTGTTCGCTCGACCTTAGGCGCAGCGCGTCGCCGAATGTTATCTACCTTCTACCGTCGCACTGTTTCGCTCGGAAACCGTGAACCCATCGTCTCGTTCACCTTTGACGATTTCCCGCGCACAGCCTACTTGATCGGCGGTTCCATTTTGGAACGTTACGGAGCTCGCGGAACCTTCTATACCGCTTACGGACTGATGAACACATGCAACGAACTGGGCGAGCAGTTTCGCGCCGACGATCTGGAGTCATTGCTCGAACGAGGGCACGAACTCGCCAGCCATACCTATCGTCATGTTTCATGCCGTTCTGTGGGATGCGTCGATTTCTGTCAGGATGTGGAGGAAGGCAGGAAGGCAATCGAAGAACTGACCAGAGCAGAGTCTTCGAATTTTGCGTACCCCTTCGGACACGTGACGCTGCGGGCCAAGCGGGGCTTGGCCACCGCTTTAACCAGTGCCAGAGGCATCCTGCCAGGTTTCAACGGGCCGCAAGCCGATCTGAGTCTGCTTCGCGCAAATAGTCTGTATGGCACTCTCGACAACCTTGGACAAGCGGAGCAGTTGATTGCAGAAAACCTCAAGCGCAAGACCTGGCTGATTTTCTACACGCACGATGTGCGCGAGAACTCGTCGCCCTACGGTTGCACTCCGGAACTGATGGAACAGACCGTGTCCCGCGCCTTTCGTAGCGGGTGCCGGGTTCTCACAATCCGAGAGGCTCTAGTGGAGGCCGGGGTCCAAAACGGGATTTCTGAGAATCGTACCCAACAGTGCGTTACCGCGTGATTTCGGCCAATGCCCTTGTGTGTTCTTGGCGTGATTCCGCGTCGCATATACCCTGTTCCCAAGACGTGCTCGAACCCTCGAAGGGCGTGTCTGACAGGACATATACGATGAATGGCTTCCCCCACATCTCCATCGTTAAGGTAACGAGAACTGTTCTTGCGCCCGTGGCTTTCACCCTCGCGGCTTGCGCTTTATCTTTCGCTTGCCCTGCCAGCGTTCCGGCTGGCGTGACAAATTGCTACTACATCGACTACGCCAATGGAAGCGATTCGGCCAACGGCCTAAGTCAAACCACTCCGTGGCAACACGCGCCCGGAATGGCGAATGCCACCGGCAACGCAGCCGGACACACGCCAGGTCCGGGAGAAGGCTGGATTTTCAAAGGCGGAGTCGCTGTCGGTAGCAAGGCTTATCCCATGAACGTGCCGTGGGGCGGAGCCCAAGGCCATCCGGACTATATGGGCTATGACGCCGCGTGGTATGCAGGAGGCTCCTGGGCGCGGCCTATTTTTGACGGCGGTGGCAGCGCCGGATACAACGCGGCCAATCGGTCTCTGGTCACCGACGTCTCGCACCACGCCAGCTATGTCATCGTCGACAATCTGGAGTTTACTGGAATCTATTTTGGCTCAGCCTGCAGCAACAGCGGCCCTTACACCTGCGGAGCTGTGAGCCAGTACAGCTACAACGGGAGCGATGTGAACTGGGAGATCAAGAACGTCTACGTCCACGGCTGGTCGCACTGCTCGTTTTCCGCCCAGTGCGGCGATCCCGGCAACGAATCCTCTTTCCTGTGGGCTAAGCAGGACAGCGTAAACTCTAGCATTCACGACAGCGTGATCGACGGCTCCGATTCTTCGCAGGATTGCTGCAACGCCGCCGCGGCCTGGAACGAATACAACATGTATATCGCCTACGTGGATAACGCGGTCTTCGGCGAAATTAACTTCTTCCACGACAGCGTCATCACCAACATGGTGCCACCCTCCAGTGGTGTTCACGGCAATTGTATCCACCTGTTCGGAAGCTCGAACGTCACCGAACTCATTTACAACAACTACGTCACCTGCTTCAATACCGGCACCCCCGACGAGATGTTTCTGGTGGAGGAAGACAGCGCCACGGTTTACGGATTCAATAACGTCCTCGTGAAAGACGGGCACGGCACCATGTTCGAACTGGGACAGAACAACGGCGGGGGCGGAAACTACACATTTTTCAACAATACTACCCAATGCGGAGTGGATCCCAACCCGAGCGGCAACTGCGTTACCGGCAAAAATGGCACGCCGACCGTCATGGTGTCCAATAACTTTTTCATTACTAGCGGCGCACCCATTAACAAGGAGAGCGGCTCTTCCTGGACGATTTCCGAGCCGTCGCCGAATTTCTCCATCGCGTGCGGCAGTGGAAGTCACTCGAACTTCGGCGGGACGCTTATCTGCGCTCCGGTTGGCTCCGGGAACGGTACGGGAAATCTGAACATTAGCGAGACGTATCCCTTCGCTCCGCAAGACTCCACCGCTGCCGCCTCGGTTGGAACAGCCAACGGAAATGGCGCGCTGTGTGGAAACATCGCCAGCATCAACGCTGCGGCGGGTGCAGCCTGCTGGAGCGATACGACGCTCGGTGTGGCTTACGACCCGAACGCGCACGTTGTGAGCTTCCCGGCGCGCACTCCGATTGCACATGCTCCCACGGGGGCATGGCAGAACGGCGCCTACGAATTCGGACAGGGGGGAGGAGCACCAGCTCCGCCGACAGGCCTGGCGGCAATTGTAAATTGATCGTTTTCTGAACTGGTTTCTGCGCTCCATTCTTCTCTTAGTGCGGTTTACGATCCAGCGGGCCGGCCTCACTAGGCCCGCGTTCCTCCCTCACGACCCACTCCAAACAACTCACTCCGTCGGCGCGTATGCGCGATGGACAATAGATAGGCAACTTCGACATGGAATTCTCAATCCCTAACGTTCGACATTTGGCTGATGATGAGAACGCGAGCTCGTTCTCGAATAAATTGCGCGCGAAACGCTTCCGGCTGTTTGAGGCGTGGGCTGCATCCATGCCGCGGCCTCTCCGCATTCTCGACGTGGGGGGCACCAACGATTTCTGGGAAAAAAGAAATTGGGCCGGTCGTTCCGACGTCAAAATCTTCAGCTTGAATATGGTCGCTGAAAAGCAGCGCTACGAGAACATCGAGCCACTCACCGGCGACGCCACGAATCTCTCGCAGTTTGCAGACGGCAGCTTCGATATCGCCTTCAGCAACTCGGTGATCGAACATCTATTTACCTACGAGAGCCAGCGGCTGATGGCCAAGGAGATTCAGCGGGTAGGCAAGAACTTCTGGGTGCAGACGCCCAACTTCTGGTTTCCCATGGAGCCGCATTTTCAGATACCCGGATGGCAATGGATGCCCCTGGAAATACGCATTGCGATCATTCGCCGGACGAAATGCGGCTGGCGCGGCCCTTGTCCCGATGCCATCGCAGCGCGCAGGCTAGTCGAGGAGGTTCGGCTGCTGAGCCGGAGCGCCTTGCAAGCGATCTTCCCGGGAGCGAAGTTGATTCCGGAACGCTTTTGCGGCCTGGTCAAATCTTGGACCGCCGTCGGCGGGTCATTACGAAATTCTTGCAACTCTGCCTCGCGGTCAGCAGAAATTATTTAACGCATGGGTCCCGACCATCTCAAATTCGGCGGCGGCGTCACTGAAACCGTCCTCAACCCGCTCGTTCTGCTTCTGGTTCTTATTGCCGGAATCTTGATTTGCGTCTGGCCGCGCAAGAAGGCGATTGCGGTGTTCCTCGCGGCCGCGATCCTGATCCCGATGGACCAGGTTCTACTGATCGGACCTGCCCATTTCCCCATGTTGCGAGTGCTGATCTTCTTCGGCATCATCCGCATCTTCAAAGATAGAAACTCTGCGAAGCCACAATTGTTCGGTGGCGGCATCAACCGGATCGACATCGCATTCATCCTTCTTACGGTAACCACGGCCGTCAGCGGAATCCTTCTATTCCAGGAGAGCGGGGCCGCGATTTATCAGCTGGGCAATCTTTATACCGACTTCGGCGTTTACTTCCTGCTGCGCTTTTTGATTCGAGATGACGATGACATCGTGAGCACCATTCGGTTCCTCGCATTTGTCACTGCGGCCATCGCCTGCGTCATGCTCTATGAACTCGGCACCGGCCACAACCCCTATGCTCTTCTAGGCGGCGCAAATGCGCACGCCTACGCAACCCTGATGCAGAGGGAAGGCAAGCTGCGCGCGATCGGATGCTTCTCTCACCCGATTCTGGCCGGGACTTTTGGCGCCGTACTCATTCCGGTGTTCGTCGCCCTGTGGTGGAAGGGAAAGAAGTATCGCAAGATTGCCGCTTTGGGAGTTGTTTCGGCGACCGTTATGACTGTGGCCAGTAATTCCAGCACTCCGGTTTTGGCGTATGCGGCAGCGGTTTTGGCTCTTTGCCTGTGGCCCATCCGCCACTCGATGCGGGTCGTACGCTGGGGCATTGTACTCACGCTGGTTGCTCTCCATTTAGTGATGAAGAATCCTGTATGGCACTTGATCGCCAGAATCGATGTCACCGGCGGCTCGTCCTCCTGGCACCGCTTCATGCTGATCGATCAGTGCATCCGCCACTTCTCGGACTGGTGGCTGGTGGGCGTGAAAGATACCAGCGCTTGGGGCTGGGATATGTGGGATACAGCCAATCAATACGTGGGAACGTGTGAAAATTCGGGGTTGTTCGCATTCCTGCTGCTCCTCGCGATCCTGGTTTACGGATTCAAATATCTAGGTCGGGCTCTGCGCAGGAGAGGAAAAGACAAGCCGCAAGCGCTTTTCTTGTGGGGATTGGGATCAGCGCTTTTTGCCAATGCGGTCGCTTTTTTTGGCATTTCTTATTTTGATCAGACGATCGCCGCTTGGTACGGCCTGCTGGCGATCATATCCGTCGCAGCCCCTGCCGTGAACAAAACCGCGACGCTGCCTGCGACTCGAGACACCGTTCGTGAGAACTTCGAGCCAGCCGAGTTGCCTCAGTTCGAGCCCGAAATCGTTACCGGTCGGTCCGCATTCGAGGAGATGGTTTGAACGCCGGCGAACAAATCCGAGAGGGACGCGTGGACGGCCGACACATCAAAGTGAAGCGGCCCCTTCGCATCGGGTTCCTCACGTCTGAATATCCGACCGAAGACTATAGCGGGGGGATCGGATCCTATGTGCGGCAGATGGCACACTCCCTGGCGGAATTAGGGCATTCGATTACGGTTTTGTTAGCCGTCACTTCGGGAGAAGACGTTCTGCAGGATGGCCCCGTCGAGGTCCACAGAGTGGCTTTGCCTGCGTTCGTAGATCGTCTGCCCGAACCATTGGCCAGACTTTCGAGCCTCGTTTTTGCCCGGCGGCTGGCGAGCCTTGCTGAAATTCTGAGTCTGGATGTTTTGGAGTCGCCAGAATTCGGCGGTCTCACCGCTTTCCTTAATCTGGTGAAACCCCAGCGGCTTCAGGTGGTGGTAAGACTGCACACGTGTTCCGCCATATGCCGTTCTCTTTCGAACAGCTCGGCAACACCCATGCGAGTGCAAATCGGATGTCACATACAAGATTGGCTGGAACGGCGCGCCATTGAGACCGCCGATTCGGTCACGGCCATCTCGCAGGCCACCGTAGACCTAACGAAAACGATGTTGAAGATCAGACGCGACGATTTTCACGTAACGCCGAATCCGGTAAATGAATTGTTTTTCTCTTGCAGAGAAACCGCGTCCGCTTCGAACCACCCAATGGTGCTTTTCGCCGGCCGCCTGGAATGGCGCAAAGGTCCAGACATCCTCATGAGGGCCTTACCGGCGCTCTTGGACCATCACCCCAGCGCCCGCTTCTGCCTGGCAGGTGGTGACACCAATACTGCTCCGGGTGGGACTTCCGGGTTAGCGTATCTCTCCTCATTAGTGCCGGAGATCGCGCGCAAGAACATCGAGTTCACCGGATTTCTGCAACCTGACCAACTCCTCGAAAGATACCGGCAAGCCACAGTTTGCGTCTTTCCTTCCCGCTGGGAAGGGTTCGGCTTGGTCGCTGCCGAGGCCATGGCATGCGGCAAAGCCATTGTGGTATCCGATACTCCGGGGTTTCGCGAACTGGTCTCCGAGGGCGTGACCGGAATGTTTGCCAAGCGCGAAGATCCCGTGAGCCTCGGTTCCGCGATCAATCTGCTGCTTGGCGACTCTGGTTTGCGAACGAGACTCGGGGCAGCGGCGAGCGACGATGCCCGCTCCCGCTTCCGTGGGAGTGCCGTGAGCGAATCCATCTTGCGCGTGTACCGCGAGACTATGGCCCTCGCTTAAATGTCGATTGAAACAAATATGCCCGTCATGGATACCTTAGTTCCGGAAAGCTCGGCTGACTCGATCCAGCCAACTAGCGCCACTACCCGCGCAACGCACCAACCGAGCGGCCACCGAAAAAATAGTCCTCTCCGGAATATTCTTTTCAGCGGCGCCCGGCTGCTCGTCAGTGCCGGGGGAACCGTATGCGTTTCCACGATTATGGCCCGCACTCTTGGTCCGCAGAACATGGGCGTCTACAGCTATGCCATGTGGATCGTCGGGACGCTCGGCATCCTGGCCAACGTCGGCCTGCCCGCGGCGCTCACCAAATATGTTTCGGAGTTCATGGGCAGCGGCGATCGCGCAACGGCGGTTCGTGTAGGCAAGCGCCTCCTGCGCATACAACTGATTGTCGGCATCACCGTGACGGCTCTCACCGCCTCGTTCTGGTTTCTGAAGACTCCTTATCGCAGCATCATCGTCCTGGCGGCTGTGATGATCCTCATGCAGGCCCTGCAACAGGGTATGCTTGCGACTTTAGCTGGCGTGCAGCGATTCGATCGCATTGCCTGGATTAGCCTTTACGGCGCGCTCGCTCAAGTCGGCGCAGTCAGTCTCGCCGCAATTCTCCATGCCAGCGTGATGGGCATGCTATGGGCAACGCTGGCCGGGCTTGCTTTAGGAACGTGGCTGTCTTATCGCGCGGTCGATACGTTGCTCCTGAAGCTGCCGACTTCCGGGACGCTTTCGGCCCGGCAAACAAAGGACATCTTTGTCCGGATCAGGCAATTCTCCGTCACCATCTCCTACATCCTCTTGCTCGATACGATCGTCTGGCAGAGGTCCGAGGTGCTTTTCCTCAAGTGGTACTCCACGCTGCCGCAGATTGCTTTTTACACTTTGGCCTTTTCCATCGCCACTAAACTTAGCGAAGTTTCAGCCACTTTCTCCAGCACGCTTCTGCCACTGTATTCCGAAAGCTATGGCCGAACTGGTCTAAGAGACATCGGGACTGTTTACCTAAAAGCCCTGAAGTACCTGCAAATGGTCATGGTCTTCCCTTGTTTGCTAGCGGCAGCCATCTGCGGACCGCTGGTTGAACTGCTCTACGGATCAAACTATAGCCCAGTGGTTCTGCCGCTGCAGTTGCTGCTCGTAAGCCTCGCGGTCACCAGCATTGGAGTCGTCGGCTCGCCGCTTCTGGTGGGAACTGAGAAGCAAAGCTTCATTGCAAAATATGGAACTTTTGTTGCGGTTGTGAACGTCGCATTGGATTTCATTTTGATCCCCAGGCATGGCGCACTGGGCGCCGCCATCGCCAACTGCAGTGCGCAAGTTGTTGGAGTTCTCGGCGGCACCTTCTATACCATCCGCTATGCTCGGGCCTCCTTCCCGTGGAGAACCACGGCTACGATTTACTTCACCTCGGCTATCTCCGTTGCACCCGTTGTCTATGTCTTCTCCGGTGCAACTTCTGGTATCGGACTTCGCGCCGGCTCGATTGTAGTCGCAGGCCTGGTTTACCTCGGCTTACTTGTGGTTTCCGGTGAATTGGGCAAACACGATTTCGACGCTCTGAAGGAGGCACTTTTGACGAAAGTTTACTCTTCAAAGCTGGTTCAGGCGGGCGACGCAATTTAGCCATGAACTATTCAAGCATGAATCAAGGACTCAATCGAGCGCCGAAAGTCAGCGTGCTCATGCCGTCGTACAATTACGCGCGATTCCTGCCGATCTCCATCAACAGCGTCTTGTCCCAGTCGTATTCCAACCTCGAACTCATCATTACCGACGATTGCTCCACCGATGAATCCCGCGAAATCGTCGAGCACTGGAGAAAGCTGGATGACCGCGTCGTACCGGTACTTCACCACGTGAATCAAGGTCTGGCCAGGGCCCGAAACAGTGGACTGACTGTTTGCTCCGGCGAATTTGTGGCGCTGTGCGACGCGGACGATGTTTGGAATCCCGGCAAGCTGGAGGCTCAGATGAGTTGCTTCGAACGGCAGCCACAACTAGGGGTTGTACATTCTGACAGCTCCATCATCGATGGCGCCGGCAACCTCACGGGACAGCGATTCAGCACCCTGCTCCACTGCAAGGGCCAAAAAACGTCCGGCGATTTGTTTGAAACGCTGTGCGAGAGAAATTTTATTTGTGTGCCCACGGTGATTCTTCGCCGCGAGGCCATCGACTACGCCGGAGGCTTCGAGGAGAACCTCCGTTCGCTCGAGGATTGGGTGTGCTGGGCCAAGGTTTCAAGAAAATATCTGTTTCACTACATCCCGGAGCCGCTGGTGCAGTATCGAATTCACGGAGCGGGCCTCTCCAGCAATCCCAAAGGCATGGCGCAAAATCGCGTGAAGGCCTTTCGTTTTCTGCTCGATACGTTTTCCGACATCCCCTTGCGGCTTCGCTCAAAAATGCTGTACTCCCTTGGCGTCAGCCATCTGGAGACCGGCGATTTTCGAGAGGCCGCCACTGCTTTTCTTGACTCGGCGCGCGCCAACCCCTTGCAGATTCGCAGTTGGGTGCGTTGCTGCCAATCGATGCTCGGTTAAATCCAAAGAACAGGATCTATGATTTCCGTAATCATTCCCGCGCACAATGAGGGCGCCGTGATTGCCCGTACCCTGAAGGCTATGACCGATGGAGCCGAGC
>Ga0307474_10004096_pt1 | contig 10500 bp, 9 predicted proteins | sample atmos_gasesECM1C_2_FD_203312 | JGI IMG/M metagenome (GOLD analysis project Ga0307474, IMG submission 203312) | Hardwood forest soil microbial communities from Morgan-Monroe State Forest, Indiana, United States - atmos_gasesECM1C_05 | ecosystem: Environmental > Terrestrial > Soil > Temperate...
AATCCCTCGCGGTCATCGATACCAAGACCCGCAAGTTCGTGCGCGAGATCGAGACTCCGGGGTGCGCTCTCGTGTATCCCACGGGCCCGCGCTCCTTCTTCAGCGTGTGCGGCGACGGCTCGCTGCTGCTCGTCTCCCTCAATGAGGCGGGCGTCGCACAACAGAAGCGCACGCAGCCCCTGCTCGGCATGGGCGCCGATCCCGTGACGGAGAAGGCGGTGCGCATCGGTCGAACCTGGTACTTCGTCTCGTTCGACGGACAGGTATATCCCATCGACGCCGATGCGGAGCACGCGACCGCCGGTGCAGGTTGGTGGCTCGCGTCGGACGTCGAACGCAAGGCCGGCTGGCGCCCCGGCGGCGTTCAGCCGTTCGCCCGGAATGCGAGCAACTCGCGGCTTTACGCCATCATGCATCGCGGGGCGTTGTCGACGCACAAAGATCCCGGCAAGGACGTCTGGGTATTCGATGTCGCGGCACACGCGCGTGTGCAGCAGATCGTCCTCAAGAACCTGTCGAGCGCGATCCAGATCTCGAGCGACGATCACCCGCTCATGTACAGTGTGTTCATCGATACCGCGAACCTCGACATCTATGATGCGGCGAACGGCCGCTGGTTGCGGTCCGTCGATCACGTCGGCACCACACCGACCGTCATGGTCACACCGTAGCAACCCATGATAGATCCCGCGCTCGGATCCTTGCTCATCGTCGGCCTCGCACTGCTGTTCGCGACGGCGGCGTTTCACAAATTTCGGGATCTCGGGCGCTTCACGCTGGTGCTCACCGCCTATCGAGTGATTCCCGAGGGGCCGGCTCGCCGCCTGGCGTGGAGCATCCCGTGCGCGGAGCTCGCTGTCGCGCTCGCCCTGGCCTGGCCGCCGGCGCGCCGTTGGGCGGCGCTGGCCGCGGCCGGACTTCTGATCGTTTACGCGGCGGGCATGAGCGTCAATCTCGCCCGCAACCGGCGCGACCTGGACTGTGGTTGCGCCGCCGCCGGCCAGCGGCGGCCCATCGCCGCGTGGATGGTGCGGCGCAATCTGATCCTCGCGCTCGCCTCGATGGCGGCCGCGCTTCCCTGGGTTCCCCGCGCGCTCGTCGGCGCGGATTTCCTGACCGTTGCGGGCGGCGGCGCCGCGTTCGTCGTGCTCTATGCCGCCCTCGATCGGCTGTTCGGCGATGTGGCGCCGCGCGCCACTCTTTTGAAGAACGCGCCATGACGGCACTTGCGGTCTCCAACGCGATTCTGTGGGTGGTCGTCATTTGTCTGTGCGTCGCCCTGTTAGCGGTCGTGCGTCAGCTCGGCGTTTTGCACGAGCGCATCGCCCCGGCTGGCGCGCTGATGCTGGCCAAGGGACTTAAAGTGGGTGAGCTCGTCCCAACGCTCGCGCTTCAGGATCTCGAGAATCGCACGCTCGCCTTGGGCGCGCCGCGCGCCGACGAGCGCGCAACGCTCGTCATGTTCGTGTCGCCGACCTGCCCGGTCTGCAAGGCTCTGCTGCCCGTGCTCAAAGCCAGTCTCGCTTCGGAGAGGGATTGGCTCGATATCGTGCTCGCGAGCGACGGCGAGACCGCGGCGCAACGGGAGTACGTCGCCACGCATCGCTTGACGAGCTTTCCCTACGTGGTGTCTCCGTCGCTCGGTATGGCCTACCAGGTGAGCCGCCTGCCATATGCGGTGTTGATCGATGCGCAGGGCGTTTTGCGGGCGCGAGGCATCGTCAATTCGCGCGAGCATCTGGAGAGTCTTTTTGAGGCGAAGCGGCTCGGATTCGCCTCCATTCAGGATTATTTCGAAGCAGCGGCGCAGAATCGGGCCGCCTGAGCCGGCGGATTCGAAGCCAAGCTGGATGAGGGCGGTGTCATGAAATGGTTGGACGCGTTTTTCGAGAGCTCGGCGCGATCGCTCGCGCGGCGCACGTCGCGGCGCAGCGTGCTGGCCGGTCTCGGCTCCATGCTGCTGGGCGCGGGAATGGTGCCGCTGCTGCCCGTGGCCCGCGGCGCGGAGACCAAGCCCGGCGGTGCAGCGCCCGCGGGCGGCGCCCCTGGCGGCGGCGCCGATCCCGGGGATCCCTCGACCTGCGAGTACTGGCGGCATTGCGCGATCGACGGATTCCTGTGCGGATGCTGCGGCGGCTCGCAGTCGATGTGCCCGCCCGGCACCGACATGTCGCTCATCACCTGGATCGGCACTTGTCACAACCCGGGCGACAATACGGACTACGTGATCTCGTATAACGACTGCTGCGGCAAGGGCTCTTGCGGCCGCTGCTTCTGCAATCGCAACGAAGGCGACTCCGCACTCTTTCAGCCCGGAAGATCCAACGATTACAACTGGTGCTCGGGAAACTCGAAGGCGAATATCCCCTATCACTGCTCGACCGCGCGTATCGTGGGCACCGCTCGGTAGTCTTAAGTGCGTGCCCTCGTTGCGTTCTTTACGATTGCGTTGACTTCGGTCGCCACCACGAATGCGGCGTGGGGATATCAACCGATGGTCAATTTCCAATTGCACTGCATGGGCTGTCATCTCGCCGATGGTTCCGGTCAATCCGGCCGGGTTCCCTCGATACGCCGCTCGCTCGTGCTCTTCTCGAGATCATTGGAAGGGCGCGAGTATGTCATCAGGGTGCCGGGAGTCGCACAATCGCCGCTCTCCAATGAGGATACCGCGGCGCTGCTCAATTGGATGGCCAGGAATCTCAGCGATCTCAAGGTAACGGCCGACTTTACCGATTATTCCCCGGCCGAAATCCAACGCTCGCGCAATCGCCCATTCGCCAAGGTCAAAGCCATAAGAGCGCGTTTGATGAGAAGCGCAGTGTCGACGGGTCCATGAGGCCGCACCGGGCCAATCTATGGATCGCGAGAACGAAGCTCCCGCACACCTCGCCCGAGTTTTCGCCTGAGTAACGTGCGCAGGGTGACGCCGTCCGAATAACCGATCTCCGCCGCGATGCGATCCACGCTGCTATTGCTGGTCTGCAATAGGTGCACCGCCCGTTCCACGCGCAAATCCTGAAAGTAGGACAGCGGCGACTTGCCGAGCACGGACCGCAAACGGCGCGCCAACGTGCGTTCGCTTGCGCCCGCGTTGCGGGCCGCATCACTCAAGGAGAAGCCGTGTCTCAGATGGCGCCGTGCCCACCGCTCGAAGCGCTCGACCAGTGGATCGTTGTGCGCCAGGTGATCGGGAATCATAAAGATCGCCTGCGACGCACGAGGTTCAATCAGCAGGTAGCGCGCCGTAAGCGCGGCGAGTGCCGGGCTTTGCCGGCGAATCAAGCCGAGCGCGAGGTCGATGTGCGCCAACGCAGCGCCGGCCGTCACGTATGCTCCCGAAGACACCACCATGCGAGACTCGTCCAGCGCGATGCCCGCATACCGCTGGCGGAATAGCGGGGCAAGCCACCAAGAAGTCGTGGCGACATGCCCATCGAGAAGCGTGCTATCAGCGAGAACGAATGTGCTCGTACATGCGGCGCCGATCCATGCACCACCCTGCGCCCACTCGCGCAATGCGCCTCCAGCATCTGCGACATCGCGGTGGGTCAATCGCTGCGCCAGTGACGAAGGCATTTTCTCGCCTAGAGCGGGCAACAACACCGCATCGGGATCAGCCGATTTCGCGGCCGCGCCCACCGGCACCGAAAAACCCTGCGCCGTGCGCACTCGGCGCCGTACACCGACCACGTTGACATTGATCGCCACCGTGGGGGCGTTCATCGTGCGCGCGAGCTCGTTGGCGGTTCCCAATGTATCGAGTAATGCCGACAGCCCCAGATCGAATGCGCCTTGCAGTGCGAGCACGCTGACCTTCATGGCGAGAACGATACCATATTCGACGCTTTTGCCACTGCTAGTCGGGCTGCATACCGCCCACACTGGCATCTCCCCCTCACACCGGAGAGCACCCATGGTCAAAGTCGCCTTGTTGGTTCGCTTGGAAGCACAACCAGGAAAGGAATCCGCCGTCGCGAAGTTTCTGGAGAACGCACTGCCGCTGGCGAATCAGGAAACTACAACTCCCGTTTGGTTCGCCTTGCGTCTGGGGCCGGCGACGTTTGGAATTTTCGACGCATTTGCCGACGAAATGGGCCGTAAAGCCCATCTCGCAGGTCCCATTGCCGCTGCTTTGATGGCCAACGCCGCGCAGCTCCTTGCCAAACCTCCGCAGATCGAACAAGTCGACGTGCTCGCGTCGAAGATAGCAAGGTAGTGCCATGGGGTGACGCGACCTAAGTGAGCTTCGGGGGAATAAACGACCCCGATCCACGGTCAACTGACCGTCGTCAACCGTTTGGAGAACGCATGAAGTCCTTTGTTGCTGCCACGCGGCTTGCCGCGGCGACCCGCCGGCCGGCGGCCCGTGCCGTGTCAATTGCACCTGATTGAAGGGAATCCTGTAACCCAATCGTCATATCCAACGAACTATAGATAAGCTTGAGATGCAGTTGAAAGAGGAGCGCCTCAGAAGCCTTCTGCTTGGTGGTCTCGTGGGTGACGCGTCGGCGTACCATATTTTTTTGAGCGAACTGACGGCGCATTTGCGATCTTTTGTACGTAGGCGCCTCGCGCACCTTCCTGAGGAAGTCGAGGACCTCGTGCAGGAATTACTGCTGGCGATTCACAATCAACGCCATACCTACGATTCAGCGCAACCGCTGACTGCGTGGGTTCAGGCGATTGCGCGCTATAAACTCATCGATTTGCTGCGCCGCCGTTCGCGTACGAATGGGCTGCACGATCCGCTCGACGACGACTATGACCTTCTCGCGGCCGCGGATGGCGACGCTGCTGAGGCGCGATATGACTTGGCGAAACTGCTGCAGCAGCTGCCGGATCGACAGCGGTTGCCGATCCTGTATGTGAAAATTGAGGGTCGCTCGGTGGCAGACGCCGCCAAACGGACCTGTATGTCGGAGTCGGCGGTCAAAGTTGGCATCCACCGAGGTTTGAAGGCACTGGCGGGAAGGATACGGAGCATCGCATGAAGACGGAGGATTGGGTGTCCATGCTCGCCACTGGCGTCGACGCCATTGACCCCAAGCGGACGGCGCGGCGCCATTTCCTTGCGATCACCGGGGGACTGCTGGCCGCACTCGCCTTTACCGGAGGAATTCTCCGCTTCAATCCGGCGCTCTCGAATAGGATGCTGCTCGAGCCGATGTTCTGGGTTCGAGAGGCCTACTGCGCGGCTTTGGCCTTGCTCGGGTTCGTTGCGGTCACTCGATTGGCACGTCCGGGAATCCGGCTCGGCTTGGCGCCGGCGGGCGTTGTGACTGTCGTGGTGGTCATGTGGACATTCGCAGCGACGGTACTTCTGAGAGCGCCGGCGCAGAATCGCTCGCATCTGCTTTTTGGCACAAGCGCCGCCGTTTGCCCCTTCCTGATCGCGCTGGTGGCTGTGCCGCTGTTCATCGCGATCCTCTGGGTCCTGCGGGATCTTGCTCCCACGCGCCTGCGATTGGCCGGCGCGGCCGCGGGATTCGCCGCGGGATCCCTCGGTGCGCTGGTGTATTCATTGCATTGTCCGGAGCTCGCGGCGCCGTTTTTCGGTACATGGTACCTGCTCGGCATGTTGATACCGACGTCACTCGGTGCGTGGCTCGGTCCGCGCCTGATGCGTTGGTAGCCCGACCCGCCGGGAAACGACCCCCCGCTGTAACCTTTTGCGTCTTGCGGACGAATTAACAGAAGGCCGACGCAACTCGGGCAGTCTTTCGCGATTGAACTCAACGAGTCAGCGCGAGTACAGGGCCGCCTCGCCAGTGACCGCTTCGCGCCGCACTTGTACCTACATCAAAGCATTCGATAATCAGGAGAGTTAATTCATGAAGTCCATCAAAACGGCTATTGCAATGAGCGCCATCGCCGGGGGTGCCGCATGGTCGGGAGTCAGTTTCGCCGCGAATGACAGTAATGATGCCGCGCACGCCGTGTTCGTCATGACGAATAACGCCGATGCGAATCAGGTGGTTGCTTTCCAGCGCGACCCGAACGGCACGCTGGGAAATCCTCACAGCTATGGCACCGACGGCCGCGGTAGCGGGGGTACGGTAGATCCGCTGGCGTCGCAAGGTTCACTGACTTTGAGCACGGATCACGCGTGGCTGTTCGCCGTCAATGCCGGCAGCGGCAGTATTTCGGTGTTTCGAGTCCACGGGGCCCAACTTGAATTGACGGATCGCGTCGCGACCGAAGGCAGCGAACCCAACTCAGTGGCCCAGTTCGGGTCTCTTGTTTATGTGTTGAACACCGCCGCCAGCAGCAGTGTCGTTGGATTTAATTTCAATGGCGGCAAACTGGTTCGGATCCCCAACTCCTTGCGCTTCCTCAGCGGCAACGCGGTGGCATCCGGTTCAGTCGCGTTCAGCCCGGACGGGCAGTTCTTGATCGTCACCGAGAAGGCGACGAACAACCTCGACGTGTTCAAAGTGCTGAGCGACGGCTCCCTGTCGCAGGCCACCATCACGAAGAGCGTCGGCCCCGGCGCGTTCAGCGCCGGATTTACCAGGAACGACGTGGCGGTGGTTTCGGAAACCGGCACTAGCGCGCCGAACTCATCAGCCATTTCCTCGTATTCCGTGCAAAGCAATGGCACGCTGACGCCGATCAGCAGCAGCGTACCGACGTTGGGTTCGGCCAATTGTTGGAATGTCGTGACGCCCGACGGCCGCTTTGTCTACGTGTCGAACGCAGGCTCCGGGTCGATATCCGGATTTGCGATCGGCAGCGGCGGCACGCTCACGCCAATTCCTGGAACGGTCCTCGCGCTCAATCCGACCGGTTCGTCGAATATCGACATTACCGTCAGCGCGGACGGTAAATTCCTGTACACCCTGAATGCGGGTACCGGGGCCGTCGGCATGTTTGCGATTCAGCCCACCAACGGTACGCTCACCGACTTGGGGACTGCCGGCAGCCTTCCGGCAGCGGCGGGCCTGAATGGCATTGCGGCGAATTGAAAAAGTAGTAGGTAAGGTCCCATGCCGTGCGTTGTAATGTGTGCAACGCACGGCCTCTCGGGGGATGTGGCGAGAGTCCACGCGGTACCGCGGCTCCGTGGCTCCGCGGCTTCGCGGCTTCGCGGCTTCGCTTGAGTACTATTGAGTGTGGATCACGCGAGACAGGATGAAAGTCGACAGCGGAGTCGGATCCGGCAGACTGTGCGGGTGGTGGCCGACCCCCGGCTTCGCGATGACGGTAATGTCGCCGCCGAGGGCACGGTACCGGCTCTCGAGCAGCAGAATGTTTTCTTCGGGCGGCAAATCCACATCGGCCTCACCGTAGACCGCGATGATCGGAATTCCGGCGGCGGCGATCGGCCCCAGGTTATCGACGGGATTCGACGGGTAGGTCAACGCCTCCTCTTCGGTGAAGCGGTAGATCTGCTTTAGTCTGCGCCAGTCTTCCGCGGAGCCCGCGGCCCTCCCCTTCCCGCCGGGCCAGCTCTTGAAATCGCACACAGGCGCGTCGAGATACAGGCACGCCACGGATTGCGGATTGCGCGCCGCCCAGTTGAGCGCAAACAGCGCGCCCCGGCTGAATCCCTCCAGCACGCACCGGGGCGAGAGCTGGAAGGTCCCGGTCAAGTGAGCGTAGTACTCATCCATGGTGCGCATCGCCGCCGGCGCGCCATACATGTTTCGCATATCAATGTACGCCACGTGGAATCCGGCTTTTAGCAGGGCGAGATCGAGCGCATGAAATTCACCGAAAAACTCGGTGCGCCAGATCCAAGGCTTGGATTGCATCGGCGCATCGGGCCGAACGAGGATGCAGTCGCGGCCGTCCAGCACGAACTTATCGCAACGATGCCCCTCCCATGTCGAGGATGAGGGCGAAGCCGTCACCTCATGATCAGCCGATCGCGAGATTCGCAGACTGACGATCTCGTAAGGACGATAGACGACGACTTCATCGGTGACGCGCTCATCGGCTGATCGTTCGCGCAGATCGACCCGCCGGACCGACCAGCCGGGCCGCAGCTGAACGTGCACCGAACCGCGTTCCCCGCACACCTCGTGCAACCTGAGTACCCAGTCCGCCGCCCCCAAGGGCTTGGCCCAACACGGAATCAGGGTCTGCGATCCGCTGATGCCGATCAGCGCACTCGCGTACTCTCGACCCACGTACGGTATCGGTCGCGTGAATAGGGAATCCGCCAGCGCAGCGGGATGATTTTCCATGTTTTCCGTTGAATCGTAGCGTCCGATCGCGAGCGAGATGGAATGATCCCCTTGATCGCTGTAGATGGACCGCGATTCGACCCGGCTCAGGCCCGCTGGATAGGCATGGCGATGCGCCTCGAAGCCGGTCATTCGCGGACTCCGCACCAGCGAAACCGCCCAATCGCCATCATCGCAGCTGTAGCCGTATTTCGACTCGGCGACAATGAACATGCCGCGTCGGCCGCCGTCGTCAGTTCCGGCCATCCATCGGCTCGCCGGAATTTCCCACATGGCTTCCGCCGCGAGCGCACCCGGCTGTTGAGGCCGCAGCACGCTGCCGAACGGAGCACCGCAGCGCACTTGTGAACCGCGGTAATCGGTCTTGAAGTGCAGCTTCAGAAGCGTCTGCGCCTCATGCCAATCGAGTTGAATCTCGAGCCGCAGGACGCGTGATCCGGCTTCCAATACGTAGCGCAAGATCGAGCGGCTTGAATCGCCAAGGCGGCGGCGAACGACCCATGCCGCCCGCAAACCGTCGAGATCCGAATCCAGCGATATCTCCGGCGGCGTCCGAACCCTCTGTCCAAGACTCAGCGACTGACGATCAATGTCCCAGGATTCGAAATTCGCCGGCCGGTCAGGATAGAGAACCAAACCGCCGGCGCCGGCGCGCAAGGCAACTGCCTCGCCGTCGATGATCAGCTCGGAGAGTTCGCCCATCTCGTCAATCCGTGCGAACACATGCTCATTGGCCAGCGTGCGATCGCCGACGATGATGGGCGCAATGGACGTCACCGCGGCGTTCTGCGCCGCAATTCCGGTCAGCGGCGGCACTCGAACCAAACCACCGCTGGTGAGCATTTCACAGGGAATGGCCAGCGCATTGAAGATACATGGGACTCCCTCGGCTGGAGCCAGGTCCGTCAACGCAGCGGCACGCAGCTCGGCGGCGAGTCGGGTCAATTCGGGCAGCGCTTCCGAGTAGACCTCGGGTACGGAACTCCCGGGAACATAATCATGGAACTGCGCGAAGACCATGCGTCGCCAGGCCTGGCTCAGATCCGGTGCGGTCTCGCTCGCGACGGCCGCCGCTTCGCGAATCTGCAGCGCACGCTCCAGCTCACGAAATGCCGCTTTGATGTTCGCATGCGTGGTAAAGACGCCGCGATGAAATTCGAGATAAAACTCGCCGCTATAGGTGGGCAGCAGCGCGCGCCGTTCGGCGAGCCGCGAGAAAAAAGCCTCCGGATGGTCCCAGCTCACGGCGGGAAGACCGCGAATGCTCGCCAGTCGCCGTGCTCGTTCGCAGATCTCCGCGGTGACGCCTCCGCCGCCATCACCATATCCCGTCGGGTACAAATACTCCGGATGAACGTCGCTCTGCAAATGAGCCTCGGCGCCGAGCTTCAGCAAATCCGGCTGCGCCGTTCCGTTGTAGCCGACTTCCTGAAGCACATGGGCCAGGACCTCGCTGCCGTCCGAACCGCGCCAAATGAAGCTCGACACGGGAAACCGATTGATCGCCGACCACGCCACCTTGTTCGTGAAAAAGCACTCGGTGCCCGATAATTTCATGATCTGGGGCAGGCAGCTGGAATAGCCAAACGCGTCCGGCAGCCAGACGACGCGCGCGGGAGCTCCGCGCAGCGCTTCAAAGGACTGCTGGCCCAGAGTAAAGCTTCGCGCAAGCGCCTCGCCGCAGGGCAATTGAGTATCGCTCTCGACATAAAGGACCCCGGTTGCCTCCCATTGACCCGTGCCGATGCGGCCCTTGACGCGCTCGTAGAGCTCCGGGGATCGCCGCGCCACCGCTTCGTAGGCGGCGGGCTGGCTGTGCATGAATCGAAACTCCGGATACAGCTCCATCAATCGATCCGCTGTGGCGAAGGTATGGATGGCCTTGGCTTCGCCGACTCGCTCCGGCCACAACCACACCAGATCGATATGCGCATGGCCGGTGAGTACGGCTTTGAAATACGGCGCCGGCTCCCGCAGCTCCGCATACGCCGTCGCGAGACTGTGGCGCAACTCGCCGATTCCGCCGCGATCCAGTGCATCGATGGACTGGTCGAGCAAGCGCAAGAGCCGCCGGTATGAGGGACTCACGCCGACGAGCGGCGCCTGCTGACCGATGGAATTGAGCTGCGGCCCGCCCGGCCGTTCGGCCAGCATGACCTCATATAAGCAATTGAGATCATGATACGCATCCCACGCCGCATCGTTCCGGCGCACCAGAAATGCGCCCTCGAACACACTGCCGGCGGCGGACAGCCCGGTGGCATCGGGGTGCCAAATTGCGGATTGCACACAGATGGACTCCACCCAG
>Ga0307474_10004097_pt1 | contig 10500 bp, 12 predicted proteins | sample atmos_gasesECM1C_2_FD_203312 | JGI IMG/M metagenome (GOLD analysis project Ga0307474, IMG submission 203312) | Hardwood forest soil microbial communities from Morgan-Monroe State Forest, Indiana, United States - atmos_gasesECM1C_05 | ecosystem: Environmental > Terrestrial > Soil > Temperate...
GTTGGCGGTCAGCAGGGCGCGCGGGCGGCGGTGGGCGGGCGGCCGCGGCCGCGGCGCTCGCGTAACGATCTTGGTGATGGCCGGGGCGTGTTTGCTTTCACGGCCCGGTCGGGTGCGGCCGCCGGCGGCACCGGACCGCGGTCGCGGTCACATGCCGTTCGGCCATTGCCGACGCGGTCACGAACCCGGACGGACGCCGCCACCTCCGCCGGTTGCCAGTGGTGCCCGGGAACATTGGCGTGGCCCTGACGGGCAGCGCCGGAGTACCATATGACCGTGACCTGCAAGAACAAGTGACCTGGAACATGCACCTAATTAGAACACACTTACGGACACGCTGTGAAGCCTTCTTCATTAGAACACATGTTCGTGCTAGTGTGAACTGGTTTGTCGCGCCCCTTCACCCAGCGTGATCATCAACCATGATCCCGATCACCGCGGCCGCGCTCAGCGCGGCTCCCTCGCCAGGCGCCGAGGGTGGGGGGTCGCGCCGCCGGTCCGGAACCTCGGGCGGCGGCCTCCCAGTCCCTCGGCCGGGTCTCTCGGGCCGCCCGATGTCGGATGCGCGACAGGTGTCACGCGGCGCCAGGGCCGGGGCGCAGGACGGTGCGGGACACGGCGCCCATTGAGTACCGATGGGCGCCTCGAGCCGGGCCGCCCGCCGTGCGTCAGTTACCTGGAATTGGTCGCATCGGCGGCCGCTGCTTTAAAGCGGCCAGGATTCATCGTTGTACCTTTTCGGCCGGCGATGGGACGCGGCGTAGGCTTGGCGGATGATCAATGGCCTGCACGCGATCGTGTTCTCGCCCGAAGCTGACAAAGTCCGCGCGTTCTATCGCGACGTGCTGGGCATGTCGTCGGTGGATGCCGGCGGCGGCTGGCTGATCTTTGCCATGCCGCCTGCGGAACTCGCCGTACACCCCTCCGAGGGGAACGGCCACCATGAGCTGTACCTGATGTGCGACGACATCCACGCGACGCTGGCCGAGCTGGCCGCCAAGGGGGTCGAGGCCGTCCGCGGCGTCTCCGACCAGGGCTGGGGTTTGTTGTCGGCGATCCGCCTGCCCGACGGCAGCGAGTTGGCGATCTACCAGCCCCGGCACCCGACGCCGCCGCGGTCCTGACGCGTTACCCGCGGCCTGGCGACCCGGATGTTCGCCGCAACCGGCCGCGGAAGCGGCGCCGCAGCCAGGTCAACGGAACCGCGAAGGCAAACCCGGAGGCCAGGGGGAGCAGCGGGCCGGCGGTCGCCGACGCGGCGATCCCGCGCTGCAGGAACGTCGAAGGGATCCCCAGTATCCGCCAGCGAGATGGCGGCCACACGATCATGAACGCCCGCCCGATGACCTCGTTCTCCGGAATCGTCCCGTGGCCGGGGTCGCTCTGGCGCAGTCGCGAATCGTCGGAGACGGCCCGGTTGTCGCCCATCATCCAAAGCCGCCCGGACGGCACGGTGATGCTGAACCGGCCCGGATACCCGGCGGGCGCGTCGCTTGGCGCTTCCCCCGGGAAAAGGTAGGACCTTTCGTGCAGCGGCACGCCGTTGACCGTGATCAGCCCCTGCGCGTTGCAGCAGACCACCTTGTCGCCCGGGACACCTATGACGCGCTTGATGTAGTCGGTCTGGCCGGGTGCGGTGCCGAATACGCCGACGATCGCGTGGAACAGCGGATTGAGGGTCGCGTCGTAGGCCCGGACGATCGGGTTGGAACTCGGCCGGGACGGCGGCGGCACTGGGTTCCATGAGCCCGCGCCGTCGAACACGATGACGTCGCCCGGCTGGATGCTCCTGAAGTGGTACACGAGCTTGTTGACCAGGATCTTGTCGCCGATCTCGAGAGTGTTCTCCATGGAGCCGGACGGGATGAAGAACGCCTGGATCACGAACGTCTTGATCACCAGCGCGATCACCAGCGCGAGCAGTATCAGCAGCGGGAGTTCGCGCCAGAGGGACCGACGCGACTTGGATTTGGCCGGGCGGGACTCTGCCTCGGCCCGGGTGGCGTCGTCGGCGTCGCCCGATTGGCCGGCTCCCGGCTGGTCGTCGGCCTGGCCCGGTGCGCGATCGCCGGGCTTTTCACCGGGTTCGCCCGGGGCGTCGCCGGCCGTCCCGTGAGCTACGCCGTCGCCGGCGGTGGCGACGCGCGGGGGATCGTCATCAGTTGTGTCATCTGGCACCGGTCGGCCGGTCAGCCGCTCATCCATGCCGCGCTCGCCGTCGCATCGTGACCGAGCCTAGCGCCGACGGCAACACCAGCTTGGCAGAGTGTGGTCGCTGGGCGCGTCAGGCATGACGAAGGCCAGGTCAACCCGGTGCGGGCGGTCCTGGCACTTCTGATCAGGCCCGCGAGTTAGACAGGCATGAGGAACGAGTTCCTGCGCGATGTGATCGCAGGATCTGCGGGTGTCCTCCTGGTCATGGCCGTGATCGGCTTGCCCAGGGACCCGGCGGCCGCGCCGCAGGTGCCTGTGCAGTGGCAGGGCGCCAAGCTCCTGCCCTACTACTCGTCTAACCCGGTTCATCCGGTGCCGGGACAGCAATCCCGGCCGCTCGGGCCGGCTCACCCGACGCCCTGACCGGACCGGCCGGGCTCACGCCCACCGCCCGCGGCCGGTTCGGGTCAGCGGCGCAATCAGGGCTGCGCGCGTGCCAGTATGAGGCAATGCGCTCCCCGCGCCTGGAATGGGCTGTCGCGAGCTGTGCCGTCGGCTGGGCGGTGGCCCGGCTGGCGGGCGCCGACCGTTTCCGCCCGGTTGAGCGCGTGGCCGTCCCGCTACTCGCGCTCACCCCGCACGCCACCGCCGCGGCCGCGATCGCCGCGGTCTCGCTGCGCGGCAAGGGGCCGGCCGCGACGGCCGCTGTCGCCGCCGCCGCCCTGGCCGGCGTCGTGGCCCCGCGGACCATCCCGCGGCGACAGCCTCCCGCCGAAGGGCCCGTCCTGAGCGTGCTTACCGTCAACCTCCTGGCCGGGGGCGCGGCCGGGCCCGAGCTCGTCGCGCTGGTTCGCCGGACCGGGGCCGAGGTGCTGTTCCTCCAGGAGATCACCGACGACGCGGCCGGCCGGCTGAAGCGGGCCGGGCTCGGTGACCTGCTGCCGCACGAAATGCTGGACATTGAGGGCTACCGCTACCGGGGCAGCGCGATCTACGCCCGCCATCCGCTCCGTGAGGGCCTGACCATCGGGCCCAGCTATGCGTCGCAGCCGACCGCGCGGCTCGACCTGCCGGGTGGTCAGGTGGTTCAGCTGGTCTGCGTGCACCCGCACCCGCCCATGCCGCCCTGGTCCCTGCCCTCGGCTCCGCGATGGCGCTTCGAACTAGCCGCCCTGCCACCGCCGGGCGATCCGCCGGTGGTGCTGGCCGGGGACTTCAACGCCACCCGCGACCACGCCCAGTTCCGGCGGCTGCTGCGGCTCGGGCATGTGGACGCGGCCAGCCGCCTCGGCAAGGGACTGGTCCCCACCTGGGGACCGGAGCCGCGCGGCCACCCGCCCCTGCTCGCCTTCGACCACGTGCTGCTGGACCCGCGCTGCAAGGTGCTTGCCACCTCCGTCCATCCCATGGCCGGCAGCGACCATCGCGCGTTGTTTGTCAGGTTCCGGCTGCCCGTCTGAGCCGCCGCCGTGCGGCCGGGCTCAGGCCGAGAACGCGGTCGCGGCGGTCTGTCGGCCGAGCGCCGCGCCCCGCAGGTAGCCGTAGGTCCCGGCGGTCCGTAGCTCCTGCGCCGCCTCGGTCAGCGCGCCGAGGGCCGCATAGGCGAACGCTCCGCCGACCGAGATCCGGGCCACGCCAAGCTCGGCCAGCTGGGCCACGGGCGGCGCGCCCGCGAACGCCAGCACGTTGACCGGCCGGTCCACGGCGTCGACGACGGCCCGGATATCGTCGGCCCGGCTCAGCCCGGGAGCGTAGAGCACGTCGGCGCCCGCCTCGGCGTACCGCTGCAGGCGCGCGATCGTGTCGGACAGGTCGTCGCGGCCGTGCAGGTGATTCTCGGCCCGCGCGGTCAGCACCAGCCGCCGCGGTCCGGAGTGGGCGGCATCGGCCGCGGCCGCGACCCGATCGACGGCGAAGGACGCCTCGTAGATCGGGTCCTCGCCGTGCCCGGTGAAGTCCTCGATTGAGCATCCGGCCAGTCCGGCCCCGATCGCGAGCCGAATGGTCTCGGCCACGTCCGGCGGATCGTCGGCGAAGCCGTTCTCCAGATCCGCCGACACCGGCAGTGGCGTCGCCCCGGCGATCAGGCCGGCGTGCGCGATGGCCTGATCCCGGGTCACCGCGCCGTCGGGCCGGCCGAGCGTGGCGGCGAAGCCGCTGCTGGTGGTGGCGAGCGCCGCGAACCCCAGCGATTCCAGCACCCGGGCCGACCCGAGGTCCCATGGATTGGGTAGCAGCAGCGGCTGGCCCGGGCGGTGCAGTGCGAGGAAGCGCGCGGCCCGGTCGCTGCCTGATGCTTCTGATGGCTGCGTCATCCGACCGATTCTGTCAGGGCTGGTAGGAGCCGGGGATCCAGGCACGCGAGGCCACCGAGATGGCGTTCCAGGCGTTGATGGTGACGATCAGGCCGAGCAGGGCGGCGACCTCGTCCGGCTCGAACTCGGCGGCCACGGCTTCGTAGGCGCAGGCCGGGACGTGGGTGTCCGCGACCAGGGTGACGGCTTCGGTGAAGGCCAGCGCCGCCCGCTCACGCGCGGTGAAGTACGGCGTCTCCCGCCACGCCGCGAGCCCGTACAGGCGCTGCTCGGTCTCGCCGATCGCGCGGGCGTCCTTGGTGTGCATGTCGATGCAGTACGCGCACCCGTTGAGCTGCGAAGACCGGATCCTGACCAGTTCGCGCAGCCGGGGATCGACGTTGACCCGGTCGAGTTCCTTGGTGGCGGTGTGGTCGAGGTGCGCCATGGCCCGGGCGAACGCCGGAGCGTGCGCATCGAAGTCGAGCCGGACCGGGATCTGCGTTGCCGTTTCAGCGGCGGCTGATGTCGTCATGCCGCCACGCTAGCTACTCTTAGGCCCAGAACTATGGTCCACTTTGCTGACAAAAGCTTGGGCCAATCTGGGCCGTGGCGCGGCCCGGGGGAAAGTGGGCGAGATGCGGCGTGCGGGACAGGCCAACGGGCGCGGCGACGGGTCGGCGGCGGCCGGGCTCGATCTGCACCTGGATCTGACCGGCCCCCGGGTGCGGGCGGCGGTCGAGGCGGCCTTGCGCCAGGCCGTGCAGAGCGGCAGGCTGCCCGCCGGGACGCGGTTGCCCGCCACCCGCACGCTGGCCGCCGACCTGGGCATCGCACGCAACACGGTGGCCGATGCCTATGGCCAGCTGGTGGCCGAGGGCTGACTGACGGCCTGGGCGGGGTCGGGAACCCGGGTCGCCCTGCCCCCGGTCGGCCCCGGCGGGCTGCGGGAGCTGCCGGGCGGCGGCCTGGAGCCGGTCGCCGCACGCCCCGGCGCGCCCCCGGCCGCCGCCGCGCAACCGCGCGAGCCCCGTTACAGCCTGCGACCTGGCGTGCCCGACCTCGGGGAGTTCCCGCGCGCCGCCTGGCTGGCCGCGGCGCGGCGGGCGATCACGGCGGCGCCGTCGGAGGCGTTCGGTTACGGCGACCCCCGCGGCCGGCCCGAGCTGCGCGCCGCGCTCGCCGCTTACCTCGCGCGGACGCGCGGCGTGCGGGCCAGTGCGGAGCGGATCGTGATCTGTTCGGGGTTCACCCAGGCGCTGGCGCTGCTGATCCGGGTGCTGGCCCCGGCCGGCGCCGCCGAACTGGCCGCCGAGGCCTACGGCCACCAGCATCACCGCAACGTGATCGCGGCCCAGGGGGTGTCGTGCCGGCCGGTGCCGGTCGACGAGAACGGCGCGGTCATCGGCGCGGCCGAGGAGTTCCCCGACGCCGCGGCCCTGCTGCTGACCCCGGCGCACCAATTCCCGCTGGGCGTGCCGCTCGCGCCGGGACGCCGGGGCGAGGCCGTGGCCTGGGCGGCGCGAACCGGCCGGGTCGTGATCGAGGACGACTACGACGGCGAGTTCCGCTACGACCACCGGCCGATCGGTGCCATGCAGGCGCTGGCTCCGGAGCACGTGGTGTACGCGGGCACGGCCAGCAAGACGCTGGCGCCCGCCGTCCGGCTGGCCTGGCTCGTGCTGCCGGCCCGGCTGATGGACCAGGTCGTCGCGACCAAGCTGGTCACCGACCTGCACGGCAGCAGCCTCGACGAACTGGCCCTGGCCGAGCTCATCAGCTCCGGGGGATACGACCGGCACGTGCGGCGCGCCCGGCTGCTCTACCGGCGCCGTCGCGACCGCCTGGTCGCCGCGCTGGCCCGGGCCGTCCCGGATGCCCGGGTGAGCGGGGTGGCCGCGGGCCTGCACGCGATGCTGTTCCTGCCGGCCGGGATGCGCGAGGCGGACGTCGTGGCGTCCGCTGCGCGCCGGGGCCTGGCGCTGGACGGGATGGGCGGCTTCGCGCCGCCCGGCGTCGCGCACCCCGAGGCGCTCGTGCTCGGCTACGCCACCCCGCCGGCGCACGCGTTCACGACGGCCGTCGGACGGCTCTGCGCGGCCGTGCGGGACTGCTGCTAGCGGATTTTGACCCCCCTGGCCCGGGTCGCGGCCGACGGCTCGTGCACCAGCGGCCGGGCGGCCCGCATGCGGAACTCCTGGTAGGACTCGGGTCCGTGATCAGGCTCGAGAACGTAACGCTCCGGGTCCTCCCGCAGCGCCGCGAGCCTGCGCTGGGCATCGTTGCATTCGGCGACGACGGCGCGGACCCGCCGCGCCAGCCTCCCCAGGACGCCGTCCATCACATCCCCTTCCTGGCGGCCCTGGTTTCGGGCCCCGACGCTTCGACACTCGGCGTAAGGCCGAACCGGCCGCATGGGGAGGATGTCTAAATCCGGGGAAGCTACCACCTTAGCGACCCCGGGTGTTGGGCCTAGATCAGCCCCTGACCTTGGCAATCACCGCATCGGAAAACCGCCGCAGGTGGGCGATCTTGTCGGCCAGCGGCTCGGTGTCCTGCCCGGTCTGGTAGGGCCAGCGGAACCCGACGATCACGTCGGTGACGCCCTGATCCTCCAGCCGGCGGACGCCGTCCACGCTGTAGGCGTCGGTGGAGATCACGTGCACCTCGAAGGGGCGGTCCGCGGTGCCCTCCTGCCGGCGGAACTCGGCCAGCCGGGCCAGCAGGCCCGGCAGCTGCGCCGGATCCCCGCCGCCATGGAGCCAGCCGTCCCCGGCGCGTGCGGCGCGCCGCAGCGCCGCGTCCCCGTGGCCGCCGATCAGGATCGGGACCGGCTTGCCCGGCACCGGGCAGATCTTAATATTAGGTATCCTAAATATTTCTCCAGAGAAACTGAAGTAGCCGCCGCCGGACAGGCCGCGGATGACCTCGAGTTCCTCGTCCATCCGCCGTCCCCGCCGCTCCCACGGCACGCCGAGCACCTCGTAGTCCTCCCGCCAGGGACTGCTGCCCACGCCGAGGACGAGCCGGTCGCCGGTGAGCACGGCGACCGAGGTGGCCTGCTTGGCCACCAGGACCGGGTCGCGCACCGGGAGCTTCAGGACGAACGTGATGAAGCGCAGCCGCTCGGTTATCGCGCCCAGCGCCGGTATCAGGGAGAACGGCTCGAGGAACGGCTTGTCTTCGAGGAAGTCCCGCGTCCCGTCCGGGTTGAACGGGTAGACGCTGTCTGAGCGTTCGGGAAAACAGATGGAGTCGGGCACGACCATGGCGTCATAGCCGCTGTCCTCGGCGGCCCGTGCGAGCGGCGCGTAGTAGGCCGGGCTGGTCATCGACTCGGCGTAGGAGAAACGCACCGGACCTCCGCGAAACGCGACGTTCCGCTAATTGTGGCCGATCCGGCGCCGCCGCCAAAGCAGCCACCCGAGACCGCCGACAATGGCCAGGCCGGCGACCGTGATGCCCGCGATGCCGCCGGCCGGGAGACCGCTGCCCCCGGCCGCGGGCGGCGGGCTGGCCGCGTGACTCGCCGGGGTGGCGGCCGGCGCGCTGGGCGCCGCGGAGGTCGGCGTCCCCGCGGCCGGCGCGGAGAACGCGACCACGTCCCGCGCGGCGGGCGCCAGCAGCAGGCCGCCGGCCACGGCCGGGGTCGGGAAGTGGTTGGCCACCGCGCCGATGAACGCCCGCTGCCGCACCGCCCCGCTGCCCGGCGCGAGCCCGTACAGCGAGCCGTCCTGGCCGATCGTCCAGATCAGCCCGGCCGCCAGCACCGGCGGGCCGCCCTGCCGCGGCGCGGTCCACAGTAGGCGCAGGGCGGGCGGGGACCGGGTGGCCCGGACCGCGATCACCCCGCTCGCGCAGGGGAGGTAGGCGGTCATGCCGGACACCGCGATCCCGCCGTCGATGTCCTCACCGCAGGCCGAGCCCAGCGTGGCCTGCTCTTTCCCGATGCCGCCGAGGTGCGCGCCGTTGAGCAGGTAGACGATCCGCGACTTGCCGGCCAGGATCACCTGGCCGTCGGGCAGCAACACCGGCGCGATGGACATGTCCAGGTCCTGGGCGTCGTCGGTGGCCCAGGTGCTCGGCGCGAAGTACTGCAGCCGCCGCATGGCCGGCGACAGTTCGAGCAGCGAGTCGCTGTTGTCGTAGCGCTCGGATGAGGAGTGCACCGAGCCGTTCCCGGCGGCGACCCAGACGTGCCCGGCGGCGTCGACGACGGGCGCGGCGCCGCCCATCCAGATCGCGCCCTGCGACTGGCCCGGCCCGGCGTCGACGGTGAACACCAGCGGCCGGCCGCCAGTCTCCGGGGCGGCCATTACCCGGCCCCGGTAGCTGGCGCAGTCCCCGAAGTTGCCGCCCATGCCGAACACCACGCGGCCGTCGTCCAGGGTCAGTCCGGTGCGCTGCAGCAGTGCGGCGGTATCGGCTCCGGGCGGGTCCACGCCCTGGGTCATCTCGGTCTTGCCGGTCGCGGCGGACAGGCCGGCCAGCACGTGGGCGGAGGCGCCGCGCACGAGCTCGTCGGCCACGACGAAGATCTCGTCCCGGGACGGATCGATGACCGGCGTGCCGGTGATCCCGACGGTCGGGCTGATATTGCCGCACGGCAGGTTGCCCGAGGGCACCGGGCTGGCCAGGTGCGCCGACCACGCCACCGCGCCGGTGGCGGCCGACAGCGCGTACACGGTGTCGTTCTCGGTGGCCACGTACACCCGCCCGGCGAACAGCAGCGGCTCGCCGTAGATCTGGCCGTCCAGCGTGGGCGAGGTCCAGGCGCGCCGCCCGGTGTTCACGGCGGAGACCGGCGCGGCGACACCGGTTCCGGCCGGGTTGCCGTGATACACGACCCAGGATCCGGCGGCTCCCGGGTTGCTGGCGGCGGCCGCGGCGCCGCCCGCCCAGCCGACGGCGGCGAGCACGGCCGCGGCCACGGCGAGGGACGCGGCCTTGCGCACCATCAAAGCCTAGCGACCGGCTCGGATCCGCCGCGCTGTCATCGCGTTTGGTGTCCTTTACGTTACGTCTCGCAGGCATCCGGGTACGCACGGGTCCATGGAGCTCAGCGCACGCAATCAACTGACCGGAACCGTGCAGAACGTGAAGTCCGGCTCGGTCATGGCCGAGGTGACCGTGAACGTCGACGCAGGTCAGGTGACCGCGGCGATCACCGACTCGTCGCGGGAGCGCCTGGGCCTGAAGAGCGGTGATCAGGTCTCGGTCGTGATCAAGTCGACCGAGGTGATGATCGCCACGCCGTAGCGGCCGGGCGGTCGCTGCCCTCGTGACCCCGGGGAAAACCGCGGGGTGAAGACGGGCGGTAACCGCGTTCCGGGTTCACGGCCCCGTTCCTAGCGTGGTCTCCGATGGCACGCACCAGCGTGCCCGGAGGAGTTCACATGATCGAGGTCCGTGATCTGACGAAGCGCTACGGCCCCACGCTTGCGGTCGACGCGCTCAGCTTTGACGTGCGGCCCGGGGCCGTCACCGGGTTTCTCGGCGCCAACGGGTCGGGCAAGTCGACCACGATGCGGCTGATCCTGGGTCTGGACGCGCCCGACGCCGGGCAGGCCAGGATCGGCGGGCGCCGGTTCCGCGAGCTGCGCTGGCCGTTGCGGGAGGTCGGGTCGCTGCTGGAGGCCAGGGCGTTCCACCCGGGCCGCAGCGCCCGCGACCACCTGGCCGCGCTCGCGGCCAGCAACGGCATCCCGCGGCGCCGGGTGGACGAGGTGCTGGAGCTGGTCGGACTGGCCGGCGCCGCGCGCCGGCGGGCCGGGAAGTTCTCCCTGGGCATGGGCCAGCGGCTCGGACTCGCCGCGGCGCTGCTGGGCGACCCGCCGGTGCTGCTCCTCGACGAGCCGGTCAACGGGCTCGACCCGGCCGGCATCCGCTGGATCCGGGACCTGCTGAAGTCGCTGGCCGGGCAGGGCCGCGCGGTGTTCGTCTCCAGCCACCTGATCAGCGAGATGGCGCTGCTGGCCGAGCACCTGGTGGTCATCGGGCAGGGCCGGCTGCTGGCCGACACCTCGGTCGCGCAGATGTCGGCCGGTGCGCC
>Ga0307474_10004098_pt1 | contig 10500 bp, 10 predicted proteins | sample atmos_gasesECM1C_2_FD_203312 | JGI IMG/M metagenome (GOLD analysis project Ga0307474, IMG submission 203312) | Hardwood forest soil microbial communities from Morgan-Monroe State Forest, Indiana, United States - atmos_gasesECM1C_05 | ecosystem: Environmental > Terrestrial > Soil > Temperate...
TTGGGAGGACGCAGAAATGTGTCTTGCAGTACGCGAGAAAGGTTACAAAGTGCTTTTCCAACCGGCATCTAAGATATATCACAAGCTTAGCCACTCAGGAGCAGGAGACCATGCATTCCAAAATCACAACAAAAATTATTTTATGAACAAATGGGTTAATTCTGCTCGTATCGACCCTCTGGTTAAAGCCGTCAGAAACGTTCCAAAAATCAGAAACATTTTACTTCAACGGAATGCCGCTAGAGGAGATGTATTGATAGTAGCTGGCGTGGCAGCAGCACTCAAAAAAAAATACCCAGAAGTTAAGATCAATTTTCTCACTAACTTACCGGACGTACTGGCTGACAACCCTTATATAGATCGTGTTGCTGTGAGTTTTGACGATTTGGAAATGCCCGATGTTTGTTATAATCTAGATTTGGCGTACGAACGAAGACCTTTTACTAACATGCTCGAAGCCTACGCAGATGAAGTTGGAGTAAAAGTAAATAATTGCGAACTGTTTATCAAACAAGTCAAACCGAATATAGATTTATCGTATGATTATATTGTAATACATGCCGGCAGAACAACTTGGATAGGAAGAGATTGGAAAAAAGAAAACTTTGACGAAATTGCTTCTCGATTAAGGAATGCAGGGCAAGCGGTAGTCTGCATCGGTTCTCAAACTGATTCACTGGTGCCGTGCGACATGGACTTGCGTGGACGAACATCAATATATGAAACTGCGTGGATAATTAAGAACTCTAAATTATTTTTGGGAATAGATTCTTTTCCAATGCATATAGCCCAAGTAGTTAATAAAGAAGCCATATGTTTCTTTGGCTCTATCGATCCGGCAACACGCATCATTAATCCGAAACTTAAGGGAATCACCGCTCCAAATCTAAGTTGTTTGGGCTGCCATCATAGAAAGCAAGCTCCATCTATCTGTACCAATACTTGTGAAACTGGTACACTTGATTGCATCAACCTCGTAACGCCAGACCTTATGTGGGAACAAATACTTAGTACACTAAAAATATGATATTAAGGATAAATAAATGAGCAAGAGGTAATCTATGAATAGCGTACTAGATCCAGTAGGAACAGTTGTAAATGTACCTGCGATACAAGCTCAACTAGAACAATTTATTCAACAATGGCAAGCCGAACATCCTTCTACGGGTGGGATTCGGATAAAGTTCCGAGGTATAGTAGATATCTACCCGGAAATATTTCAATTTCTTCTAAACGCAGTAGACGTATTCATTGTCCTCATAGAAAAAGAGATGCCGCAGTTAGCTGGAGCAGATAAAAAAGCAACGGTCTTAAATGCTGCTGGATTTTTGTATGATGCACTAATAGCTAATTCATTACCGATTTGGTTAAGACCATTCAACGGGCAAATTAAAGCTTTGTTGATAGACGTTGTGCTTTCCGCTATCATAGACTTTATAGTCAGCAAGTACAATGTGGGCTCTTGGGTTGTTACGCCGACGACATAACTATTGATCTTCTGGAGGTTTCTTTGATCGAAGGTCAGCAAGTTCTTTTTTCTTGAGATTGATTTGGTCTCGCAGTACTGTTGCATCCTCGTAACGTTCTTCCGAGATAGCGTTTTTCAACTTTTCTTCAAGAGATGCTATTTGATTTTCGAGCGGCATAATTTCACTCAATTTTTTGGGCTTCTTCCCAACATGTTGTGAGCCCGCATGATACTTACCGAGCGTAGGAGCAATAAACTCCTTAAAAGTCTCGTAACATTCAGGACAACCTAACCTGGCTTTTTCCATTAATTGTGTTAAAGTCCACCCACATTTCGGACATACGATATTGGGCACATTTGGTTTTATGAAATCTTCGGGGGTCACAGAATTAATGAATTTCATTAAATCTTGAGTATTGATAACCTGACCAGTAGGAAATGTTAGTTTTAACATCTGTTTGTCTGGCATAACTTGAATATGTGGTTTCAATGGTTGTGGCCGAGATTTAGGTTTTGATTTTTCGGTTTTAGCAACAGGAGTAGAATGTCTGAAGAAAGATTTAATATCACTTATGAATTCATACCAAGATCGTTTTAGAAAAGGGATCGTTCCTAATAACCAACCGCTGGTCATCGCAAATGGGTCGAGTGAGCTACTAGGTTTTTTCTTTTTATCACTGCTAGACTTTTTCTTTTCATCAAACATGTAAGCAGGGGTGTCCTTATATAAGAAATCTTTTATGCAATTATGACATAAATCAAAGCAAATTACATCTTTACTGGGGGATATTTCAGTAACTTTGCAGGACTTATATATCGTGCAAGGTTGGCCTGTTAAAGGACAAACTGGAATCAATTTGCTAATCCCTCCCTTAGGTGGAACCTGTGGATACCACGTACAAGGAAATCACGTTCTTTTTGGTTGATGTTTTTATGTTTTTCAAGGATTCTTTTGGTTTCCTTTTCGACTTTGTTAGCAATGACTATTCGAAGTATTGCCATCTGCCAAACATATTTATCTAATTGCTCCTCAGTAATGTACTTTTTAGTAACATCGGGACTAAGTAAAAATTCGCTGCGCTGCCAGATATGAAAAATTATAGTTGTATCTTTGGTAATTTCGTAAAATTGAGTCAGATAAAACACATCCTTTTCGAAATCAGAAAAGTTCTTGAAGTATACCTTTTTTTGTCCGTCTTGCACAGAGAAGTTTGCATAAAAATCAGATTTACAGAGATTATTGTACCATTTAGTATAATCATCTAAAACCTTTTGATATTCTTGAGGTTTACCAAATATAAGCTGAGTGTTATTTTCACTTGGTAAAGTTTCCTTTGGAGTAGCCCCCATTCCTATTAATGCAACACACATTAAGATGATTTTACAAAAATTATTCATTAATCTCCTAAACTAAGGGTTCAACACTTATCCTTAAAACAAGGCCATCGTTCGCTATTGCTGGAGCACCAGCAATGACAGTTCTTTGCAACCATACTGCGAACCCTTCGGTTGGATTTAGCAGAGGTATAACTACCGGACTAAGTTGACTTGCATTAACGAAATTAACACCACTAGGTAATGTAGTAGCTGCTGGAATCTGTATGGTATCAACATTTACTGGCCCACCAGTAATCTTGCGAGTAACAGTAATTGCAGCCGATGGCGTCAGATTATTTTTGGTTATTGCAAGCAATTCTTGTGATCGCTGGCCAGCTAAGCCCTCGAACAGTATATCAAAAGAAACACCAACTTGCAAGGCCGCCGCTATTACATGTACACCATTGTTGACACCGGGTATGCTATTCAAAGCATTTTGCAAATTAGTAGCCCAGGTCGCTAAATCTGAACTAAAAGCCACATTAACAGGCGGGAAGGCATTTAGGTTAGATGGTTCATACTGAATACTAAAAGAGCCGTTACTAATATTTTGACTAATATTAATATTTTGAAGTTCATCCTGTCCGGCAACACCCACTAATGTTGAAGAGCCACCAGTGGTTTCTTCTACTATCCAAATACCGACATTATATATCGATTCTGTGGGATGATCGTTGAAAATATAAAAAGCCCGATAATCCACTAGCCCCGAGGTAGCTTCTGTTGGTGTCACGTCGGTAAATAAATTGTCAAATACCCCTACAATTGGATACAATGAAGGCGGACCACCTAAAGATAAATCAGGATTATTATTTAGAGTACCACCAGAATATACAAAACTTAGGTCAGACAAATTAAAACTCCTTATTACACCTAGTGGCGGTAAACCAGAAACAAATAAACTGGCAGAGCCACTGATAGTTATTATAGCACCTGTTGATATATATCCCCAAAAGTTACTAATAGGAGTACCACTCACTAGACCACCACCACTTAGAAATTCACCGTGGCCAAGACCATTTAATGAAAGACCCCCCGTGACAACTCCGCCGCCGCCAATTATTTCCGTATAGATATTTCCAATACTATTTATGCCGTTAGCAACAACGCCACCAATTCCGATATTGTTGAAGATGAAATGCGGTGTTGCCGTTGTTCCTACTAATGTCCCTCCCTTGGATAAATATGCACTCGAAGATAGAGAACTTGTAGCATATGCAGTGCGTGTAGCTCCACTTGGATTTAGAACAGCCGCTAAGTAACGTGGCGAGTTTCCTAATATACCGGGATATGTATATTTACCAAAAATATTTGTAGCTGGAGCACCATAATAAGCTATCTGTATTACCGGTACAGTATCAACACTTTGGGCGTCTGGTGCTCCGATTTGATTACCAACATAATCAATAATAATTTGGTCCGCAAAGATAGATGTTGGGTCTGCGTGGAAAAATCTATCTGTTATGCCGGCTTCGGTCCAAGCCACATGTGGGTTATTATCTTGATCTATAGCTGCTGTAACGCTAGTAGCGGCTGTTCCACGAGCAAGTGCCAGGACTTGTAAAGAGATAGTTAGGGTAGTTACGTCGGCAGTTAAATAATTTACTTGTGTTGGGTTACCGGCCAAGTAGAATACATGGTAGACATTTGTATTATCCAAAACCACGCTTAATCCACTCATGTTTGAGATATTTCCTTTAACAACACCTCCACTCCATCCACCGGTAGGAAATGATGCCCAGTCCTTGCGGGCATATACGATATTGGAAGAACTTCCAATACTTAAAGTGAGAGTGATATTAACGATATTATCCGAACCTATCACCACTGATACTTCGTTCAATGTAGCCCCTGTTTGTACCGTGTATACCGTTTCCAATGTAAGAAAATGAGTATTGATGTAACGTATCGACGCTGCGCCATTCAAGGCAATGAGATTAGTACTTATATAAACAACGTGTCCAACTCCATCTGGCCCCATATCCGCAGCACTACTGGTAAAAATCTGAGAATTAGAAGTAGCCGTTTCAATAGTGACCTCACTGGATATATCGCCAATTGTTAATGTACTGAAATCAGACGACGGTATTGTTCGTAGCACGATAGATTGTAAGCCGCTGCCCAACGTTTTTGTATATATAACCGCAACGATTCCACTTCCAGCAGCAATACAGGCATGGGAGGCAACATTACTCAAAGGCACGGTAATTGTTTGGGTATTAATTGTAGTTGGCCATCCGGTTGGAACGGAGGAGGGATTGACAATGTTGTTACCTGCGTCAACGCCGAAGAGTGTGGTCAATTGTAAATTGTTACTTGCGTCATAATCAACTATCCAAATAGCATGCTGAGGATTGTCATCCATGATTCCTATTCTCTGTAAGCTATTGCCAATGTGGGAGTTCATCGTAACTGTGCGATGAACTACTTCCGATATATTATCAGTCGTGTTGTAAATTACCGAAGTCGTAATATAATCAATTTGGGAAATCTGGTCGTCAGACACCACTGAAAATGCGAATCCAAAACCGCTATTGTTTATATCGGAAGGAAGCCAACTTGTTCCCCATCCATCAACTTCATTGCCGTAAACAACAGTTGTATAGGAGGTGCTCCAAGCTCCAATTATAGCTTTATTGCTCCCATCCGAGACGATTTCGTCATACCCCACGACAATTAAATCTTCGTATTGATTGCCAGCTATGATATTACCAACGAGTGCCCCAACGAGACCAACATTCGTTAATGTTGAGTTGGCCGAAATTGATGTCTCATAAGCAGTAAGCACACCTACAATTTCCATCTGTATATTGTCGCCCATTGCATCGATTACGATATTGTAAGGAAATCCTTGTACGATAGTTACATTAAAGGTTTGTGCAACGGTGACTACATTATTCACACAATATCTTACGAAAACCTGATTATTACTTGACAGAATGAATTCCCAATAATTAGCCCCATCGGGTGTAGCTCTAAATCTAACTCCAGCTTCTGAATACGAAATACCACCAGAGGAAGTAACACCCATAACTAGCGAAACTGTCAAATGGAAATTACTATCATTTCCATTGATGTAAACAGAGTCCACCGTAGCATTACTGTCATGCAACAATGTATTATTGTGTATAAGCCATGTACCAGAAAGTATAACCCAAGGACCGCCAATATTTGGGATATGATGGTTTAATGCTATCCCTTCAACATCAGTAAAAGTGTCTGTTACAGAAGTAGAATCAACTATGCCTTGAATTGTATTATTTTTAACTATAAATGCTGCAAAATCATTCTGTTCCGCAGAATTACCAGCAGTTCTAAGTCGGCCCATAGAAACTTCAATGCCGCGAACAACGGCGTCCGATGGTATATTATGACCAAAATCCGTTACTACTAAGAGATTACTCGGGATGCCGATAGTGTTACCAGATAATAGTGAGTTATTGGTAAATTGAGCATATTGATTGTCAATCGCCAGAACATTATTTATTGAATTCCAACTGCCGCGTCCTATTAAGGTGTTATTTGTTGCTAACCCTGGTAATTGTGTAGAAATAGACATTCTTAATCTTTCATCGCATTTTTGATATTACGCACATTCCTTTCGGTGTAGCCGGTAAATCCCGCCACCGCAGCATTGTTAAATCCTTGCTGTAATAGGTGATGTACTTGATCGTGTTTACGATTAAGTCTATTGGGCACTACCCCGTTTCGCTCTAATACTCGATACAATCTCGCCTTGCTAATTCCGGCGTGGTCTGCCAATTCTGCTATTGTGAGATGCGGAGCATGAAGGTATAATCCAACCAGATCAGCTTCAGAATTGGCAAGATATTGTCTAAAATTGAGCGTATCCATAAATGTATTTAGAGTTTTAGACATTAAACTTCAGAGGTAATTTGATGCTCTCGAAACTTAAATCTCTTACCGCTAAATCAAAGGACTCGTCTGTTTTCCCCAAAAAGAAGGACTCGTCTGTTTTCCCCAAAAAGAAGGTTACTTTTATTGACCTTCCTAACCACAGTATAGCACAAATTTACGGTAGCGGATTGCAATACGCGTTAGCATCGGATAACAATGAACAAGCCTGTCATTTCGTATTCTGTAAGGACTTTTTCCAAGACGCATATCAGGGCTATATGCACGGAGTACCTCGCGGTATTTTTGGATTTAATTACGATCCAATTAAAAATAAGCCCTTGGCAATGCGATCCGCTAAGTTAATCGTTATTAACCTTTCAGACGCCCATTTCTCGGATAAGGTTATAGCCGCTAAAGAATTTATGAATCAGATAGAGAAAGACCTTAAGTTTCGTAAAAAGACAGAGTTTTACGAAATATCCAATCCGCCTAAATGGGTGCGTAAAAACAAGGTGTTCTTATTGGAAAGCAATAGGACATGGCTTTTAGCACCCACTACCATATCATTATTCACACTTCTGGTAAGAATCGCTTTCTTACACAAAAAAGGCACGTCTTATACTAAGACCATCGATGATTTATGTAATGGCAAGATTAAACCTTATCAGTCAAATGACCGCAGTTATATGTCGTCGGGATATCCGGGTTTAGTGTACATTTTACGTAAAGGAATCAGAGAAGTGTTCGGCAGAAACATGTATGCGAATTTCCCATCTAAGATGAGCATTGACACTATGCATAACGGAACAGGCATTGTTGCTTTTTGTTCTGGCGGTCTCAGGCGACAATTTCCGGACTGGTTTAAGGGCTTTGATCCGAGTAAAATGAAAGTCCAGCAGAACGGCAAATACGCATTTCCAAGTATTAAGGAAAAGAAAAAATGACCTTCACTATGGGCGCCGATCCAGAGTTTATGTTGGTGGATGACAAAGGGCATATACATAGTGCTATCGGAATTGTTGAGGGTACTTCTGAACAACGTCTTAAAATTAAGTCCCACCAATTCTATTATGATAACGTACTCGCTGAATGTGCTATAGCTCCTGGTAATTCTAGGAAGAAAGTAATAGATTCATTTAGAGAATGCTTCGAAATCTATGCTGCGATTGTAGAGGAACATAAACTCAAGTTATTACCTAGGGCTTTCCATGAATATGACGAATCAGAATTAAAGCACGAGGATGCCAGACGGGTAGGTTGCTCCATTGACAGATGTGCGTATAAGGTACAGGATACCGAACCCCCCAAGGACATTATTGCTAAATCTAATATACGTAGTGGCGGTGGCCATTTACATTTGGGTTCTCAATCCGTTCTTGAAGAATGGTGTTTCTTTACTGCTCCTACCGTCGTATTGATGGATTTATTCTTAGGTTTTCCTTCTCTTTATATTGACCATGATCCGACCAGTGCTGCTCGTCGTAAAATCTATGGTCAAGCCGGTCGCTACCGTATCAAAGAATATGGATTGGAATATCGTACTCTTAGCAATTTCTGGCTGGCAAGTCCTAAACTCGTTGGTTTGATGTACGATTTATCTGAGTTTGTATTAGATATAGTCGATAAAAGATTCGGGGACTTTTGTAAGGCCGATTTCGATAAATACACAAGCGAAGACCCTTCCAAAGCGTACAAATACAAGTACGACGCGAAAAAGGTTAGAAAGGCAATTGATACCTCCACCAAAGACGATGAACTATTAGATTATGCTTTGTCCAAAATGCCAAAAGGATTAGCGGCAGACCTTCGTTCTTTCACCAAACCTGTTCAATACGACATGTATAAAGAGTGGGGACTATAGTGACTATACTAGAACGTGCTAGGGATGTTGCCCAAAAAAAGGTGGAATCTTTACAGAAATTAAAACAAGGTGTACGCAATGCCTTATTTGAGTTTGACGGCGTAGATGGGCTAATATACGAGGACAGAGTTGTACCTAGATTAGTTAAGGAATATAAGTTCCTTGGGGTTCCTATCAGACGACATATTATAGGATTAGATGCACGCAGATGTTCTTGGGATAAGAAGAAGTTAGAGATAGAAGCTATTTTTAGCAGTACGTGCAATCTTTGGCAACCAAGTAACTACCGAAGCAAATTAGCCGAGTGGATGGGGTTAAACATACTGGAACACAAAGAAGAGGAAAACAATGCTTCAATTTGACTTTTTCCAGTTGGAAGGTTCCGAACCAGGACATAGTGCAATTGTATTCCTATGTGGGAGGTTCGGTAACGGTAAATGGGGAGCCAAAGAATATAGACATATGTTGGAATGCTTTAATAAAACCACCATACTAGGCGTTACTCCATACAACGACAGAGGTATGGTTGAATGGTATCCGGCCCCTAACAGTTCTATCGATCAAGACGACGCTGTAAATGGACAATCGCACGCTCGTGAGCGTATAGAAAGAATACTCAGTATTGTTGAGCAAATATACAAAGTACCACGGTCAAGAACTATCCTAGCTGGCTTCTCTGCTGGTGCGGTTATGAGTGTATATACAAATGCTAATAATGAAAAAGAACCCTTGGGTGGTATTCTATCACATGCTGGGGCTATCCTAAGACCAGATCAACTACCGGCTGCCAACGAACACAATATAAATACGCCTATCCTTCTTATGCATGGAAGGAAAGACCATTGCTTCGACTGGTACGAACGATACGTACCAATGAAAAATGCCCTTATTGATAAGGGATATCCTGTAAGTGTTGTTGAACATTTTGGTTATCACCAGATGTATGATATTGAAATAATCATGGCGGGGTTATTTATGCACAAGGTACTGGGATATGAAAAATTCACAGACATATATGACGACGATATCAACGAATATGGATTGACTGTCGAGGATGCCCAGAAGGAAGAAATCCCTCTAAAAGAATATATGCGACTAGGCATTGCCACAGACGAACAAAAGAGAGCATACTACGCTGAATTAGAGGAAAGGCATAAAGCATTCAGGGCAAAAGAAGAGGAAGATGAGGAACTGGTTTCTGTAAAGGAAGACGCATGACGAGTTGGTTTGATACTTGTCCAATTTGTGCTAAGAAATTAGTAAAGGATGGCATATGGGATAAATGCCCAGAAGGACATTACGAAGAACATGACGCTTTTGCTTATTGGACTGTTAAAATTGAGGGAGTCGAAATCAGCGTTGGTCCACAACATGACGGTAACGTAGCTGATGAGCGAACGAAAGAAGTATATAGACTCCTTGATGAAGCACGGACGAAATGGAAACAAAAAGAGCCGCAGTAAAACTACTGCGGCTCTTTATTTACAAAGGAGGTTAGTTACTTTCAGCCATTATTCGGACGGACACCAACCGCTAAATCTCGTAGTTCTGTCCATCTAGTTGTATCAAAGTTGCCGCCAAGTTCCATCGCTTGCGGAGCAAAACCCACCTCGCCCGCTTGTGGAGTTGTTCCCTTCGTTTGTAATTCAGCATTAGTGTCTTCGGGACTAAATACCGCGTCTTCTAGATACTCGGAAATACCATCACTTTGACGACCTGGGCGTGTCTGAGTAGCAGCCAAAGATGCTAGGAACTCTTCCTCTGTCTCGTCAGGGTTATATCCCTCTTTCTTTGACTTTTTCTTCATCATACGAACGTCGGCTTTCTTATCGTTCATAAACTCATCATCTTCCCTATCTGCCTCATCGTTAGAGGCGACTTTATCTTCGCTATCACAACCGCAATTCTTCTTGGATTCCGACTTCATATGTTTCTT
>Ga0307474_10004100_pt1 | contig 10499 bp, 12 predicted proteins | sample atmos_gasesECM1C_2_FD_203312 | JGI IMG/M metagenome (GOLD analysis project Ga0307474, IMG submission 203312) | Hardwood forest soil microbial communities from Morgan-Monroe State Forest, Indiana, United States - atmos_gasesECM1C_05 | ecosystem: Environmental > Terrestrial > Soil > Temperate...
GCGCAGCACAATGGAACACCGCGTGCATTCCATATGTTCGTCTTGCCAGGAACTAAGCTTCCTGAGCAGAAAGGGAGGGCTACCTCATGTTTTTGGAGAATCCATTTCTGAGTATGGAAAACCCTGGCCGCTCGAACGAGAGCGTCAGATCTTCCATCGTCAACGGCATTTGTCCCGAATGCGGAGGAGCGTTGTCTTTGGCCACCGAACAGTTCCGGTGTCAAGGAAGATGCGGTACAGATTGGCGTCCGGTTTGGAATCGTGCGCGCCAATTGGACCGTTCACCCGATCATCGCGCGAAGCTGGGCAGTGCAACGAATAGGCCACAATGAGGCACTCAAATTTGATTCGTTCGGTCGTACGTAGGGAAGAAAGCCGGCGGGGCCTTGGCAACTGGATACACACTTCCTTAGTTGGCGCTTACTCTACGCCTGAACGCCAATGCTAGGGCAGGCCACTAATTCTGATCGGCTCGCCGAGTTTGCCCCACCTGCAGATGAGTAAGGGCAGGTGTACCCACGAACGTTAAAAACCACGTGAGCGCCGTCTTGACAAGCCCGAGCAAGCGATCAATGAGGACGTCTTGCAAGGAATCGCAAATCTTCATTCGTGAATAGTTGCCACTCAACACCAAAAGGAAAGGACACTTCAACAATGTCTTTAGCGCTACCGAGAACACAAACGAGCACGCCACGGATGCTGCGCGGCATGGATCTTCTGCATCAGCAAGGTCTCAATAAGGGCACTGCGTTCACGGAAGAGGAGCGCACAAAGTTTGGTTTGCATGGGCTCCTTCCACCACAGGTGGAGACCCTTGAACAGCAGGTCGCTCGTGCCTACGAAGCCTTCAAGAAAAAGGACGACGACCTGGAGCGTCATATCTATTTGCGTGGCCTGCAGGACACAAATGAGGTCCTTTTTTATAGACTTCTGCTCGACCATATCGAAGAGATGATGCCGCTTGTCTATACACCGACGGTTGCGCTTGCGTGCGAACAGTTTAGCCACATTTATCGGCGACCTCGCGGACTCTTCATCTCCTATCTCCACCGCGATTCGATACGTCAAATCTTGAGGGGTCGTCCGAACCAGGCGGTCGACGTAATAGTTGTAACCGACGGTGAGCGCATTCTTGGAATTGGGGATCAGGGGGTGGGAGGGCTCGGCATACCCATTGGTAAGCTTTCGCTCTATACGCTCATCGGAGGTATTCCTCCGGAACGAACTCTGCCAATCGTTTTGGACGTTGGAACAAACAACCCGGAACGGCTGGTGGATCCGGAGTACCTCGGTTGGCGTCATGAAAGGATTACCGGCGAAGACTATGTCAACTTCGTAGATCAATTTGTACAGGCGGTGAAAGAGGAGCTTCCGAATACATGCTTGCAGTGGGAAGACTTCGCCACTCCGCATGCCCAGCCCATCCTGCAGCACTATCGTGACCAGTTATTGACCTTCAACGATGACATCCAGGGGACGGCCGCAGTTGCGCTTGGAACCACATTGGGGGCGATCAAGGTCACAGGGACAGCTCTGAAGGATCAACAGATCGTGATGTTGGGCGCAGGCTCCGCCGGAATCGGTGTGGCCGATGGGCTGCGATTTGCAATGAGAGCAGAAGGACTATCTGAACAAGATGCACGTAGCCGCTTCTGGGTAATTGACAGAGATGGCCTTCTGCATTCGGGCCGCAAGGATCTTACCGTCGAACAAGCTGTATACGCTCAACCCGAAACCATTCTTGCACAATGGCCACTCGCTTCAAGAGGGAATATTGGACTAATCGACGTGATCCGGCAGATTAACGCTACCGTCTTGATTGGTCTCTCAACGGTAGGCGGCGCTTTTTCAGAAGCGGTTGTTCGAGAAATGGCTCGTAAAGTCGATCGGCCTATCATTCTTCCACTGTCAAACCCAACGTCAAAATCTGAAGCGAAGGCCGAGGATCTTATTCATTGGACCGACGGCCGCGCTCTTGTCGCGTCGGGCTCTCCCTTCCCCCCTGTCAGCTACAAGGGTCGCACATTTCCGATTGCGCAATGCAATAACGTATACATCTTCCCGGCCATAGGGCTCGGCGTCGTTGCTTCCGGTGCTCGTCGAGTGAACGAGTCAATGATGTTGGCGGCGGCCCGGGCGCTTGGTGCCAACTCGCCTGCGCTCAAAGACCATTCGGCATCCCTGCTTCCTCCCTTGACAGACATCAGGCAGGCGGCGGCGGATATCGCGCTTGCCGTTGGAATCGAGGCCCAAAGAAGCGGGGTCGCTCCGCAGCTCCGCGAGGACGAACTGCGTCGGCGAGTGCAGGAGACGCAATGGACGCCTGCTTACCAAGATTTTGCCAAAGTTTCGGAGGACTCTGATGAACCGTCATATTAACAATTTCCTCTTTTCCGCGCTGCTCCTCCTTGCCACAAGTGGCTCCGCTTGGGCTCAAGCTGCGGACACCCCGCTGCTCCAATGTCCGGAGTTCCCAAAAATGACTTACGACGAGAACGCGCTGCATCTTAAGTCCGATTGTCGGAGCAGCTTGCCGAATCCCGTCCAGTTCATTCCGCTCGGTCAAAACGAGAACCATTACCTATCCTTTGGCGTCTGGATTCGGGAGCGCGGAGAATTCGTCAGCAACCCGAACTGGTCAGATCACCCGTCAGGAAATACTTACCTGATGCAGCGCTACTTTCTACATTCGGACCTTCACCTGGGTGAGCGTTTCCGCTTTTTTGGTGAACTTGCAGCCAGCCTTGTAGACGGGAGGAATGGGGGACCAAGGCCCGTGATCGATGAAGAGAAGATGTACGTCCACCAAGGTTTCGTCGATCTAGGTCTCTGGAATTCCGGCCACGACAGGCTGATATTACGAGCCGGACGTCAGGAGGCCGCGCTTGGATCGGAGAATTTCATCTCCACCCGTGACGGCCGCAATATCCGGCGCAGCCTCGATGGGGCTCGTCTCACCTGGGTGAAGGGGGACTGGAATGTGGACCTGTTGGCCGTGAGACCGACATTGGACAATTCTGGCTATTTCAATGATCCTCCCAATCAAGCAACCGCTCTTTGGGCCATCTACGCGGTTCACCCGTTTCGACTTCTACCCAAGGGAAACGCCGACCTCTACTATATTGGGCTCGATAACAAGAGTGTACCGTTCGACGGCCAAGGGACAGGCCGGGAACAGAGGGAGACCATCGGTACACGGCTTTGGGGAACCACGCATCATTGGGATTACAACGACGAGTTTACCTTTCAGTGGGGTTCCTTTCGTTCCGATGAGATTCGCGCCTGGGCGGCCTCGACGGAGACCGGTTACCGCACTGACGCAATCCATTTCAATCCCAGGGTTGGTCTTCGTTCCGTTTTCTTCAGCGGCAATCAGAATTCTTCGGGCCGTACTCTCGGAACCTTCAATTCGATATACGAGAAGGGTCCCTATTTCAGCTATGCGGAACTTTTCGCCCGGCGTAACTTGATCGCGTTGCAGCCTTCCGCCGAACTAAAACTCGCGAAGTCCGTTTCGTTCACGTTCAATCCCGCGTTTTTCTGGCGCGAAAGCACGGCCGACGGGCTCTACAACGTCAGCGGTTCGGTGATCGTTTCGGGCTTGCACAGTAACGCTCCATACATCGCCTCCCAGGCTTCTTCCCAATTGCACTGGCTAATGACGCATAACCTCAGCTGGTTCACGGAGTACGGGCACTTCTTTCCAGGCGACTTCTTAAAACAAGCGACGCCTGGCAGGAACCTGAATTATTGGACTGGGTGGCTGGACATCCGGTATTGAGGCTTGAATGGATGATTTTTGCTTTGAGGAGGAATGAAATTGGGGACAGAAGCGCCAATCACGATTCTCGGTGCGAAGTATGCCAGTCAGTCCGGCGATACTATCGAAAGATCACTTCAACGCCCTGAAACGCAATCCACTATTCCCACCTGGAAGGCACTAGCACCCGTCGTCGCTGCTGCCGCTCTCGCGTTGCTCCCGGTACCAGCCGGTCTGCCTCACCACGCGTGGTACTTCTTTTCTATTTTTGTCGGAGTCATCGTCGGTCTAGTTCTCGAACCACTGCCCGGGGCTAGCATTGCAATTGTCGGCGTAACGTTAATCGCCGCGCTCGACCGGTTTGTACTGTTCAGCCCCCGACAATTGTCCGAACCTGGCTTTCGTCCGGCGAGCGCCGCCATCAACTGGGCTTTGTCAGGATACAGTAGTCCAACAGTCTGGCTTATACTTGGAGCCTTCCTGCTCGCACTTGGCTATGAGCGAACCGGTTTGGGCCATCGGATCGCGCTCGTGATCGTCATGCGTATGGGCAGAAATACCCTCCTGCTTGGCTACGGGATTACAATGGCCGACGCCCTTCTGGCCCCATTCATACCTTCCCCGACAGCGCGCAGTGGGGGAATCATCTACCCGATAGCGAACGATCTCGCCGTCGATTATGGGTCGAAGCCAAACGATGTCTCCTCGCGTCGAGTCGGGTCTTATGTCATGTGGGTCGCGATCGCGACTACATGTGTAACGAGCTCTCTGTTTCTCACAGGGGCCTCTTTCAACTTGCTGGCTATCGGATTCGTGGATAACCTTTCCCACGTCGACCTGCACTGGACCGACTGGTTCACGACCGCTGCGCCGGCGGTAGTTCCACTCTTGCTTCTGATTCCTCTTCTCACGTATTGGCTTTATCCCCCCGATGTAAAGCAATGCCCGGAAGTTACTGCCTGGGCGGCGGCACAACTCGAAAAGGCTGGACCTCTCTCTCGACGCGAAATCATTCTGGCGATTATCGTCGTCCTCTCCCTTGTACTTTGGGTCATGGGAGGCGCCTATGTCAGTGCGGCAACCGTTGCCTTGATCGCCGTCTCTCTGATGTTGCTGACGGGCGTAGTGACCTGGAGTGACGTTACCGGGCATAAGCGTGCGTGGACTTCCTTCGCCTGGCTGGGAGCGCTGATTGCACTGAGCGATGGACTGAACCGCGTTGGCTTCATCAAGTGGTTTGCCGACGGCATCGCCACGCACATGGTCGGACTGTCGCCACTTCTTGCCATGACCCTTCTACTGGTGGTGTTTTTCGTGGCCCACTATCTGTTCGCTAGCGTGGATGCCTATACCACCGCATTCCTGCCCGTGATTCTGCTTACTGGCGCTGCGATTCCGGGAATCCCAGTGAAGCCATTCGCCCTTCTCCTTTGCATGGAACTGGGAATTATGGGAATCATTACGCCATTCGCCGATGCCGCCAGTCCGATTTATGCCAACAGCGGCTACCTGCCAGCCAAAGACTATTGGCGTCTCGGCACCATATTCGGAGCTATCTTTCTCATTGTCTTCCTCAGTATCGGTATCCCTTGGGGATTCCTACTTTGGGGAAGATGAGGCTGCCTGAAGGAGTTAAAGAGCCATGAATCTCAAAACGACCGATCAGTTTCGGATCGAGGAGGACGTCCAGATTCCCGCCGAGCGCTTGTGGGGTGCACAGGGCCAGCGCTCTCTCATCAAGTCTCCGATTGGCGTCCAACCAGAGGCTGCTCAGAATCCCAGGCTCCTCACCGGTGAGCAGTTACATGCCCGGGTGCGCCCACAGGAGATGAGTCATCCGGTGGGAGGACGGCGATGAGCGAACGACGGAAGGTAGTCATTGTTGGGGGCGGGTTTGGCGGTCTCTCTGCAGCTCAGCATTTGAAGTCCGATCTGGTGGACGTTACGCTGATTGATCGGCGAAACCACTATCTATTTCAACCGCTGCTTTACCAGGTTGCTACGGGCTCTCTTTCACCGGGAGAGATCGCTTCTCCACTCCGCGCCATCTTAAGCCGGCAAAGCAATACGCGGGTGTGGTTGGGAACTGTTCAGGACATTGACCCTGACTCGAAGTGCGTCTTGCTGAGCGATGGGGCGGTCGTTCCCTACGACTCATTGGTCCTGGCGGCTGGCTCCGAGACAACATACTACGGGCACAACGAGTGGAAAGAGTGGGCGCCAGGCCTGAAAAGCATCGAGGAAGCAACTGCGATCCGGCACAAGATTCTGTACGCCTTCGAGGTTGCCGAGCGTATCGCCGATCCATCCCGTCGCCGCGCTTGGCTCACTTTCGTGATCGTTGGAGCCGGCCCGACGGGTGTCGAACTCTCAGGCGCAATAGCTGAGATTGCACGTCAAACTCTGAAAAACGACTTCCGCTCCATACGTCCGGAGGAAGCGCAGATCATCCTGCTCGACGGCGCGCCCCGCATACTGATGCCCTTCCCTCCAGATCTGGCTAACAAGGCCAGCCGTTCGCTTGCCGCTCTTGGCGTGCAAATCAGGTGTGGTGAGATGGTCAAAGACGTGAACGCCGAGGGATTGACGACTGAGTCTGGTGGGCGGAAGCAATCGATTGCGGCGAAGACGGTGATCTGGGCGGGCGGTATCACGGCGTCGCCGCTGGGCAGAACACTCGCGAATAGAACGAAAGCTGAAACCGATAGAGCAGGTAAGGTCAAGGTCAAAACCGACCTGACCATTCCCAATTATCCGGACATCTACGTAGTGGGCGATTTGGCCTCGATCGCCGACGCCCATGGAAGGCCACTTCCTGGATTGGCACAGGTTGCAATGCAAGGAGGAGCGTACGCAGCAAAATCAATTATGGGGAAAGCTAACGGTCAACCAGAGCTCCCACCTTTTCACTATTTCGACAAGGGATCGCTGGCAGTGATTGGGCGTGCGGACGCGGTGGCCGAGGTTTTCGGTATTCGCATTTCCGGGCTGCCGGCGTGGCTGGTCTGGGCCTTGATCCACTTAATGTATTTAGTGACATTCCAAAGTAGGATCGTCGTCTTCATTCAGTGGGCCATCCAGGATCTGACATTCAATCGCAGCGCCCGATTGATAACGGGTATCACCCCCACCGATATTGACTTTTACAAAGAGCTCTCGGACGTCCGAGAAACTCCGGCTCAACGATGAGAATACAACTAGGTCGAGTGACTCGGCGCGTGCGACGGCGGATGTCGGGGACGCCATTGGAGCGGGAACAGACGTTGCGGTGGAGTCTGCCGGAATCGGTCTCGTGCGCAGCGATCCCCGCGAGGTTGCGCGCGCCATTGAATTGTCGTGCTACGCATCCGAAGATGGCGCAAAACCTGTCGTGGGCGACCGCTACAACCTGATTGCCTTTCCTGTGGCTGCGGGAATCGTTGTTCGATGGAAGGTCGATCTCCCCATGAGTGTCGGGCGCACTGGCCGTGAGCCTATCCACAATTGGGGCGGCCCTGCAACTTCTACTTCATAACCATGACTGGAGTTGGAAACGCAGCACAGAGTAGAGGGCAATTCATGCTGAGAAACAAGAACCTAAGAGCCCTGGAGGCGATTACTGACTCCGAGGTAGCTTCAGCGATTCGTTACCTGGACCCGGACTCAGGATGTCCCGAGGAGTCCAGTCCGGTTCTCGCCTGTGTAATCGCACTCATAGTAACAATAGTAGGCGCATTGGCGTACATCTGGCTTTGCAGACGGTTATAACTCAGCACAAGAGATGTCCCGCGCCAGAATTGCTTTGTCGTTACTCCATAGCGAGGAGGTCCCGGGGTGGTGAGCATGATTCAACCCCAACTGCACCACGATTCACATTCTGAGGTTGGCTGGTTCTCTCAATTCATGGCCCCGGGGCAGATGCGGCTGCACATCAAGTCGCTTCAGCAGCATCTTCCCGGACTTGCGCGAAGCGATGCGCCACTTGCTTCACAATGCCTTGACGTATTCTTACGTCACAATGGGTTGGTCGCAATGCTAAACAGGTTTTGCTGGACCCTCGCTCTCTTATCCGAATCCAGTGCATGATCAAGGCGGAACGACCTTAACAATCAAAGACTCATTTAGATCGGCAAATGGAGGAAGAATGAGCGAAGTTCGATCGGACGCCCTGGTTTTTTTTGGAGCAACTGGAGATCTGGCGTACAAGAAGATCTTTCCGGCGTTGCACGCGATGGTCAAACGCGGCCACCTGGATGTTCCCGTGGTCGGAGTTTCAAAATCTGGTTGGAACCTTGACAACCTTCGTGCTCGGGCACACGAGAGTATTCAGACGCACGGCGGGATTCATCCAGAGTCTTTCGATCGGCTCTGTAGGCTCTTGCGGTATGTGGACGGTGATTACACGGATTCGTCCACGTTCGCAGCTATCCGGAGGGAATTGGGATCGGTCGAGCGCCCCGCTCACTACCTGGCTATTCCTCCGGCGCTATTCGAGACCGTTGTGCACCAGTTGGCGGAGCACGGCTGTGCCGCGGATCCTGGCTGCAAAGATGGCGCCCGCGTGATTGTTGAGAAGCCCTTCGGCCGCGACTTAGCCTCGGCGCGGACTCTGAATGCGATCCTGCACGGTGTTTTTCCGGAATCGTCGATCTTTCGCATCGATCATTACTTGGGAAAGCAGCCCGTGAACAATGTCGTGGTCTTTCGCTTTGCAAACGCCTTTATGGAACCCTTCTGGAACAGGCATTACATTGAGAGCGTCCAGATCACGATGGCGGAGGATTTTGGCATTCAGGGGCGCGGAGCGTTTTACGATCAGACCGGCGCGATCCGCGATGTTGTTCAAAATCACCTTTTTCAAATCGTTTCGAACCTCGCAATGGAACCTCCGGTGCGGACTGATAGCGAGTCTATCCGGGACGAGAAGGTGAAGGTGCTCAAGGCGATTCCTCCCATCCAGGTGGAAGATGTCGTTTGTGGGCAATTCCGTGGTTACCGGAACGAGAACGGCGTTTCCCGGGATTCGAGAGTGGAGACATTTGCCGCACTCCGTGTCGAAATCGACTCTTGGCGATGGAAGGGCGTGCCGTTCTATATTCGAGCGGGGAAATACCTGCCGGTCACCGCAACGGAGGTCCTAGCTACATTTTGTGAACCTCCCACATTTCTTCGTGGTCAAGCGCCAGGGCGAAATTACTTGCGGTTCAGGATCGGCCCGGAGATGGAGATCGCAATAGGCACCATCGTGATGCGTGACAAGGAAAGTCTGGAAGGGCATGCAGTTGAAATGCTGGCAAGCCGCAGACCGGGTCCGGAAGAGATGGAAGCATATGAACGGGTGCTGGGCGACGCCATAACTGGCGACTCCAGCCACTTTGCTCGCGAGGACTACGTTGAGGAATCTTGGCGCATCGTTGAACCGATTCTGAAGAATCCGCCACCGATCCAGGAATACGATCGGGAAACGTGGGGTCCGCAAGATGAATCCGTCTCCCCGGCGGGTGGATGGCACAATCCGAACATCATCACAAATCAGGCTACCTCTCCATCCAAGTTCGAAACCGTAACTGCCTCGACAGTGTAGGATCGTCTGCTCGGCGCTGGGAGAGTTGAAACAGATCATTTACCAACGTGTAGGCGCTATTTCAGGAATACAAATCAGACGGATGAAAACCAACGGATCGAGTGGGACTGAAGCATCACAAGATCGCTCGCACCACGCCGCCATCGACCCGGAGTGCGGCACCGCTGGTCGCAGAAGACAATCCTCCAGCTACATAGGTGACTAGCGCTGCCACTTCATCAACGGTAGCAAAACGTTTCAACAAGGACGACGGCCGCGCGGTTGCAAAGAACTCCTTTTCCACCTCTACCTTTGACTTGTTCTGCTGCTTTGCCATCGCTTCCACAAAACCACCGACACCTTCCGATTCGGTTGGCCCAGCTAGAATGCTGTTCGCAGTGACACCGCTGCCGGCTGCCGTTTCCGCGATGCCCCGCGCAATGGCAACCTGCGCGGTTTTGGTCATACCGTAATGGATCATTTCTGCCGGAATCTGCACGGCAGATTCACTGGAGATGAAAATAATACGGCCCCAATTCTGCTTCAGCATTCCGGGAAGATAATGTCGAGACAAGCGGACTCCGCTCATTACGTTGATCTCAAAAAAGCGATACCAGTCAGAGTCTGAAATCTCGTCGAAGGGCTTCGGTTCAAAGATGCCGACATTATTTACAAGCACATCGACAGCCGGTAGCTGATTGAGCGCAGTCAGGGCTCCAGATGCATCTGCAAAGTCTGCCGCGATGCCATGAACATCCGCGGTCTCGATCTCTGACGAATGGCATGGATTGCAGAATCCACTCGTGCTTGTGTTCGCCCGTTCACGTGCACATGTGCACCTTCTTTCGCAAGCGACCGCGCGATGGCAAAACCGATTCCTGCCGTCGATCCGGTGACCAATGCAACTTTTCCCGTGAGCTTTAGATCCATGATCTGCTCCTGTCTGATCTTGTCGTTTGATTCACAACTCTCGCAAGCGACTCGGCCGACGAAACGATATTCCTCAACGCCAACTGATGTTGTTGCGAATCCGTTCGCAGCGAGACACTTTTGGACTAAATCATTACGATTTTAAATTCTCACAACTCGATCTCTCGTTCGAGCGTATTCAGCAGTGATTCGAGCCGCGAAATGAGTGGCACAAAGGTCTGGACCACTGAGGGACTGCTCGCCAGCATTTCGAGCGAGCGAAATTTG
>Ga0307474_10004101_pt1 | contig 10498 bp, 10 predicted proteins | sample atmos_gasesECM1C_2_FD_203312 | JGI IMG/M metagenome (GOLD analysis project Ga0307474, IMG submission 203312) | Hardwood forest soil microbial communities from Morgan-Monroe State Forest, Indiana, United States - atmos_gasesECM1C_05 | ecosystem: Environmental > Terrestrial > Soil > Temperate...
TAAGTGATATCAAAGGGGGGTTGAGGATGTGGCGATCCCGGCATGACTCGAACATGCGACCTACGGTTTAGGAAACCGCCGCTCTATCCAGCTGAGCTACGGGACCGAAGCATCCGCTTTTGGGGAGCGGGCCAAGGAAGCTCCATACCAGAGCCGGCAGGGGATCGCCAGTCTTCGAAACCGGCGGCAGCACCGCGCCGAACCAGAGAGATTTCAGGTCTCGCGGTAGCGAGCCGGTTCCCCAATGGGATTCACCTGGCGCATACTCAGGAATAGAGTTTTCGGGTCGTCGCGCTCTTCTCCGAAGCCTCGGGTCCGCGAAACGTCCCGAACACGCCATCGAGCGTAGGATTGCTGACGCCGAACCAGTGTTTCTCGCTGATAAAGTGATGGCGCAGATGATACTGCTTGATCCAGCGGCCGAAGCGCGTCCGCGGCTGGTAGGGAATGTGGGCGATGTAGTGCACCCATTCATAATGCAGGATCGCAAGCATCATCCCGAACAGCGCTGAGGCCGAGGCCTCCGCGCCAAAAATCAGCGCGAACAAGAGCGTTGCGACCGCGAGGTTCGGCACCAGAAACCAGATCGGCAAGAACAAGAGATCGAGCCGATTGGGCTCGACATGGTGATCGTAATGCAGACGGTGCTGCAGCTTTCGCGCCACCGGCCATGACAAGGGCGGCGCATGGAAGGCGAAACGGTGCATGCCGTATTCGCTCAGGTAAAACATCAGCGCGCCGAGCAGAACAAGCAGGGGGCTGAACGCGATCCAGCCAAGCAGGAAGGCGACCGCCTCTAGCGCTGCGGCCACCAGCAATGCAGCGACGCTGCCGTGACGAAGAAAGGTGAGGAACATTAAAAGAAGCGTCCTTGCCGTGATCGGATGGCTTGGTCATCCGCCGTGGGCGCGCCATGCAAAGTGGCGGCGCGAGGCTTAAAAATACCAGAGCGGGGGCACCATCGCCAGCCGCGAGACGGCCGCGGCGGGGTCTAACTTTCATTGCCCGGAGGGAGGGATATTCCCGGCCCACACCGAAAAAAGGCAGCGGTTCCGGGGATGACAGACCGGCCGATAATGGCGACAATCGGCGCGTTTCAGTCTCGCCCGCCGGGGGAAAATCGTCCGTGCTCTCTTCACCACGCTTGGCCTTGCTGTTGGCGGCGATTGCCGCAGGCGTTGCGCTGCACCCTTCGCGTGCGCAGGCGCAGTGGTGGTCGCGCGGACCGGCCGATTTCGAGGAATGCGCCGATATCGCGGAGAAGGCAGCGAACCGAGAGGCCAGGGCGGCAGCACTCGTTGAGTGCAACGCGAAATTTGCCGGACGCCGCAAACCGGGCGGTGGCTATACCTATTTCGATTTCATGCAGAACCGCAATTTCGATATCGCCGGTCCAAATCCGACGCCGAAAGAGCAGAAACTGATCGACGAGCAGTACACGGCCTGGCTCGACGAGCAGCGGCAGAGCCGCATTGAGGCCGCGTTTGCGGCCAAAGAGCTGCAGCAGACTTCCTTGAAGACCGAAACCGAAAAGGCGCCTCAGGTGACGGCGAGCATCGGCAAGCCGCGGGCAACGGCGAGCGACGCCAAACGGAGCAAGGCGACGGAATGCTCGCGGCAGTCGTTTTCCTGCGAATGGTCGCGGCTTTCCGAAGGCATCAACGATTTGAAGAAATTGCTGTTTGGCCCGTCTCCGAGCAAGCCCGGGCGAAGCGGTTAGAGCATGATGATTTTCTGTCTTCGCTGCAACCAGAGGGGGAATAGGCGCTTCTCATAAAAGGAATTTTAAGGGCTGGCGGCATTGTATTTGCCGAGCAGCGCGTTAGCTGAGGTGCGGTTGACGCAATAGGTTTTGTCGCAGGATGCGAATTTCTGTTAACTTCGAGAGGTTTCGCAACCCTCGCGTGTCACTCTCAGGGACGACGGCATCGCCTTTGCCCCCTCAACAGGAGAACGCCATGATCAGGTTCGGGCTAATTGGAGCGACGGCGCTTTCGCTGATGCTTTCGCTTGCGATCCCCGCGGTGGCAAGCGACGTGCCAAATACCACGACGCACCGTTACAATCGGCACGTGCGTACCGTACCGCCTGGTGCGATCATTGTCGGCGAACCGAGCCTGCCGATCGAGAACGCCCTGCGCTGGGGCTACAGCCAGGGATATCAGCATTATCCCTCAGGCTTTGGCGGTCTCTATGGCGACGGCCGTTACCCCGGCAACACGATCGAGAACAGGAATTACCCCACCTGGTGGTGAGCGCTGACGGACGCGCTTTTGCGTTGGTTGGCTAATCGACGGAAGGCTTGCGGGCGCGGTCTCACCTCTCCCCTTGCGGGAGAGGCATAGGCCGCCTAAGGCGGCCGTCCTTTAAGGGACGCCGAAGCAAAGCTTCGGCTAGGTCGCATCCAAGATGCGATCCGGGTGAGGGGGTTTATCGCGCTCGAAAATCTCTAAACAGAGTGCTCGAATAGAGCACCCTCATCCGGCGTGGATTTTCATCCGCGCCACCTTCTCCCGCAAGGGGAGAAGGAACGAGATTTCGCGGCTAGATCGATTTGACCGAAAACTATATCGTGCATGGGTCCACGCGGAACGCCATATAAAAAAGCCCCGGTCGATGCCGAGGCTTTTTGAGTCGGTCCAGTCAGGGAAAAATCAGTATCTCGCGACCACGGCGGGGCCGCCGAAGCGATAGTTGATACCGAAGCGAACGACGTTGTCGTCAAGCGTGACTTTGCTGCGAGGGCCATCGTCCAGAGCAGTAATGAAACCCTTGTCCTGAAACTTCACGAACAGCCACTCCCACTTGATCGACCAATTCGGCGCGAACCCCCATTCGATGCCACCACCGCCGGTCCAGCCGCTTCGGGTTGATGTTGCGGACACGATAGTCGCGGCGGTGGCGAGGTCCTTGATGCCGGCCTCGACGCCCGCGGCAGAATAACCGCCGGTCACGTAGAACAAGAGATTGTCGACCGCGTATCCGGCGCGGCCCCGCACGGTGGCCAGCCAGTTTTCCCGGGTGAAACTCCGGAGGGTATTGTCAGCATTAGGCGATATCCCGTCGTCGATATGGCTGCCGTATTCGCCGACCCACGACGCATCGCCTTCGAACCCGAACACGAAGCTCGCCACCTGCCAGTTGTAACCGAGCGTGCCGCCGATCAGCCCGCCCTGCACACGAAATCCGTCCTCCGTAAGCATCAGGCCGGCCGGATCATAATGTTGGCTGCCGCCCAAAGAGCCGCCGCCAGAACCACCGATGTAAAAGCCGGTCCAGTTGTAGATGACGACCGGTGGCGGCGCCTTGACCGGCAGATCAGCCGCGAGAGCTGCCGTCGGACCGAGAACCAAAGCGGCGACTGCGCCGAGTATGATGTTCTTTCTCATGTTTGCCCCTCGAAATCTAAGTCGCTTGACGCGTATCTGTTTGCCGGATCAGGAGTGCAGGACGGCCGAACTCGCCCTGCAACCCGTTGCCCTAGAACCTCCACTGGATGCCGGTGGATGCGCCGGCGAGAACCGGGCCCGTGAAGCAATGCGGGTTGGACGCAAGGCCACCCGAGGCAGCGAAGGCATCGTGGCAGTCGGTGGTGACGCCGCGGCCGCCGGCACCGAGGTCGTAGTGCGCGCTCGGCCCGTTGATGGTCGCCGCGACAGCGGTGTACCAGGTCAGGTTCTGACCGAACTTGTGCTTGTAGGTCGCGGTGATCAAGTCGGCCTGGTTTTGGTTGTTGGCAAACACACCCGTGTTGTCACTTGGGAGCGAGAAGCCCTGTACACCGGTGTTGGTGACCAAGACGGCGGAGTTGTGCTGCCCAATATCGCCGGGGGTGTGGAACGCATGCGCCCAACCGAAGCTCACGCTGTCATTCGGCGTCAATTCCTGCGTCAGGAACAGCCATGACCCGTTGCGCTGACGCTCATTCTGGAATTCCAGGAACTGCGGCACGTAGCGGTGCATCCATTCGAAGATGCCGCCGACCGTGGTCTTCGTCGAGAAGGTATAGAGCGCCGCGATCTTGATAGCGTCTTCATCCGCGACATCCGAGTTGCAGAGAGTCAGGTAGTTGGTTGCCGCTTGTGGGTTAGCAAGAAACGGAGTGGTCCCACCGGCCGGGTTTAAGCCAGTACCATTGGTGAGTTGTGCGGCGGCGAGCACGTTGGCGCAGTTGCTGCTATTGGTCGAGAACTGTAGTGGATTGTTTGCGAGCCCATAAATGGCACCGAAGTCACTCTGTCGGTTGACCCCGAAGTGCCGTTCATAAGCGACAGTCGCATAGAACGGTCCATTGGTGTAACTCAGGTTCGTACTGACCGCGTTGCCAAAACCGCCGTCGCTACAGGTAACCGGAAGATCGCCGCCGCTGGTCGGATCGTTGCCGCCATTACAATCGGATCCGCCTGCCGGAATGTTGTCGTTGATCGAGCTGCGGTTCTGGCCAAAGGCGAACAGGGCGTTCCACTGGAAGCCGCCGATGGTCGGCGATTCGTACCAGATCGAGTTACTGAGCCGGGTGCCAAACTCGACGCGGTTGTCGCCGCCGGTGTTGCCCATGACGACGCGCATGTCGCCGATCTGGCCGGCGAACGGATTGAAGCCGCCGGTGGATGTTTCGTACGGCGCGTACGTTTTGCCGATCTTGAACGCGCCGAACTCAGGCGACGCAAAGCCGACCCAGGTATTGCGGTTGAACAGCGAGCCGTTGACGGTGTTGCTGAGGTTGCTGTTGCTCTCCCTTGTGCTCGGCACCGCGGAAATGTCGAAGCCGACTTCCAACTGATAGACGAAATTGAGCGGAAAATCGGGCAAGTGCTGGAAGCCGCGCACGCCGAGATAAGACGTATTGGTCGAGATCGCCGGCAGCCAGCCGAACTTGCCGACCGGCGGCGAAGCACCGTTCAGGTTAAAATTGTTGAGGTTCTTCGTGGTGGCGTCGACCGAGATGTCGAAATTGCCATACGCGGTGATCTCGCCGCCCGGCGTGTAGAAGGTGAGCGGGTTGCCCTTCTTGTGCTCGAGGAATCCGTGCCCCTGGGCATCGATCTCCGGTGCATCCAGCGCATGCGGCGGAGTCGCGACGCCGGTTGCCGTGGCCGCCGGTTTGCCGGCGGGAGCAGCCAGGACCGTAGTCGCCGCCGGTGCGGGCTTCGCTCTCAACAACTGCGAGCGGAGCGCGGCGTTCTCCTTGGAGATTTGCTTGTTGTTTTGCTCGATCGCATCCATCCGCTTGATCAAGTCGTCAAGCTTGTCAGCGGATGCGGGTTGAGCTTGATTGACCATCCCCAGGGCCATCACGGCCGCGCCGAGTGCATAGTTTTTCATCGTCGTCCCCCAAGAACGATTCCACGCCAGAAATCGAATCAAGCGTGACCGGGTCGGGGAGTACCGTCAATCAGGGCAAAATCTGCCCACAGCTGTTGCAAATGCGAAGAAAAACAGGTGTTCAGCACCAAGATTGCTGAGCCATCAATGGCATAGCTTACCCAAAATTAATGATGCGATGCAAAATGAGATGTGATATTTTGGCAACGTTTATGAATAATGTATACCAAGGAAAGCAGTTTCGGCGGGGCCGGTATTCAGGGCAGGCTTTTGCAACGATGATATGCAACATGAACAGCCCTTCGGCAATTGGACCATGTCCTCATGGAACTGTGTGTGCCAATTTGTGACGCGCAGCGAGAAGAGCGCGTGATCGATTATCATTTTCGCTCAGCGCCAACTCGCCCCTCAATGCCTGAAACGATCTGAACGGATCTGTTCCACCGATAGAGTGGGCGAGCCGCGGCCGGCAGTTTCGGCGTCCTTGATCAGCGCGACGATGCGGCGCGACACCGGCACCTTAAGTCCGCGCCGATCGGCTATTTCGGTGATGACGCCCTGAAGATAATCGATCTCGGTGCGGCGGCCGCGCTGTAGATCTTCCCACATCGACGAGCGGGCTTGCGGATCGACGTTCACGACGCGTCCCAAGAGAAGCCCGAACACGGCATCAGGCAACGCAAGCAGACGCGGCGTCCAGCTTGCCGGGACTGGCGTCGGCGACACCGGCTTGATGCCTTCGGCGCTGACCGCCGCCAACCCCTCGTTGAGCTGATCGGCGAACAGAAGACGCCATGAACGCTGCGCCAATTGCTGGCGTAGCGGAAGGCCCGAAAGCGCGTTGATCGCGTTGTTGAGATTGACGAGCAGCTTGCCCCATTGCACGCCCGCAATGTCAGACGAGGCGCGCATCCGCAAGCCAGGTACGGAAAGCCTGCTCGCTGTAGCGGCGTCGTCGCGCTCGATCACGATGTCGCCCGATGTCGCGCGATGAAATCGGCCCTCGCCTTTCGCGATCACGTTGAAGGGCACCATGCCTGCAAGCACCGTCCGCTGCGGCAATCGCGCGCGCAGCACCGGAACATTGCCGACGCCGTTCTGCAAACTGACGATGATCGCATCCTTCGGCGCGTACCGTTCGATCGCGTCTGCGACCTCTGCCGTATCGGCGCTTTTGACGGCAACCAGCACCACAACGGCGTCGGCGAAGATCCCCGGATCGTCCGACAACATCAATCGGCCGGGCGTGACGTGATGCACGCCGCCCTCGAAACTCGTCACCGTGAGTCCGTTGCTTTCGATTTCGCCGATGACGCGGGGGCGCGCCAGCAGCGCGACGCGGTGACCTGCCGCCGCAAGCCAGCCGCCGACGAAACAGCCGATGCTGCCAGCGCCCGCCACGACGATCGATCTATCTCCTGCCATCCCGAATTACCTCTCCTCCCATTCGTCTCGATAGCAGAGTTTGCCGCTTGCCGCCTCTTGAAGCTGATCGAGCTTGCGGAGACCGCTCGCGCGCCTTGTAACCGTCATATCGCACCGTTATGGTTTGCGTGGCGGGGCAGTCAGTCGGCAGGAGATGACGATGGGCTTACTCGACGTACTCAACGGCATGCAGCAAGGCCCGCGCGGGCCCAGCACTCCGAGCGCACAACAAGACAAAGGCGGCATGTCGCCAATGACGATGGCGATCCTTGGACTGCTCGCCTTCAAGGCAATCAAGCACCTCACTGGAAGCCAGCCTGGCGCCAGCCCGAAGCCGTCACAACCATCGGCGCCGTCACCCAAGACAGTCACTGCCGGCGCGCCGGGCGGTGAACCCGGAGGTCTCAGCGATCTTCTCAAGGGCGGATTGGGCGGCCTGCTCGCCGGCGGCGCGGCCGGCAGCGTGATTAGCGGCGGACTTGGCGACCTCTTGAAGCAGTTCCAGGAGAGCGGCCACGGCGAGACCGCCGATTCGTGGGTTGGCAAGGGACCGAACAAGGAGATTTCGCCAGGCGATCTCTCCAAAGCACTCGGCGCGGATCAGATCAGCAGCTTGGCCTCGCAAAGCGGCTTGTCGCGTCAGGAATTGCTGGATGGCTTGAGCCAGTATCTGCCAGGTGTCGTCGATCATTTGACGCCGGACGGACGGCTGCCGACCGACAGGGAACTGTCAGGCCGGCTCTAGCTCATGATGCGATTGAGTGGAATCGCATCGTGATGATCTTTTCGGAAAACCGGTTCCCACTTTGCGCTAACGCGCCCTTTGGGTCCGGATCATGCTCTAATGGCCCGCCGGCAAAAGCAGGAGCCGGTTTTTCAGAAGGATGATACTCCACGAAGAGGAGCTACCACCCGACATTTTCATTCATGCTCTCGAAAGAGGTGACTGTCATGAGCGGCATTATCTGGATCATCATCGTTGGCTTCATCGCTGGAATCATCGCGCGGCTACTTTCGCCCGGTCCGAACAATCCAAGCGGATTCATCCTGACCACGGTGCTCGGCATTGTCGGCGCGTTTCTCGCCACCTGGATCGGCCAGGCGATCGGCCACTACGGTCCGGATCAGGGCGCGGGCTTCATTACCGCGACCATCGGTGCGCTGGTGGTTCTCTTCATCTGGAACAGGCTGGTGGCAGCCAGGGTGATTTCCGATCCCGGCAATAGATAGAGCGCCTTCCTCCGCCGCCATCGTCATGCCCGGACTTGATCCGGGCATCCACGTCTTTTTATTTGCGCTGTAAATTAAGACCTGGATGGCCGGGACGATGCCCGGCCATGACAGGTAACGAATGTTCAGCCTACGTAATAAGGTGCCCGCCGGCGTCGATCCGGACTACTTCGCCGGACATGTTGCTCGACTGCGGCGTGGCGAGGAAGCACACGACGCCGGCAACGTCTTCCGCGCTCGAGGCGCGCTTGAGCGGCACCTTGGCCACGACAGCATCGCGGACCTTGGCCGCGCCTTCAACGCCGCGGCCCTTGGTGAACCAGGGTGTGTCGATATAGCCGGGGCATACCGCGTTGACACGGATCAACGGCGCCAGCGCCCGCGCCAGCGAAAGCGTAATCGTGTTCAGCGCGCCCTTGCTCGCGGCGTAGGCAACCGAAGAGCCGATGCCGCTGATTCCAGCAACTGACGACACGTTGACGACAGAGGACGCGCGGCCCGACGCCTTCGCGCCGGCTTCCAGCAGCGAGCGCGCGGAGCGCACCATCTGGAAAGGCCCGATCGTGTTGACTGCGAACAGGCGCTGGAAATCCTCCGCCGACAGCCCGTCCAGATTGTCGTGCGGCACGTGCTTGGTGGTGCCGGCATTGTTGACGAGAGCATCGAGCCGTCCCCAGGGGGCTGCTGCCGCGACAATCCTCCGGCAGTCCTCGTCACGGGAGACATCGCCCTGAACCACTACCACCTCGCCACCGGCGCTGCGGCAGAGATCGGCGGTTTGTTCGGCTTCCTTCTGGCTCGAGGAATAGTTGATGACGACGCGCGCGCCGCCCTTTGCCAGGATGGAAGCGGTCGCCGCGCCAAGACCCGACGCCGAACCCGTTACAATCGCGCAGAGACCATCCCAGGACATCGCATTTCCTCATTGAAATTTGGGGCGATCTAGCACAACGCGGTGGAAATTGCGCGCAAAATCCATCGCGCGGAATTGCTCGCCTCGGACTTCATTTCATGCTGCGCCCGCAGGGGCCGCCTAGTGGAGTGGATTTGACATTCGCTACCTAACTAGCCACAGACTCGCAATGCGAATTGTCAAATCCAAAACTCCACTAGAAAACTTAAATTTGCTAGTGGTCCTTTTGATTCTAACATTCGCAAAAATACCCGCCGGACGAGGGTGCGAATGTTAGAATCGGACCACTTGCGGACATCGGCGCTTGTCAGCGTTGCCGCTTTTCCGCATCATGGATTGCAAGAGCCAAAGCTTCGGACCACAAATTGGTCGCGCAGGGTGCTGGCGAAAACGGGGAACGCCGTGGCGGAAAGCGAGAATATCGTTGCGCAGACCGCAGAACGGATTTTTGCCGATCTTGCCGACGCGCAAGCCATCAATCGCGACAGCAACGGCGGCTGGAAGGCGCCGCTCTGGCAGGCGCTGAGCGAGGCCGGCCTGCCGTTGTCGTGGGTGGCTGAAGATTGCGGTGGTTCGGGCGCGAGCCTTGCGGAGGGTTTTGGCGTGCTGAGCGCGGCCGGCCGTTTCGCGCTTTCGCTGCCGCTTGCAGAAACCATGCTCGCCGGATGGCTTCTATCGCAGGCAAGGATCGCCTCGCCCGAAGGCGCCATGACGCTCGCGCCCGCAAATCCGAAGGATGCTATCGCCTATGGCGCCGACGGTACCTTGTCGGGCCGCGCACGGGACATTCCATTCGCCCGCGAAGCCGGACACGTCGCGGTGCTGGCGCATGGAAGCGAAGGTCCCAGGATCGCGCTGGTCAAGGCCGATGCATGCCGGATCGAGCCGGGTCTTAGCCTGGGCGGCGACGCCAACGACACGGCGTGGTTCAGCCACGTTGTGCCGCTCGCCATCCGCTCGGCGCCAGAAGGTTTTGATCTGACCTCGCTGCTGCTGATGGGTGCGGTGGCGCGCAGCCTGCAGATTGCAGGCGCGCTGGAATCGATGCTCGACATCAGCGTGAGATATGCAGGCGAGCGTGTCGCGTTCGAAAAGAAGATCTCGAAATTCCAGGCGGTGCAGCACAATCTGGCGAGACTCGCCGGCGAGTCGGCCGCCGCCCTTGCAGCCGCGACCTCGGCCGCCGATACGCTTGCAAGCGGCGTGCTGTCGAGCGATGCGGCCTTCCTCGAAGCGGCGGCGGCGAAAATCCGCTGCGCGGAAGCTGCCGAAAAGGGTGCGGCGATCGCGCATCAGGTGCATGGCGCGATCGGCTTCACCATCGAGCATGTGCTGCATCGCTTCTCGTTGCGCGCGCTGGCGTGGCGCGACGATTTCGGCTCCGAAACCTGGTGGGCGATCGAACTCGGCAAGCGCGTGGCCGCGCGCGGCGCCGATGAGTTGTGGCCACTGGTCGCCTCGAGATGAGTATGCCGATGAAGCAACTTTCGAAGCGGGTTACTTCTTTCACCTCTCCCATGGGGAGAGGTCGGCGCGAAGCGCCGGGTGAGGGGGTAAAGACCAACGGTAGACCGTACCCCCCTCACCCCAACCCTCTCCCCATGG
>Ga0307474_10004102_pt1 | contig 10497 bp, 9 predicted proteins | sample atmos_gasesECM1C_2_FD_203312 | JGI IMG/M metagenome (GOLD analysis project Ga0307474, IMG submission 203312) | Hardwood forest soil microbial communities from Morgan-Monroe State Forest, Indiana, United States - atmos_gasesECM1C_05 | ecosystem: Environmental > Terrestrial > Soil > Temperate...
CATGGTTAGGCTGTCCGCCCTAAGGTGCCGAGGGCCGCTCGTGGTCAGTCCCGAAAAGCCACCATTTCGTGTGGCTCCTGAATTACTCGGCCGTTTCTTTCGGCCCGGAATTTCTTCGCCTCTTCATAGACTGCCTTTCGAACACGCATGATTCCGCCGAGGGGACGGTGCGCGGCAAGTCCGTGCCAGGGAGCGAACAACATACCATCGTCTACCGCTGACGATCTGGCCTCGCTCCACGCCAATTGTGGCTTGACTGTAATGCGGCCGATTCGCCGATAGGGACTGAGCGCCTCCGACCAAACGACCGCAGCGTTTTCGATCGGCATATGTTCGAGGTCGGTGCAGAGCTGTGCTCGAACTTCCCATACACCGCCATTTTTCCCGAAAAAATCCAGAACCGCTTTTCGGAGTCCATTTGGAACACCGTTGACGTTCAGTGACGCTTGCGCGAGAGCCTTCAATTCAGGAGATTTGGGCGCGACCGAAATTTTCGCGATGAAATCACCAAAACGTAGGGGTGCCTGACTATAAAATGTTTCACCCAGGATATGGGTTTCAGGCTGTCCGCCAAGGGTTGCCACCGTCGTATTCGGATGTCCGGTAACCACAACGATTGCCTTCTGCACCTGACGCATCACCGCGGATAGAATTTTCTTGAGCCGTTGGGCCCTGTCGGTGGTCCTTGCTAACAGCCTCATAACTGAAAGGAACTTTTTTGGATTGGGTGCGCCGAAGGCTGGACCATTGATCAGCACAAAGTCCTGTGTGACATCCCCTTCAGATCCTTCGAGCCGCTCGCCTTTCACGCCGATGACCTTTATCGCCAATCCCCGAGGCGTCGACACACTATCATCCAAGATGTCTCCTGGAAGCGTAGAAAACCGCATCACAACCGGATAACGACCGGGCTTCGCGAACAATCCCTGTGCAAGGTCACCTGGGAGGTCCGTATCCACTTCCAGGTAGCCCTGCAAAATTCCATGGGTCTTGGCGTGCACACTTCTGAGCGCATGACCACCATCAGCGAAGGTCTTTTCGTTGACATACCGCATGGTCGCGATCAGAGCCTGGGTCGTTTTAGCCTCATCCGCGTCTGGCCGTTCGACCGATGGACTAAATCGAACGGGAGCTTCGAGTTGAACGTTCATGATGGTTGATGGAATGCTCATGGATGTCTCTCAGTATTCCTGGACTACACAGCCGGTGCGGCTGACACTCCTGTCAAGTGGGGTTTGCACCGTTATCAGCGCTCGTTTCGAAGGATCTCATGGCTCGACTACGAGGGTCGCTTTCATGTTCGGATGGAAGCGGCAATAATAGTCGACGGTACCGGCCTTCTTCAAAACCAGCGTCATCGTTTTGTTCGGCGGCATTGTCACGTCGAAGTCGCCGTTTCGCGCGGTGGCGGTATGGGCGAACACATCCTTGTTGATCAACTCGATGGTGTCGCCGACCTTTGCCGAAGTCTCCGCCGGCGAGATCACCAGATTCTCCATCGTGATTTGAATGGTCGCCGCATATGCGGGGACGGACGCTCCTAGCGTTAGCGCTGCAACGATCGAAAGGGTCCATCTCGGCGTCATGTCAGGCTCCTTACTTCAGGCTGGCGGCGACGTGTTCGGCGTGCTGCTCGTGGCCCTGAAAGATCTTCAGGCCGGTCTGTAGCAGGCTCTTCAGCTCCGCGTTGGTCGCATTCGGAATGAGCGTCGTCTCCAGCGCGCTGTCGACGGCCTTGTGGAAGGCGACCTCGTTGGCGACATAGGCCTTGTCGAATTCGGCGCCCTTGAGCTTGCCGAGCTCCGCGAGTTTTTCCGTGGCGTTCTTCGACAGAGTCTTGCTGGTATCGTTGTCCTCGGGTGTGACCTTCAGCTTCTTGACGAGGTCAAGCGCCAGCTTGTTCACGGCTTCATGGTCGCGCACCATGCCTTCCGCGAACGCCTTGACCTCCTTCTTGCTGGCCTTGGTCAGCGCCTGCTTGGCGGCGGCGATGTCGATCACACCCGCAGTGTAGGCGATATGCGAAATTTGCGGATCGGTCAGCTTTGCATCTTCCGCCAGCGCGAAGCTGCTCAAAAGGCTCATCACGGCGATTGCTGCGCTCAATCGAACGAACATAGTTTGACACTCCTGTTAGGCGGGGTTCGGCCGTTAGCGGCCACCCGCCGGTGATTATTCGGACGTTTGTTTCCTCAGCCCCGTCATGTCCTGGGCCACGGCGGTCCGCAGACAACTCGATATTCGATCTATGAAGCCCGAGCGGTGGCAGTCGGTTTGGCCCTTTGCTTCAGTGCCGCCATCAGAGTTTTCGCGGCCGAGCGTGAGGAACGTGGATTCTGTCCCGTGATCAGCAGGCCATCGCTCACCACGTGATCCTCCCAATTGGCCTTCTTCGAGAAGATGGCGCCCAGCTTCAACATCTCGTCTTCGACAAGAAAAGGCACCACTTTGGTGAGGCCGACCTCCTCTTCCTCGCCGTTGGTGAAGCCGGTAACTTCCTTGCCTTGCACTAGAAGCTTGCCGTCCGGCGTCTTGACGTGACGCAGCGCACCCGTGGAATGACATACGATGGCGATCGGCTTGCCGGCAGCAAGGAAGGACTCGATCAGCTTGATAGACTGCGTGTCCTCGGCGAGATCCCACATCGGGCCGTGGCCGCCCGGGTAGAAGACGGTGTCGAAGTCCTCCTGCCTGACGCCGTCGAGGCAAACGGTCTTGTCGAGCTGGGCTTCCGCAGGCGCGTCGTTCTCGAACCGGTGCGTAAGGTCAGTGCGAAATTGGGGCTCGTTGCTCTTGGGGTCGAGCGGGGGGCGGCCGCCCTTCGGGGACGCGAGCGTGATCTCGGCTCCGGCGTCCTTGAAAACGTAGTAGGGAGCGGCAAGCTCCTCCAGCCAGAAGCCTGTCTTTCGCCCGGTGTTACCGAGCTGATCGTGGGATGTGATAACCATCAGTACTTTCATGGGTGTCTCCTTCGGGTGCAATAGTTGAGTGAAGTGCCAGCTGAGCGACGCAGACAGTTTCGTGAGGGCGTCTCATCTACTCCGACGTCTGCTTTCTCAGTGCTGCTACATCGCTTGCGGTCATTTGCGATCCCTTGCTGCCGAATCGCGCAGTGACGTAGTTGGCGACGGCCGCGATCTCCTCATCGGAATAGGTGTTGCCGAACGCTGGCATCGAGATCGCGCCTTCGGGCGTGTGCCGGATGGTCCCGGAAATTACGATTTGTGCGACATTTGTCGCGGTTGGATCGTTGACGGCCCAGGCACCGTTAAGCGTCGCAAAGGACGAGATTGAGCTCTCACCGGTCCAACCATGGCAACTAACGCAGGCGCCCTCGAAAACCATCTTGCCCCGCGGGTCCGGCGTGCCACCTCCCTGCCTATGTGAGGCTGGTGCGGGCGGCGCCGGCGTCGCTGGCAAATCGGGCGAGGCCGTTGCAGGCACGCTGCGAAGATAGGCCACCACGGCGCGGATATCCTCCGGCGTCAACTGACTTAAGCTCTGGTCAACCGCTTCGCCCATCGGTCCCGACGCAGTGCCATGAGCTGCCGCATGTCCGATCGACAGATAAGAGATCAGATCGTCGTCACGCCAGGCACCGATGCCCGTGGCCTTGTCAGAACTGATGTTGAAGGCGCGCCAGCCCGCCGTCACCGCGCCGGCGAATTTCTTGCGGTTGTCGAGCGCGAACGCCAGATTTCGCGGCGTGTGGCACTCACCGCAATGCGCCAGGGCTTCTGCCAGATAGGCGCCCCTGTTCCATTCCGCGCTCTTCGAGGTGTCGGGTTCGAACCGCGTGTCCGGATTGAATAGTGCGGACCAGAACATCATGGCCCAGCGCTGGTTGAACGGAAACGTCAGCGTGTTGGCGGGAGCGGTCGCGTGCACGGGTGGAAGGCTGAACAGATAGGCCTTAATCGCCAGCGCATCCGTGTCGGTGATGAAAGCGTAAGACGTATATGGCATCGCCGGATAAAGCCGCGCGCCATCGCGGCGGACGCCGCGATGCAGCGCATTCAGGAAATCCTCATCGCTGTAGTTGCCAATGCCGGTGTCTTTGTCCGGCGTGATGTTGGTCGAATAAAGCGTGCCGAACGGTAGCCTGATTCCGAGGCCACCGGCATATTCCTTACCGCCCCGCGCGGTGTGGCAGACCATGCAATCCGCGGCTTTCGCCAGATAAGCACCGCGCTCGACGAGACTTGCATTTGCGAGCGACGCCGGCACGCCGGTCGGATTGGCGCCGTGATAGTCGGTTAGCACCACTTTCGGACCGTCGGCGAAGGCAAGCGGTCCGGGGCCGCGGACGACCCAAAGACCGATTGCTAGCGCGACCACAACAATCGCGGCAGCGCTGAGCCGCACGGTCGCGCTCATGTTTTCTTCCCCGCAATCAACGCGCGATCGATTGGTAGCCTGCGCAAGGCGACGCCGGTTGCTGCATAGATGGCGTTGCGCAGCGCCGGCGGTCCCGCATTCGCGCCGGTCTCGCCGATACCGCCTGGCGGCTCATCACTCTTGATAAGGTGGACATCGATCTTCGGCGTCTGATCGATCCGCAGCATCCGGTAGTCGTTGAAGTTCGATTGCTGGACCCGTCCCTTGTCGATGGTGATTTCGCCGTAGAGCGCGGCGGTGAGGCCGAAGATCAAGCCGCCCTCGAGCTGCGCTATGATGGTATCGGGATTGACGGCAATGCCGGTGTCGACAGCGGAGGTGACGCGACGTAGATGCACTTCACCCTGCTCGTCGACTTCGGCTTCCACGACGGTCGCAATAAAACTGGCAAACGACGGCTGCACACAGACACCGCGCCCGACACGTGGCGGCAGCGATTGGCCCCAGTTTGATTTTTCCGCTGCGAGATTGAGCGCTGCCAGAAACCGCGGCTGGGTCCCAAGCATCGAGCGGCGGAAATCAATCGGATCCTTGCCTGCCTTCCGCGCCAATTCATCCATGAAGCATTCGACGGCGAAGACGTTGTTGTTGGGACCGACGCCGCGCCAGAACCCGGTGGGCACCGCCCGCGGTTCGGCCCGGACATATTCGACATGGAAATTGGGAATGTCGTAGGGCGTGTCGATGGCGCTATCGACGGCGTCGATGTCGATGCCGTTCTGGAACCCCGGCGGAAACCAGCGCGCCATGACGGATGAGCCGCTGATGCGATACTTCCAGCCGACGATCTTGCCGTCGGACAGGGTCGCGGCAATAGTGTCGCGATAGACCGGACGATAGACGTCGTGCTGGATGTCCTCTTCGCGGGTCCACACCACCTTGACGGGACCATCGACATGCTTCGCGATGCGAACGGCCGCGACCACCATGTCAGGCTCTAGCTTGCGGCCAAAGCCGCCGCCGAGCAGATGGTTGTTTGCGATCACTTTCTCGACCGGGAGTCCAGCCGCCTTCGCCGCCTCCGACTGCACCCGCGCGATGACCTGCGTGCCGGTCCATACTTCGCAGGAGTCGGGCTTGAGATGAACCGTCGCGTTGACCGGCTCCATCGTCGCATGCGCGAGAAACGGCAACTCGTACGACGCTTCAAGCCTGTCACCGGTAGCAAGGCCCTTGGCGATGTCGCCTCGCGATTTCGCGACCACCCCGTCCTTTTCGCTCGCGGCGCGCAGATCTTGCCAAATATCCTCCAAGTTAAGATCCGCGTTCGGACCTTCTTCCCAGTCTATCACCAGCGCATCGAGACCCTTCTTGGCCGCCCACATGTGATCGCCGACCACCGCGACCAGATCGTCCAGCACGACCACCTTCTGCACGCCAGAAACTTTCCTGGCGGCGCTGTCGTCGACCCTGGCGACCTTGCCGCCGAAAACCGGGCAGGCCTTGAGAGTTGCGAATTTCATATCGGGCAGCATCGCGTCGATGCCGTAGACGGCCTTGCCGTTGACCTTGTCGGGGGTGTCGAGCCGTTTCAGCGGCTTGCCGATCAACCCAAAATTCTTCGGATCCTTGAGTGGAACATCCTTTGGCGGCGTTTGCGCGTTCGCCCCATCCACCAACTCGCCATAGGAGAGTTTGCGTCCGCTCTCCGTATGCATGACCTCGCTATTGGCGGTCGTGCAGCTTGCCGGCTCGACCTGCCATCGCTGCGCGGCGGCCTGAACCAGCATGGCGCGCGCATTGGCCCCGGCAGCGCGCAAGGGCTTCCACCACGCCCGAACCGTATTGGAATTGCCTGTGGCCTGAATGCCGAAAAGCGGATTGCCGTAGAGCTTGTCGCTCGGCGGCGCGTGCTCCACCACCACTTGCGCAAAATCGGCATCAAGCTCCTCAGCCAGGATCATCGATATCGAAGTATAGGTGCCTTGCCCCATCTCGACCTGGGGCATGACCAGCGTCGTCTTCCCGGAATGATTGATGCGGATGAAAGCGTTCGGCGCGAACTTGCCAGCAAGATCGTCTGGCGGCTGTACCGGCTCGTTGGATGCACGCACAGGAAGATGGAACGCAAGCAGAAATCCTCCCGCCAATCCCGAGGTCAACAGGGAACGGCGCGAAACTCCGGAAATCTTTTCTGCGACTGCCATAACCCGCTCCTACGACTGACGTTGGGAAGCAGCCCGCTTGATCGCGGCGCGAATGCGAACGTAAGTACCGCAGCGGCAGATATTTCCCGCCATCGCGGCATCGATGTCGGCGTCATCGGGATTGGGCGTGGCAGCGAGCAGCGCCGCGGCCGACATGAGCTGGCCCGACTGGCAATAGCCGCACTGGATCACTTCGAGATCAAGCCAAGCCTTCTGTACTTTTGCACCGGCAGGTGTCGCACCGATTCCTTCGATCGTCGTGATGGCGCGGTCGCGTACCGCGCCGACCGCCAGCATGCAGGACCGTACCGGCTTGCCGTCGATGTGCACGGTGCATGCGCCGCATTGCGCGATCCCGCAACCAAACTTCGTTCCGGTCAAACCGAGGATGTCACGAAGCACCCAGAGCAGCGGCATGTCGGGTGGAGCATCGAACGATTTCTGTTCACCGTTGATCGTCAATTTTGCCATGGGATGGTCCGATATGTCAGGCGGTCGCCTCAGGCTGCGAGCGCCGGTGCGAAATTCATCAGCCTGTCAGACGCCTCGGCAACGATTCGATTGATCAAGTCGCCGGCTTTCGGAATATCGTGGACTAACCCTATGGTCTCGCCGACAGTTACGTTGGCCGTCTCGAAATCATCGGATTTCTGAGCTTCCTCGACCTTACGCAATTCCTCTTCGTGCACGTGTGCGAGTTCCTTTTCGCGACCTTGCCACTTCTCGATAAAGTCGTTCCGCATGAGCCGGCCGGTATAGCCCGGCGGCCAGATTCTTCCGCGTACGATGTCGTATACGCTTGTGCGAATAGTTTCGTCCCCGGTCGCCGCCACGACTTTGGCCTTTGCCGCGTCCGGGATGAGTGCTTCCTGTGTTGCCCAAAACCTGGTGCCCATCAACACACCATCGGCTCCAAGCATGAGCGATGCCGCCAAGCCGCGACCGTCAGCAATGCCGCCCGCGGCAAGCACGAGCACATCGGGCGCGCGCGCGGCCAATGCATCCACGATCGCCGGCACTAACGGCATCGTGGAACGTCCCCCAAGTCCGTGTCCACCGGCTTCCGTGCCCTGCGCGACGACCACATCCGCGCCGACATCGACCGCATGGAAAGCGTGCTCGAGCGTATTAACCTGGCAGATCATGGGCACGCCCGCCTTCTTGATGCGCTTGGCATAAGGCGCCGGATCCGAATAAGACAGCATCATCGCGCGCGGGTGGCGCTCGATCGCGAAGTCGAGCAGGCTCGGGTTTTCCGGAATTGTCCATGCGATGAAGCCTGCACCGACGTCCGGTCGAGTTACCTTTGCCGATTCGGCTTCGAACCAAACGCGGTCGACGTAACCACCGCCTAGTAGTCCGAGTCCTCCAGCCGCAGCTACCGCTGAAGCCAACGCTCCCCCTGAGGCCGGCGTCATAGGCGCCAACACTATTGGATGCTTGATACCAAAACGCTTCGTCAGCCTAGTGGTTATCGTCACGATAGTCTCCTTGACGTTCGGTGATGTTTGCGCCACGGCGCCGCGCAAGTTTTGTTGCAGTTGATTCCGGAGCTATGGAGGATGGTGCGTCGAATGGCGTGCACCACAACTCCAATTCGGCTGCCACCCCTCCAGGTTCATAGATCGCCGGTCAGAAATTGCGCTCGGCCCGCGCCGAATGACCAGTCCTCATCAGCGTTCGTCACGAAATTCACGATCACGTCGGTTGGTGAAATTCCGCAACTGGCGGAAAGCCTTTCGACCAGCAAACGATAGAAGGCCTGCTTCATTTCGCGCTTTCGTGGACGACTGGTGATCTGGAGCAGAACTATTTTGTCGGATCTGGCAAATCCGAGCCCTGTGTCCTCGATGACCATGCGAGAACGCTTGTGCTCATGCACGACCTGGTAGCGATCGTGTTTCGGTATATGGAGGGTGTCGAGCAACACCTCGTGCGTGATGTCGAGGATCTTCCTCAGCTCAGATTCCGAGCGTCCCTCGATGAGGTCGAAACGCAGGAGCGGCATGATGGCTTTCCCTATTTGTGCGATTGATCTGGTTTTCGTCGCGCAAAGGACCATGTCCTCATCAATTGCGATCATCAAACGAATAGATTCGAGAGGGCAATCTGTGCTGCAGATTGCTCAATGTAGCGTGGAAACCGCATGATTATGGAACCGACATCGCGTGACAAAATCGAGCGAAGTCTAGTCACCCGAGAGCCGACGCCATCAATTCTGGCGATTGGGCAATCAACTATCGTCGCCACTCAAAGGCTGCGTTCTGGATCCGCATACCAAGGCGTCCACAGTGGTGTGGATCATGCCATGCGACGTATCTCGAGGTTCTTTGATGTTGGCTGGCTCGATGGGTTTGGTGAAGCTCGGCCGGCCGCATCCTGATTCATACTTATCCGAAAAGACAAATAAAGGCTCGCCCGATACAATGTCGACGTAGATGCCGGGTCCCGTGTTATGCAAATACCTGCCCGTGTTCAGCAGTTCCGTGCCGCTTTGCTGCGTTATTTGAAACTTCAGGCGTCAGGCGAGAAATGGCTTCCGGCGTTTTTCTGTAGTTGCGCAAACTGGTGTCAATGGTCAGCTCCTTCAACACATGCGTTTCTTCTGAACCGTCGTCAAATCGACGAGGCGACAGGATTGGCCCTAGCTGAAAAGTCAATACACGCGCTCCTTCGGTGGGATCGTGGCCACCTCGTTTGACAGCGGCTGCAGATGCACCGGCCGATGGTCGAGCCGGACGCCTCCGTCCCGATCGAGCCAGGACAGCGTGTGCTTCAGCCAATTCTCATCGTCCCGCTTTGGAAAATCCTCGCGCGCATGCGCGCCGCGACTCTCGGTTCGGCCGATCGCTGACCGCAGACTGACATTGGCTTGCGCGAGCATGTTGTCGAGCTCGAGCGCCTCTGCGAGGTCGGTGTTGAACATCATCGAGCGGTCGGCCACCGCTAGATCATCCCGCATCATCGCCATAACGTCGCCAAGCTTGTGCGCACCCTCGCCCAGCAATGAGCCGGTGCGGAACACGGCGCAGTGGCGCTGCATGGTCCGCTGCATCGCAAGCCTGATGTCGCCGGCGCCCGTCTTGCCCTTTGACCACCGGATGCGGTCAAGCCGCTCGATCACCCGCTCGGTTGCAGCTTGCGGCGCCAGTGGATGGCCCTCGCCCGGACGCAGCATCTCGGTTACCCGGTGCGCCGCGGCGCGGCCGAACACGACGATGTCGAGCAGCGAGTTGGAGCCGAGCCGGTTGGCACCGTGCACGGAAACGCAGGCGGCCTCGCCGATCGCCATCAGACCGGGCACGATCGTTTCGGGATCGCCGTCCTCCTTGGTGACGACCTCGCCGTGCAGGTTGGTGGGCACGCCGCCCATGTTGTAGTGAACCGTCGGCAGCACCGGGATCGGTTCGCGCGTCACATCAACGCCGGCGAAAATCTTTGCAGTTTCGCTGATCCCGGGCAGGCGCTCGTGCAGGATATTGGCGCCGAGATGCTCCAGATGCAGCTCGATGTAATCCTTCTGCGGACCACAGCCGCGACCTTCATTGATCTCGATGGTCATGGCGCGGCAGACAACGTCGCGTCCGGCGAGATCCTTGGCACTCGGCGCATAGCGTTCCATGAAGGGCTCGCCTTCCGAATTGGTGAAATAACCGCCCTCGCCGCGCGCGCCTTCGGTGATCAGGCAACCCGAGCCATAGATGCCGCTCGGGTGGAACTGCGTGAACTCCATGTCTTCGAGGGGCAGCCCTGCGCGGAGCGCCATGGCATTGCCGTCGCCGGTGCACGTGTGGGCCGCCGTGCAGGAGAAATAGACGCGGCCATAGCCGCCGGTCGCCAGCACGGTGCGATGGGCGCGGAAGCGATGCAGCGTGCCGTCCTCCATATTCCAGGCGAGCAAGCCGCGGCAGGCGCCGTCGTCGTCCATCAACAGGTCGAGTGCGAAATACTC
>Ga0307474_10004103_pt1 | contig 10496 bp, 12 predicted proteins | sample atmos_gasesECM1C_2_FD_203312 | JGI IMG/M metagenome (GOLD analysis project Ga0307474, IMG submission 203312) | Hardwood forest soil microbial communities from Morgan-Monroe State Forest, Indiana, United States - atmos_gasesECM1C_05 | ecosystem: Environmental > Terrestrial > Soil > Temperate...
CATGACACGATGTCTCATGACACGATGTCTCATGACACCATGTCGAAGGACGCAATGAAGAAGGATGATGCCATGTCCCACGACGCCATGAAGAAGGACGACGCCATGGCGAAAGACAGCATGGCCAAGGATGCCATGAAAAAGGATGAGATGAAGAAGTAAGCACTTTCTTCGTCCCTAGGCGGTGGAGCCGCCTCCGCTGGAGCCAAGCCCGTTCAGCCCCGGACGGGCTGGCTTTCGGACTCATCCATCGTCGCTCGACGAACTAGCGAACAGACTCCTGTCATACGGGCGATCGGATGCCGGACGAATCGTCGAACCGCTGCCAGGACGGGCTCGACTTCTTGGGGCGGGGGCGGGACGTCAGAAGCCAAATCCCGTCCATACTCCCATCCGAGGATGCGGGCTTCTGCAACGAGGGACATCAGTTCCCCTGATTCGTGAAGCGGCACCAGCAGCGTCCTTATCAACGCAAGGTACGTAGGCCAATATGAAAGGTGACGGTACATGCTGGCCACGAGAGCAAAGTCGGAATCCTCGCCAAAGCCGTTCAATTCGTGAACGAGCCGGGCGGTTGCCGGCGGCATTTCAGCAATAGGAGCGAGACGCGGCAGGGCGACACGACGGATTGGGCCCACCTCGTTTCTTTGAGGGGCCGACGAGACATCTGGCCGGCGCGCGCTACCTTGCAAGCGAGCAAGTAGTGCGGAGAAGCACACCAGCGCAAGAGCGTTGGTGTGTTGGTAACTGTCAAGGATCGCGAAGATGGAGGCGAGCGCAGCGTCATCGAGTCCAGCTGCGGTCAGCACGTCACGCGAAAGCCTCGGAACTCGGGGGAGATTCAAGTTTTGGTGGACGAGCACAGCCTTTACTATGGCGGGGCCCTTGTAGAGAGGTTTCAGTGTACCCCACACCCATTCAAGTGCTCCGGGCATCGTCGCCAAATGACGCCAAACGAGATTCACGACTTCCACATTCAAGGTTTCGCGGATATCGGCGAAGATGGTTGCGATCGTCTCAGTTGCTTCGTCCTCGCGAATGGCCGAAACGGGATCGCCTTGATCGGATATTCCCATTTTCTTTACCCTTTGGCCCCGTGTAATGATCAAGGGCGGCAGCATTGCAAGAGAGCCGCCGACCTGAACCAGATGCCCGTATCAGCGCGAACCAAACTCGCTTCCACTAAAGCGCGATAGCTCTAGCTCGAATCTCCATCGCGCTTTAGCTTATTGTTTGCGCATGATCTTCTCGGAAAGCCGCCGCACACTTTTCCGGATCATGCGCTACAAAGTCGAATACGAATGTGCCACTGCCGGGTTGGCGCAATTGTAATTGCCTCGCATCTCAATGCAAATGCGCTTCGGCGCTCGTGCTTGCTGCCACGTGATCAAGCGCTCGTATAAGAATGCCGGGTGTCAGCAACTCCGGAAGCGGTTCTCCCTGAGGCTGTTGGGGTCCATAGACCACGTCGAGAGGAACGCCGAACCTTCCGAAGTGGTGCAGATACATCGCAATCGCTGGATCTGGCCGCGTCCAATCCGCACGCATTCGGACGACGTTCACTTCGTCAAGACGCGAGCGAACTTTCTCGTTCTCGAACACCGTCAATTCATTAACTTTGCAGGTCAGGCACCAAGTGGCGGTGACGTCCACGAGGACAGTTTTGCCTTCGCCGACCAAGCGGTGCAACGCGACAGGGTCAAAGGTTTGCCATCGGGGTTCGGCCGAGATCTGGAAGGCAGGCGAAGCCGCCGAGATACTAACGACGAGCGGAACTATGGCGAGAATAGCAGTCGCCGCGCGCGACCAACGGCTTAGGATAGTGCCTTCCCGGAACCGCAGTAGAGCGCGAAATCCGATCAAGGCCGCAAGAAGAATGCCCGTGGTCGCCGCGACGAGAGCGCCAGCTGTGCTCCATAGAACGAACAACAACCATACCGCCGTTCCGAGCAGCAATACGCCGAGCGCCTGACGCAACGAAGTCATCCAATGGCCCGGACGCGGAAGCCATCGCACGCTGCCAGGGAACGCCGCGGCCAGCAAATACGGGAGCGACATGCCGATCCCGAGGCAAAGGAAGATAATAAGGATATCCGAGGGGCCCTGCGTGAGCGCAAATCCGACGGCGGTCCCGACAAAGGGGGCAGAACATGACGTCGCTAGCAATGTTGCAAAGGCGCCGGCTAGAAAGGCCTCAAGCAGGAGATGATGGGTGCGACCCAGCGCAAGTGCAACTATTGACGACGGCACAACGATCGGAAGCAGCTCGAAGAAGCTTGCTGCAAACAGCACTGTCACCGTCGCCATGCCAGCTAGGAACCATGGTTGTTGAAATTGAATCCCCCAACCAAGAGTGGCGCCGAACCATTTCAGAATGACGAGTGATAGTGCGATCAGAAGGAAACTGAACGTAATACCGCCTGCCGTGGCTAGGGCGCTCAGCCGGATCACGCGTAGTCCTTCGCTCGCGTGTCGGGTGAAAGCGAATAGTTTGATCGAGAGCACTGGAAGCACGCAGGGCATGAGGTTGAGGATAACGCCGCCAAGCAGGGCGGATAGCAGAGCGGCGAGCGTTCCCAAGCCGGCTGGTGCCGCTCCAGCACTATTTGCCGTCGTCGAGAATTCCGCTGCCCGATCCTGGTCGACGAACGTTAGCGTCAAGGGATGATCCGTGGGCAACGATGCCGGCAACGCTACGGTGAGGCGTGCGGATCGACCGTCGTCCCCAAGATCGACCTCCGGTGCAGCGGGAATTCCCTCACCGGTGCCTTCGACGAACACGTCGGGCCGCACAAACGGCCTTGCGCTGCGCAGGTCGATCGTTAGCTTTCGCGCGGACCGCTCGCCACTGACAATTGCCCGCGCAACATCGATTTGGACCGCCTGAGGGCTGCCGGGGACTCTTGTTTTGGCCTGATCAATCAGGTGCGCCTCCGCCGCAGGCGTTCCAGCGCCGGGCGGCAAGGGCAAGGTGAGGTTGGCCTGATAAGGCACGCAGACGTCCGAGCACGCCGCGTAGTTCACGCCAACCTCGATCCGGGCGGCGGCAGTGGAGTTCTTGATACGGATTTTGATCGGGAGGACGAGCTGACCCTCGTAAACGATGTTCTGCAGGCCTTCAATCACCAGGCGATGCGGCGCGGGCCAGGCCACGTCAGCGCCGGCAATATTGTCCGAACGAGACCAGTCGATCTGCGGGGCAACGCCTGCATCTCCCGGTGTGCGCCAGTATCCGTGCCAACCGTCCGCAAAGCGGAATTCCAAGCCCGCATCGAGTGTGGCACCTGCGACGTCGTCGACGCTCGTGATCAGCCGTACGGCAGCATGCTTGTCTCCGACCCATCCGGTAGCTGCGGCGTGCGCAGCCCCGCCCGTACAGAGCGCTGTTCCGAGGCAGAGCGCAAACAAAGGTAGGCGGACACGAGCGAGCGTCATGAGTCTGACCTATGTTGATGTGTCGATCAAGCCAAGGAGCCGGCCAGCGGATTGTCGATGCGCTCGACTTCGAACGCATCGCTAGCCCTTACGCTCGGGGGGCCATCATGGCGATGTCGTAAGGTTTGCAAGATCAGGTAGAGCTGTCGGACAGGCGCGACGCGCCAACGATTCGGCCATCTGGAGCTTGGAGAATGACGGCAACGTCCTGACCTTCGGGAAAACCTTCGCTGATGTGCAATGGCGCGCCAGACCAGTCGCCGACGGACCGGATCGAGCGAACGACATTGGCTTCGTCCAGGGTCCGACCCGCGTTTTCGCCGCGTCCAATCGCGGTGCGATGATCGTGATCGAACCCGATCAGCAACACCCGCCCGCTGCCGCTACCGCTACCGATCTCGATCGACACACGGCCGCCATCCTTCGTGACGTTGATGTTAGCCACGGTTCGGCTGTCGTTCTTGGCCCGCTCAATAGCAGATCCGACTTCCTGACGATGCGAGCCTACGTAGCTCTTAGCGCCATCCACAATAATTTCCGGAGTATAGGAGCCGTCGCCGAAGCGGTGACCATACCGGTCTTGCCGCTCAGTCGCCGCTTCCAGCGAAAACGGGTCCTTCCAGCCCAATCTGTCCCAATAGGTGACGTGAAATGCCAAGGGCAAGACGTCGCGGCGGCCTTGGGACAATTCGTTCAAGTAGGCATTAGCGGGAGGACAAGACGAGCATCCTTGCGAGGTGAACAGTTCGACCACGACGGGACGCTCGGTGGCCCCCGCAACTGCAGGAGCGAGGCAGGCAGCGAGTCCGAGCGGAATCAGAAAGCGCAACGACATGATTGATCCTCCGACGGTTGGATAAACCGTATTCGCTGCCGGGCGTCGGGCGTTACGCGACGCGCATCACACAAAATCTTGAAGGCGTACTGCTCGGGCGAGCCACACCTTCGCCGCGCGTGTCTTCGCGCGCTGGGCAGGTTTCGCTTCCCGCCTTCCTGCACCGGCTCGGCACCGTTGGCTAGCGACGAGCTCGCGCGCGGCGACGACCCAGCTTGGCGCGACGTTCGCCAGCTTCACCTCAATAGCCGAAAGCAAATGGTTGCTGCGTTCTTGATGGGCCCGAGCGGAAGTCGCTCGCTTATCCGCAAAATCTGCGGCCACGCATGCACATCATTGTGAGCCGGGAACCGTGGATGAATGTAACAACGGTGCTGCCCCGCGCCGCTGTAACGAACCCGCATCTCGGGCGCCAGCCGGGACCAATCTTCAAAGAAGCAACTCGCATGAAAATATCGTTCAATGTCGCTGAAAACGGTGGCGGCTCTTATCGTCTGCTGACTATCCTCCGCTGGGTCATGGTTGTCGTCTTTGTGTCGTTCGGCATGCAAAAAGTCACGTTGCAGTCCGCGCAGGGCATCGTTCAGTACATCAGCAACAGCCCATTTATTTCCTGGTTGTCAGTGTTCGGCCTCAGGGGAGAGGCCTATGTCCTCCGCGTTGCCGAGTTTGCCATTGCGGCGCTACTGGTGGCAGGGGCCTTCAGTCCGATCCTGTCAGCCGTCGGTTCGCTGTTGGGCGTGGTCACTTTTGCGATCACATGGTCATTCTTCTTCACGACGCCAGGGGTCGTTAAATGGAGTTTTTCGACCGACCCGATCGCCTGTAATACAGTTGGGTCATTAGCGTCGTTTTGGCCCACATCGGCATTTCCGAACTCCCCCCCACGGCCGGGCTTGGCGCAGGAATCGGAGCGTCGTAGCTTAAGACGCCTCTGCTGAGGAACGAGCGTTCACCGCTTCATTGCCGGCAATACCATCGGCTTCGGGGTACGCGCCGGGTGCATGACCGAATCGCTGACGAAACTTTCTCGCGAAATGCGCATAGTTGCGAAAACCGCAAGCGTAGGCAACCTCGCTGAGAGGTTGACCGGTACTCAACGCCGCGCGGCGAAGCAGTAGGCGCTTAGCGTGATCCAGCCGCAACGAATAGATAAATTCGCTGCAGGTGGAACCGCGATGCGTAAATAGTTGCTGAAGGTAACGCAATGAGATTCCCACTACCGCGGCTGCTTCGCAAGGACCAAAATTCGGATCCGCGAAGCCATCAGTGATGACCGCACGCACACGCCTGAATAGTTTGTCCGCGTGACGAGATGAGGTCAAATCGGTCGGCGCAAATAGCGCGCCGACCAGATCATAGGCGGCCAATCGCATGTAGGAATCGGCCAGCGTAGATGCTGGTTCTTCTCTCCCAAAACTCCGAATAAGATCGAGGAGGAGGCGCCCGGCAGCTGTTCCGCCGCGCCGGCAAAGACCACCTCGTGGCTCGAATCCCAGATGAGAAACGAGAGATCGCCGCGGCAAGACGAGCGTTAGCGAGCCCCATCGCTTGTCCGGCTCTCTGTTAAAAAACGCCACGGGCCGGGCCGCATCGACGAGTACGACATCGCCCGAATCGAAGCGCAACGCCTGATCGTTGTGAGTCATCGCTGATTTGCCGGCGACCTGAAAGATCATGATGTAGTGGTCCGCGCCATCGAGGCGAACATCCCGGAGCGAGCGCTCGACCCGCTTAGCATTGGATCCAACCTCGGCAGCCGCGAGGCCGTGAACGTCGATAGGTCGCAGCCAGCCGGTAAAGGCCTTGGGATCGACACCTTCCGGATTGAACCGTCCGGCCATCGCGCGGACCAGATGTCTCCACGCTTCATAATCCCATTGTGGGGGTAGGAGGTTCTTACTCGCATCTTGTGACATCGGACTTCCGTTCTCAAACGATCTGGTTCGATGGAACGCCGCATTATGTGAGCCGACAGTGATCCCACACTCCGTTCGATCTGCGATGCTAGGCGTTCCCGCGGACCATCGGCTGAACAATAGTTTCGGGTAGTGGCGGGCCCTTGATGCTTGCAACGACCCGTCTGCCCCCCCAAAAGCCCGGCAGTCGTTGGCTTGGCCCTTCTGTCCCCGCAAGCAACGCAGTCGATGCCGCAGCTGCGCCAGCTTCTACAATGAAATTTCGGCGGTGGGTATTCGTAACCATCGGATTCTCCAGGTGTTGAGCGCGCTAAAGAGTTACCTGTCCCGGCAGGGTGGCCCGCGTCTACCGATGAAGCGAAGAAGACGAGACGCTCGCGAGATACGGCGCAGCAATTCGATGTTGGGGCAGAGGCCGCTTGTCTTTGTCTACGCGCTCTCTCGCCACTTCGAGTTCGCACAGGGCTTGGACGATGCGCCGTCTGGCAACAAGCCGGCGGCTCCAATCCGCCGAGGCTAGATACGGACAGGGGTTTTGCTGGCTGACTGCGGACATGCTGCGTCCCTATGCAGGAAAGTTGGACGCGATTCTTCGGCATGTCGCCTCGTGGGGAGATCGCTTCCCCATGACCGTCAATACTGCCAAAGATGCACGTTCCCAAATAACGGATGCGGCACTCATCAGCGAACGTTCAATTCCATTTGATGCAGGTCTCGGACACCGGCCCGAATTGCCACCAGACGACGAGCGTCTTCCCCGAGATTTGCGGACTGCCGCGAAATGACCTCGGCGCTGCATGCGCCGAGGTCGTTTTCCGCGTGTTCGCGGCGCGGAAGACATCGGAAGTCCGTCCCTCTGTCATCCGGCGGCTTACGCAGCGGGCTTGGCCTTCACCCTGCGCATGTCACGAAGCGTGCCTAATGTGCCATTCCAAAGCTCGATTCGAGCCCTGATGCTGTTGCACGCGGCGCGCAGGGCCCGCTCGTCCCTTTGCGGTGAGTCCGCTACTAGATTTTCAAGCAGCTCCTTCCCCATCGGACCGTGACTGTCGCCATCGAGTTCGATGTGCCGCTCGATATAGTAGATGAAATTGCGCAGGCGATCCTTGTCGTGCGTAGCCCCAGGAAGCGTCTTTTGAAGCCTGCTGAACATCTCCGGGATAATGTCCTCGCGGCCGTAAAAAAATGCCGCGACGACCTCTTCCGTTGACCCTGACCGGGCCAGCGTCATCGTATGCTTCACGAAAGCTTGCACGTGAGGCCGCACGCCGGACCGCGCCATAGCCGTTTCGACCGAGGTACCGACCCGCGCCAGCGAGCGGAACGTGTCGAATTGCTGGGTGCTGGCGCCGACATCTTCCATAGCGCGAAGGTAGAGATCGAGATGGCTGACGTAGGAGCCGTTCGGATCGACATCTGTCTCCTCACCAATCACGATGTCGTTGATCAGGCGCGCAGCGCGCGCGTTATTCGCGGGGAACCACGGCACTTTTGTGCACGTCAGGTCCTGCTGCAGCCGCTTTAGAAGCGACATGAAATCCCAGACGGCGAAGACATGATCTTCCATGAATCGTCTCAGATCCTCGACGGAAGTGACCTCCGCGTAAACGGGGTGCTCCAGCAGCTCTGTGCGAAGGGTGTTGAGGCACTCACGATCCTGTTTCGACATGTTTAACCTCTATTTCAGCAGGTTTGCGTTTAGCTCTCGGTTCAAGTGTGAACCGGCTTCGGCGACGTAGGTCGGTGCCGCTAAAAATAAAAGTGCCTCAAAGCAATCAATGCGCGCCGGTACAAGTCAAAGTGCGCGACAGGCACGAGATCCACCAGACTCACGCGATCTAAAACTCCTCCACAACATGCAAGGATCGCGCAGCAAGACGAGCGCCGCCAAATTTGGGGGTGGAGCATGGACGGCGCCGCTCAACACAGATCTCTTCCATGTTACCAAACAGCGTGACCGTGCCATCGTCCCTGTTCCGCATAGTAAATATGGATCGATCCGCCGTCAGGCATGATGTGGGTTGCGCGCCACGGCCGGAAGTGGGGACCAAGATCGATCGCCGCTTTTTAATTTCCAAGAGTGAACCGCATGGTCACACCCCGTCATTCACGTTCCCGCATTGCACGTCGATTCTGCTAGCGCGGAAAGGGCGGGGAGCCTGCTTCGCAAGTTGCCGTATGCCCGGTCGGACGGGGGCCGTCGCCCGAACATACGGGGGCCGGTAGCACCATCGTTTTTCGCCAATCTCTCGGCGCCGTCTCGACAAAGCCGCAACCGCGTAGCAGGGCGTTGATCTCACGCGCCGCCTTGCGCTGCGCGCGCCAGTCACGGAGGCGTTCGGCGAGAAGGTGATAGAGGAGCATGGTCATGCCTTGCCGCCTTTACCGTAAAGGAAACTTAGCGATGTCCATCAATATGCTCTTGCTGAAAGAGCATAGGTGGTGAATTCGATTCAGCGAAGTGCTGAAAGAGATGCATTAGGGGAAGCCGCCCAGCTTGTTGCCGCGCCTCTTCGCAGCAGCGAACGCGGCCTTGGTTCGCTCGGATATCCGCTGCATCTCATCCTCTGCCACCATGGCCATGATGCCGACCGTGAGCCGGCTGGCGTTCGGCATGTCGGCCGCGACAAAGTCGACGCCGCTCCCTGAGACCGAGCAGGAAATGCGCCTTGCGAGACAGGCGATCCAAGCTTGGCAATCACCAGCTTGGCACCGTGCAAACGGCACAAGGCCAGCGCTTTCGCGAGCTGCGGCCGATCAGACTTCTTGCCGCTCTCGACCTCGGTGAGCTCGCCCGCCGTCACCTACAGTTTACTCAAACCCTTTCCGATCCTCGAAATAATCCCGCCGCGAAAGGGTTCTGCGGTTTGGGGTGACCTGGAAGGAAGAACAAACGATGCTGTGCAAAACGGTAATTGCCCTAATGGCGTTGGCCGCAATTGGCTTAGCTAATCCCACGGGAGCCTTCGCTCGCGGCGGTGGCGGTGGCGGTGGCGGCGGTGGCGGTGGCGGTGGCCACGGAGGGGGAGGAGGCGGCTTCGGCGGTGCCGGCGGTGGCCACGGAGGGGGCTTCGGAGGAGGCGGCTTCGGCGGTGGCGGCTCTGCCTTCCGCGGAGGTGGCTTTCGGGGCGGCGGCTTAGGCGGCGGTGGCTTCCATGGCGACGGCTTCCATGGCGATGGCTTTGCCTTCCGCGGAGGCGGCTTCCACGGAGGCGGCTTCCATGGCTTCCACCACGGCTTCCACGATCATGGGTTTCACAGGCATCGTTTTGCAGGGGTCTTTTACGGCGGCTATCCCTACTACGACGACGGCTACTACGACGATGGCTACTATTACGATAATGGCGGCTGCTACATCGTGAACCGGCGCGTGCACACCAGGCACGGCTGGCGCATTCGTCGGGTTCAAGTTTGCAACTAAGATATCAAGCGCCCCCGCCGACGCACGCCGGCGGGTTTTCTTGTGCCACTACCTCCAGGAGCTCCGCCAACGCGCTTTGGCGGGTGTCTTCGTTACGCGCAAGATAGACCAGCACCTGCCACTGCGACCGGGTCAGACCTGATCCCCGCGCATGCTGCTCAAAGCGCTTCTTGAGAAGTCGGACGACGTCGTGCAGCATAATCACCAATGCGGGAAAATTCGCTCGACATTTAGAAAGCGCGCTTATCATGGACCATGCTTATCATAAGGATGCTGTTCCAACTGGTCTCGTGAGAGATGCCACGAGGATACCCTTTCAGCACGATCTTGAGTGATGAATTGTATTTCATAGATCACTGAGTATTACTCGGTGGTCCGAAGCGACTCGGAGTCGTAGCTTTGATGGCGATAGTCGCAAGCTTCCCATGTAGTCTGTCTCGGTTTCCAAGCGATGCCACTTACCCAGCCAAGGTAAGGCGGTAATCCGCAATTGCCCTTCGAATGCGTTGCGCTTCTGCTCCAGGGAGGCGGCGCTCTCGGTGCGTACCAGGCGGGAGTGTACGAGGGTCTTTCCGAAGAAGGGATTATTCCGAACTGGTGGCTGGCATTTCGATAGGCGCGATCAATGCCGCCATCATAGCCGGAAGTCCTCCGGACAAGGGCGTGGATCACCTGCGAAGATTCTGGCGCCAGGTCACGCAGGATGCTCGCGCCGCTTGGCCTGAAGGCTTTCTGAAGGGCGATTGGTCGCGTCGCTTTCTCAGCCGAATGAGCGCTGGAATGGCCATGACGAGCGGCGTACCGGGATTCTTCGTGCCCCGCATGCCCTTCCCTTGGCTATATCCGACGGGCGCCATTGAAGCGAGGAGCTTCTAGCTTGAAGAGT
>Ga0307474_10004105_pt1 | contig 10495 bp, 5 predicted proteins | sample atmos_gasesECM1C_2_FD_203312 | JGI IMG/M metagenome (GOLD analysis project Ga0307474, IMG submission 203312) | Hardwood forest soil microbial communities from Morgan-Monroe State Forest, Indiana, United States - atmos_gasesECM1C_05 | ecosystem: Environmental > Terrestrial > Soil > Temperate...
AACCGGTACCCCCACCGGGCTCTACTACGCTAACCAATGTGACAGTCGAGCCACCGCCTGAGCATGTGCTCGCGGCGTTCGGTTTGACCGGTGTTAAACCCGTTCTTTTGGGTGCCAGCTGGGAAGGTGGCTGGCGCTGCGGCGAAGTCGTGTTGTCGCTGGTGGCAGACCACGCTCGAGCGGCCTGGTCGGCCCGGGTGCGGGAGACGTTGTTCGTCGACGGGGTTCGCCTGGCCCGACCGGTCCGCTCGACCGACGGGCGCTACGTGGTTTCCGGATGGCGGGCTGACACATTCGTGGCCGGCACACCGGAGGCTAGGCATGATGAAGTCGTCTCGGCGGGGGTGCGACTGCATGAAGCCACCGGCAAACTGGAACGTCCTCGATTCCTGACCCAAGGACCCACGGCACCCTTTGCGGACGTCGACGTTTTCATCGCGGCTGACCGTGCCGCGTGGGAGGAGCGACCGTTGCAGTCGGTGCCGCCGGGGGCGCGGGTCGCGCCACCGACGGCGGACGGCGAGCGATCGGCCGATCTGCTCAACCAGCTCGCCAGCCTGCGCAAGCCGACCAGGAGCCCGAACCAGCTGGTGCACGGAGACCTTTACGGAACAGTGCTTTTCGTGGGCACGGCCGCGCCGGGGATCACCGACATCACACCGTACTGGCGGCCCGCATCATGGGCGGCGGGCGTGGTCGTCGTCGACGCGTTGTCCTGGGGCGAAGCCGACGACGGACTCATCGAGCGGTGGAACGCTTTGCCCGAATGGCCGCAGATGTTGTTGCGCGCGTTGATGTTTCGTTTGGCAGTCCATGCATTGCACCCGAGGTCTACCGCCGAGGCGTTTCCGGGTCTGGCCCGCACCGCGGCCCTGGTCCGGTTGGTGCTCTAAATCCACTCAGCCGTCCGGGAACTCGTGGCGGACCTCGGCTAGCGAGATCCTGCCGTCGACGCTGAGGACACCTTCTGCGCGTAACAGCTCCAGCTGCCGGGTGACCAGATGCCGGGCCGGGCGACCAGACGCGGTGATCACCCGGTGCCAGGGCAGGTCCGAGGAGTCGGTCCGCATGATCCAACCAACGATCCGCGGGCTGGAAAGTCCTGCGACAGCGGCGATATCGCCGTAGGTGGCGACCCTGCCGGGTGGGATGGCCGCGACCAGCGCGCGCACCCGCTCGACTTGCTCGTCGGTCACCGGCGCCATGTTCAGCGATTTTCCAAATGCTCGCGAATCACCGCGGAGACTTCGATTGGCTTGGCATGGCACACCATGTGGTGGCACTCGAAATCCAGCAGCCGAAAATCGGCTCCCAATCGCTGCTGCAGCGCGTCGATCAGCTGATCCGTGACGTAGGGCGGCGAGGTCAACTTCGCTCGCACCAGCGTCGTCGTGGTTCCCGCTTGCGGTAGCACGACGTCGCGAGCCAACTGACTCCAGTAGGACATCATCGCCGGCATACTGACCCGCCAGCCGTACCGTCCGTTCGCCAGCTGGATCAGGTGCTCGTCGAGCTCGGCGTCGAGCAAGGCGGGGTCCACGTCCGCCCAGGACCCCGTTGCCTTCTCCAACCGTGCTTCCCGAACATCCGTGTAGTCGGGGTAGGAGAACATCGCGTCGGCGATTTGGCTCATCCACATGCCGTCCAAGCCGATCGCCGGGTCGAGCAGCAGCAGCGCTGCCACCTGGTCCGGGCGGGCCGCGGCCAGGTGCATCGCGATGGCACCGCCGAATGAGTGCCCAACGACCAGCACCGGGCTGTCGGCTTCGGCGTCGAGCAGCGCAGCCAGTGCTGAGACGTTGGCGTCGATGGTCCACGGCGCGGCCCACGATGATCTGCCATGGCCGAGCAAATCGGGTGCGGCGACGGTTATTTCGGGCAAGTAGGTGATCAATTGTTGCCAACGCCGCCCGTGGCCGGTCAGTCCGTGGATGGCCAGCATCTCCACCGGGCCGGACGGACCGTAGCGATGTACGTGTAGGTCGGCGGTCACGCGTCGATGATGCCATCACCGGGACGACGGGAACGTCGCGCACCCGCCGTCGCAGCCGCTAGCCGCACCGGCTTGTCAGACCCTCGTGATGTCATGCCGCTATGTCATTCACCTGGGGCGCCCAAGCGGATGCTGTTCTGGCGCCGGGCGTACGCGGCCTGATACGTGTCCTTGGCGGGCCCGGCACCGGTAAGAGCAGCCTGCTGGTTGATGCAGCGGTCGCTCGCATCACCGCCGGTGTTGATCCGGAGTCCGTTCTGCTGCTCACCGGTTCGGGCCGGCTCGGGATGCGGGCGCGCAGCAGGCTGACGACGGCGTTGCTGCGCTCGCGCACAACCGGTCCCTGCCGCGCCGCGGTCCGCGAGCCGTTGGTCCGCACCGTGCACAGCTACGCCTACGCGGTCCTGCGGCGGGCCGCCGAGCGCGCCGGTGATGCCCCCCCGCGCCTGGTCACCAGCGCCGAACAGGACGCCATCATCCGCGAACTGCTCGCCGGCGACCTCGAAGACGGACCCGACGCCGCTGCCACCTGGCCGGCGCATCTGTGGCCCGCCCTGAGCACCGCCGGCTTTGCCACCGAGCTGCGAAACCTCTTGGGGCGCTGCTCCGAACGTGGTGTGGACCCAGCGGAGCTGGAGCGACTGGGCCGCCGGCGCCGGCGTCCGGAGTGGACCGCCGCCGGCCAATTCGCGCGACAGTACGAGCAAGTGCTGCTGCTGCGGGCGGCGGTCGGGACGGCGCCGGCGCCGGCGCTGGGTGCCGCCGAACTCGTGGGTGCCGCGTTGGAGGCTTTCGCGGTCGATGCTGAGTTACTGGCGGCCGAACGCGCCCGGGTTCGCGTGTTGTTGATCGACGACGCCCAGCAACTCGACCCGCAGGCAGCCCGCCTGATTCGGGTGCTGGCCGCGGGCACTGACCTGGCCCTCGTTGCCGGTGACCCCAACCAGGCGGTGTTCGGCTTCCGGGGTGGCGAGGCCGCCGGGTTATTGGCCGATGATCCCCCGCAAGCGGGTGGGGGTACCTCCCTCTGGGGGCGTGCGCTCAGCCCCTCGGTGACCTTGACGCTGTCGCATCGCTGTGCCCCGGCCGTGGCGCGCGCGGTCAGCGGCATTGCGCGCCGATTGCCCGGCGGCAGCGGCGGGAGGCAGATCAACGGCACCGGGACCGAAGGTGGATCGGTCACGGTGCGCCTGGCCGCCTCGGTGCACGCCGAGGCGGCGATGATCGCCGATGCGCTGCGGCGTGCTCACCTGATCGACGGGCTGCCATGGTCGCAGATGGCGGTGATCGTCCGCTCGGTGCCGCGGGCCGGCTCGCGGTTGCCGCGCGCTTTGGCCGCCGCCGGGGTTCCGGTGGCCGTGCCCGCGTGTGGCGGGCCGTTGTCCGAAGAGCCCGCGGCGCGTGCGCTGCTGACGGTTCTGGCCGCGACCGCCGACGGGCTCGATGGTGCACGGGCACTAGCATTGCTGACCGGGCCCATCGGTCGCGTCGACCCGGTCTCGCTCCGCCAACTGCGCCGAACGCTTCAGCGCGCCAGGTCCGATCGTCCGCCGGGCAATTCCGATGATCTGCTGGTGGAGGCGCTGGCCGCGGACGTACCTCAATCCGGCGTGCAGTCCCGCGCACTTCGGCGGGTGCGTGCGGTGCTGCAGGCGGCGGCCCGGAGCGATCGAGACGGCCTGGGGACACCACTCGCTTGCGGGGGAGATCCCCGCTACACCCTATGGGCGGCGTGGCAGCGGTCCGGTCTGCAGCGTCGCTGGCTGGCGGCCAGCGAGCGGGGCGGCCCGGCCGGTGCCCAGGCCACCAGGGATCTCGATGCGGTGACCGCGCTGTTTGACGTCACCGACCAGTACGTGTCTCGCACGCCCGGCGCGTCGTTGCGCGGACTCGTCGAGCACGTCGCGGCGCTGCAGCTGCCGGGCGTCAACGCCGAGCCGGTCGATGCGGCGGAGCAGGTCAGGGTGCTCAGCGCGCACGCGGCGCTGGGGCATGAATGGGATCTGGTGGTCATCGCCGGCTTGCAGGACGGCCTGTGGCCCAACACGATTCCGCGTGGGGGTGTGCTGGGCACGCAGCGGCTGCTCGACGTGATTGACGGCGTCACCGAGGATGCCTCGGTGCGGGCGCCGCTGCTGGCCGAGGAGCGCCGGCTGCTGGTGGCGGCGATGGGCCGGGCCCGGCGCCGATTGCTGGTGACCGCCGTGGATAGCGACACCGATGGGACGGGACGCGAGGCTGCGCTACCGTCAGCGTTCTTTTTCGAGATCGCTCAGTGGGCCAGTGGTGACGCGGATTCCGTTGCTGCACAGCCTGTCTCAGCGCCACGCGTGTTGTCGGCGGCGGCACTGGTGGGCCGGTTGCGCGGTGTGGTGTGCGCACCCGACGGCGCCGTGGACGACACCGTTCGCGATGGTGCGGCAACGCAATTGGCCCGGTTGGCCAAAGCCGGTGTGCCGGGTGCCGACCCGGCCGAATGGCACGGCCTGATCCCGCTCAGCACAAGTGATCCGCTACGTGGCCCCGACGATCCCGTCACGCTGACGCCGTCGACCCTGCAGACCCTCAACGACTGCCCGCTGCGCTGGCTGGCCGAACGGCACGGCGGAACCAATGCGCGCGAGCTGCGGTCCACCGTCGGCTCGGTCCTGCACGCGGTGATCGCCGAGCCGGCCAAAACAGAGTCGCAACTGCTGGCCGAGCTGGACCGGGCGTGGGAGCATCTACCCTTCGACGCGCAGTGGTATTCGGTCAATGAGCTGGCCCGGCACCGGGCCATGATCCAGGCATTCGTCGAGTGGCGAGCGCAGACTCGATGCGAGCTGACCGAGGTCGGCGTCGAGGTTGACGTTGACGGAGTCCTGCCGACGCCCCGCGATGACAGCCGCGAAATCCGGCTGCGCGGCCGGGTCGACCGGCTGGAACGCGACGGGGCCGGCCGGTTGGTGATCGTCGACGTCAAAACCGGCAAAACACCGGTCAGCAAGGACGACGCCCAACAACATGCCCAGCTCGCGATGTATCAGCTGGCGGTGGCCGAAGGCATCATGCCCGCCAACACCGCGTCTCAGGAGCCGGGCGGCGCGCGGCTGGTCTACATCGGCAGGACCGGAGCCGCGGGAGCCGTCGAACGCGAGCAGGATCCACTGACACCGGCCACCCGAGACGAATGGCGCAATCTGGTCCGGCAGGCGGCCGAAGCTACCGCCGGGCCGCAGTTCATTGCCCGGCGCAATGATGGTTGCGCGCACTGCCCGATACGGCCGTATTGCCCGGCCCACGCCGACGGGTCGGCGCCGTGACCCCGGCAACGGCGCGTTACAGCCCGACCGAATTAGCTTGCGCGCTAGGGCTTTTCCCGCCCACCGCCGAGCAGGCTGCCGTCATCGCCGCGCCGCCGGGCCCGCTGGTCGTCATCGCAGGGGCGGGCGCCGGCAAAACAGAAACGATGGCCGCGCGGGTGGTGTGGCTCATCGCCAACGGCTACGCCGAACCCGGCCAGGTGCTGGGATTGACGTTCACCCGCAAGGCCGCGGGTCAGCTGCTGCGCCGTGTGCGGTCCCGGCTGGCGCGGTTGGCCGGCATCGGTTTGGGCGCGGGTAGCCCGGAAGCCGTCGAACCAGTGGGCACCCCGGTTGTCAGCACCTACCACGCCTTCGCCGGCTCGCTATTGCGTGACTACGGGCTGTTGATACCGGTCGAACCCGACACCCGGTTGCTCAGCGAGACCGAGCTGTGGCAGCTGGCCTTCGATGTCGTCAACGGGTATGGCGGCGAACTGCGCACCGACAAGGCGCCGGCCGCGGTCACCTCGATGGTGCTGCGGCTGTGGGGTCAGCTCGCCGAGCACTTGGTGGACACGCGGCAGCTCCGCGATACCCATGTGGAGCTGGAACGGCTGATTCATGCCCTTCCGGCGGGTCCCTACCAGCGCGACCGCGGCCCCAGCCAGTGGCTGCTGCGGTTGCTGGCCACCCAGACCGAGCGTGCCGAGCTGGTGCCGCTGCTCGATGCGCTGCAGGAGCGCATGCGCGTCGCGAAAGTGATGGACTTTGGTGCGCAAATGGCGTCCGCGGCGCGGCTGGCGGCGACGTTCCCGCAGGTCGGTCAGGACCTGCGAAACCGCTATCGGGTGGTGCTGCTCGACGAGTACCAAGACACCGGGCACGCCCAGCGCGTCGCGCTGTCGGCACTGTTCGGGGGTGGTATCGACGACGGGTTGGCGTTGACGGCCGTCGGTGACCCGATTCAGTCGATCTACGGCTGGCGCGGCGCCTCGGCGACGAACCTGCCGCGGTTCACCACCGACTTCCCGCGATCCGACGGCACTCCCGCGCCGGTCCTGGAGCTGCGGACCAGTTGGCGCAACCCGCCCCGGGCCCTGCAGGTCGCCAACGCCATTTCGGCGGAGGCGCGACGACGATCGGTTGCGGTACGAGCGCTGCGCTCGCGCCCGGACGCCCCGCCGGGCACCGTCCGTTGCGCGTTGCTTCCCGACGTGCGGGCCGAACGCGAGTGGATCGCCGATCACCTATCCGCGCATTACCAGCGCGCCCAGGTCGACGGGGTCAGCCCGCCCACCGCCGCGGTACTGGTACGCCGCAACGCCGACGCCGCACCCATCGCGGATGCCTTGCGCGCCCGCGGAATCCCGGTCGAGGTTGTCGGCCTGGCCGGCTTGCTGTCCATCCCCGAGGTTGCCGACGTGGTGGCCATGCTGCGGCTGGTCGCCGACCCCACGGCCGGCGCGGCCGCGTTGCGGGTGTTGACCGGTCCACGATGGCGGCTCGGTGCTCGGGATATCGCCGCGCTGTGGCGTCGCGCGCTGGCGCTCGGTGGCGGACAACCCCCAGGCGAAGCGCCGACGCCCGAGTCGATCGCGTTGGCAGCGGGTCCTGACGCCGACACCGCCTGGCTGGCCGACGCGATCGGCGATCCCGGCCCGGCCGGCTCGTATTCGGTTGCGGGATATGAGCGCATCTGCACACTGGCCGGCGAATTAAGCGCGCTGCGCGGCCATCTCGGTCATTCCCTGTCCGACCTGGTCGCCGAGGTGCGCCGCGTGCTGGGCGTCGATTGCGAAGTTCGGGCCGCGGCTTCTTCGGTTCAGGCGTCTGCGGCCTGGTCGGGAGCGGAGCACCTCGACGCGTTCGCCGATGTGGTCGCGGGCTACGCCGAACACGCAAGTACTACGTCGACGAAGCCGTCGGTCGCGGGCCTGCTGTCTTACCTGGACGTGGCCGAGGTGGTCGAAAACGGGTTGCCCCCCGCCCAGTTGGCGGTCGCCCGGGACCGGGTCCAGGTGCTCACAGTGCACGCCGCAAAAGGTTTGGAGTGGCAGGTGGTGGCGGTGGCACATTTGTCAGGGGGAGTATTCCCGTCGACGGCGTCGCGGGGCACCTGGCTTACCGACGCCGCCGAGCTGCCGCCGCTGCTGCGCGGCGACCGCGCTTCAGCGGGTGCACTCGGCATACCGGTGCTGGATACCTCGGACGTGACCAATCGAAAGCAGTTGTCGGACAAGATCTCTGCCCATCGCCGTCAGCTCGAGCAGCGGCGCGTCGACGAGGAGCGCCGACTGCTGTACGTCGGCATCACGCGGGCCGAGGACACCCTGCTGGTGTCCGGGCATCACTGGGGTTCCGCCGGAATCAAACCGCGTGGTCCGTCGGATTTCCTGTGCGAACTCAAGGACGTGATCGACCGTTCGGCCGAAGCCGGCGATCCCTGCGGGGTGGTGGAACAGTGGGCACCGACACCCGCCGATGGTGAACGAAACCCGCTGCGCAACAATGTTGTCGAAGCGATTTGGCCCGCCGATCCATTGGCAGGACGCCGCGGCGACGTCGAACGCGGGGCGGAGCTGGTGGCTCAGGCGATGGCGGCCAACCCGGCCGACTTGGCCAGCGCCAGCGCCAGCGGCGACGTCGACGGTCCCCCGCAAGCGGGTGGTGCCCCCTGGGGCGCAGACGTCGATGCGTTACTGGCCGAGCGTGCACGCGCCGGGGGACCGAATGTCCGCACCCTGCCCAGCCAGTTGTCGGTCAGCGGGCTGGTGGACCTGGCCCGCGACCCGACGGGTGCGGTGCAGCGGCTGATGCATCGGCTGCCGACTCGCCCGGACCCACATGCGTTGCTGGGCAACGCGTTTCATGCCTGGGTCCAGCAATTCTACGGTGCAGAGCGGCTGTTCGACCTCGGCGACCTGCCGGGTGCGGCGGACTCCGACGTCGGCGACACCGAGGAGTTGGCCGCGTTGCAGGCGGCCTTCGGCGGATCGCGGTGGGCGGCCCGCACACCTATCGCGGTAGAGGTGCCGTTCGAAATGCCCATCGGCGACACCGTGGTGCGCGGCCGCATCGACGCTGTGTTCGCCGACCCCGACGGCGGCGCGACGGTAGTGGACTGGAAGACCGGCGAGCCGCCGCATGGGCCGGAAGCCATGCGACAGGCCGCTGTCCAGCTCGCTATCTACCGCCTGGCGTGGGCCGCTTTGTCCGGATGCCCGGAATCATCGGTGCGCGCCGCCTTCTACTACGTGCGCACCGGAGTCACCGTCGTCCCCGATGAGCTGCCCGATCCCGCCGAGCTGACCGGATTGCTGGCTGATTCCGTCGGTGGCCACAGGTGATCGTGGTTACATATGTGTCGTGCGCTGGGTTAAGCCGATGACGGACTGCCGTGCGCGGCGCTAGGTTGCGGCGGCTGAGTGGTTTCGATGACACGCTGACCGCCCAGCCCGGTCACCTCCTAGTCGGTGTTCTGCGGATTCCCGAAGACCACGCCAGCCCGGTGCGCGTGATCACGCGCCGAATGGTCATCGCCTTGGTGGTCTTGTTCGCCGCAGCCTTCGTCGTCTACCTGGACCGAAGCGGTTACCGCGACGTGCGGGGCGACCGGCTGACCTTCCTGGACTGCCTTTACTTCGCGGCGGTCTCACTATCGACGACTGGTTACGGCGACATCACCCCGTACTCCGAGGCCGCGCGTTTGATCAACACCGTGGTCTTTACCCCGCTGCGGATCGCGTTCCTGGCCGTGTTGGTCGGCACAACGCTCGAGGTGCTTTCCGAGCGGTCCCGGCAGGCATGGAAGATCCAGCGTTGGAGGAGCAAAGTGCGCAACCACACCATCGTGATCGGCTACGGCACTAAGGGCAAAGCGGCGGTCGCCGCCATCGTGGGTGATGAGGCCGCCCAGGGCGAGATCGTCGTCGTCGACACCGATCGGACCGCCCTCGAACATGCCGCGACCGCCGGCCTGGTCACCGTGCACGGCGACGCCACCAAATCCGATGTGCTGCGGTTGGCCGGAGCCCAACACGCGGCCTCGATCATCGTCGCCACCGGCCGCGACGACACCGCCGTACTGGTCACCTTGACGGCCCGTGAGCTTTCGCCCAAGGCCAAGATTGTGGCGTCGATCCGGGAGGCCGAGAACCAGCACCTGCTGCAGCAATCGGGCGCGGACTCGGTCGTGGTCTCCTCGGCGACCGCCGGTCAGCTGCTGGGCCTTGCCACCACCACGCCCAGCGTCGTGGAGATGATCGAGGATCTGCTGACTCCACACGCCGGGCTGGCTATCGCCGAACGCGAGGTCGAGCAGACGGAGGTCGGCGGATCCCCTTGGCATCTGAGCGACATCGTGCTGGGTGTGGTGCGCGACGGTCACCTGCTGCGCATCGGCGCACCCGAGGTGGACGCCATTGAGGCCACCGACCGGCTGCTCTACATCCGACAGGTGAGCCACTAGTGGCGATCGCAAGCGCGGCGGAGCCGGGTGCAGCGGGTCGCCACCAGTTGGGTTCGGTGGCGATCGCAAAAGCGGCGGATCGCTACGACGGCATTGGGGCTTAGCGTGGACTTCCAGCTGCAAAGTGTTCCATTGCTGTCGCGCGTCGGCGCCGATCGGGCCGATCACCTGCGCACCGATGTCGAGGCGGCTATAGCGGGATGGGCGGATGCGGCCCTACTGCGCGTGGATTCCCGCAATCAGGTGTTAGTCGCCAACGGCAGGGTGGTGCTTGGCGCGGCGGCCGCGCTGGCCGCCAACCCGCCGCCGGACGCGGTATTCCTCGCCCGCATCGAGGGTGACCGCCATGTCTGGGCCATTCGGGGTGCACTGGAAGCGCCCGAGGATCCCGACGTACAAGCCGAGGTGCTGAACCTCCGCAGTCTTGGCCCGATCCTCGATGACACCAGCAGCCAGCTGGTGTCATCGGCCATCGCGCTACTGAATTGGCATGACAGCGCACGATTCAGCGCAGCGGACGGCTCACCGACGAAACCGGCCAGGGCGGGCTGGGCACGAGTCAACCCGGTCACCGGTCATGAGGAGTTCCCGCGCATCGACCCCGCGGTGATCTGTCTGGTCCATGATGGCGGCGATCGTGCGGTGCTGGCTCGCCAGGCGGTGTGGCCCGAGCGGATGTTCTCGCTGCTGGCCGGTTTCGTCGAGGCCGGCGAGTCGTTCGAAGTCTGCGTCGTCCGAGAGATCCGCGAG
>Ga0307474_10004106_pt1 | contig 10490 bp, 8 predicted proteins | sample atmos_gasesECM1C_2_FD_203312 | JGI IMG/M metagenome (GOLD analysis project Ga0307474, IMG submission 203312) | Hardwood forest soil microbial communities from Morgan-Monroe State Forest, Indiana, United States - atmos_gasesECM1C_05 | ecosystem: Environmental > Terrestrial > Soil > Temperate...
CACGCAGCCAATCAGCTGGATCGGTCATCGGCACGTGAATTTCCACGGCCATCCGAACCGGCAGCGCATCTTGCCGGTTCGCATCACAGCGCATGCGTTCGGCCAGGGAATGCCGGAGCGCGACCTGCTGCTGTCGCCCGATCACGCGGTGTTCGTGGAGGATGTACTGATCCCGATCCGACATCTGGTCAACGGCGGCAGCATCGCGCAGATCGAGTGCGACGCCATCACGTATTACCACATCGAGTTGCCGCGGCATGACGTGCTGCTGGCTGATGGCATGCCGGCGGAAAGTTATCTCGAGGCCGGCGCGCGCGACGCGTTCGCCAACGTCGACGGCGTTATCCAACTGTATCCCGACTTCGAACCGCCGCGCGATCACTATGCGATGCTGTGGGAGGCCGAGGCCTATGCACCACTCGTGGTGGCCGGCGAACAGCTCGACCGGGCGCGCTGCAAGCTGGCTGACCGGGCTGCGTGGCCGCCATTCGGCGAAGGTGTTGCTGCCCGACCGTCGTCGCCATTATCCGCCATTCAATGCCTCGGCCTGCCGGCGTGACAAGCCGCCGATCGGAAGCATTGCCGGGCTGACTGAGCAGGGAAATCACCGATCGCGTCATGGCCCGAGCTTCGAAACATCCTGCCCTATCCTTGCGGGAGGAGTTGGGCGAAGTGCGCGCGCACCCACCGATGCCGGGGCCGTTGTCCCCTTCCCCTCCTCCCTCCCACAAGGGGAGCGGGAGAACGGCATCTGCACCTCAGGACTTGGGCTGTACCGCGTAAGTGGCGGACAAATATTTGACGATGGTCGCGGCGGTGTCGTCGTCGAACGCCGACGATGCATGCAATGTCTCCCAATTTTTCTCTTTCAACCGTGAATCGCCAAAACCCCTATTCCGCGGCTCTGTCGTCGACAAGCACCTGACGGGCCAGTGAATTGTCCACGCAAGTTTCGAATGCGATCGGCCGATCGAGTGCGCCGCCGGACCGCATGGCCACCTGCAGCCGGTCGAAGCCTTCGCGCTGGAGGATCGGACCCGTGGCGTACAGCTTCAATGCGCGATAGCGCTCGATCGCCGCAGCGAAGATGTCGGGCGGTACCGTGGGGAAAAACTCCTGCAGCGCGCGCGCAATGTCGATGCCCGAGGTAGCGGCCATCCAGCGCAGCGTCTTCGTCATGGCGCGCGTCATCGCCAGCAGTTCGTCACGCCGCGTGTCCAGCAGCGGGCGCCGCGTCACCAGCACCGTATAGGCAGTGAGGCCGCGATCGGCCGCAGCATACCAGAGATGACCGGCGCCGGATGCGATCAGTTCCTCCGCATAAGGCTGAAAGAGTTGCACGGCATCGAACTCTGCCGCCCGCAACGCAGCGGCGTTGAGAGCCATGCTGGGGCCGCTGGTCCGTGTCAGCGTCGCCGGATCGACGCCGGCGCGGCGGAGATCGTCCTGCAGGCACAGCCACGGCGTTGGCACCTCCGCGACCGAGGCGAAGCGGATGCCGACAAGGTCGGAAATGCGAAAATTCGGGCGCGGTGTGCGGCCGATGATAAGGAACGGATCGCGCGCGATCACGTCGCAGAAGCATACGCTGTCTGACGCCGGGTCCTGCGCATGGTTCAACAGCACGCGCAGCGGGCCGCCCCACATCACATCGACATCGCCGGAGCGAAGTGCCACGGCAGTGCGCGCCGGATCGGGGGAGGCCAGCAGCGTCACGTCGACGCCTTCTGCGTGGTAGGCACCGATGGCGTGAGCGGCATAGAACGGCGCGTAGAACAGGGCGCGAAAGTTCTCCGAGAGTTGGATCGCCATCGGACGTCTCCTGGACATTGCCTGCATGCATGGTAGGACCACCGGGCCCGGCGACAAAGGAGGCGTGCATGCGCATCGTTCTGATCGGCGTCTCGCACTGGCACACGCCGTTCTATCTGGATCCGTTGCTGACGATGGCCGGCATGTCGGTGGTCGGCGTCAGCGATGCCGATGTGTCCCGCGCGGAGGAGAGTGCGGCGAAGGCACGCTGCCCGGCGTTCGGCGACTATCGCGAGATGTGTGCGCGGTTGAAGCCGGACTTCGCGTTCGCACTCGGCTGGCATTGCGACATGGCGGAAGAGGCACGCTTTCTGATCGGCGAACGCATCCCGTTCGCAATGGAAAAGCCATGCGCCATTACCGCGGCGGACGCGCATGATATCGCCGCACGTGCCGCGGCGGCCAATGTGTTCGCGGCGGTGCCGTTCGTGATCCGCTACAGCCCTTTGATCGACACGGTCAGGGAAGTCGCCGCGGGCGAGGCAGTGCAGTACGTCGCATTCAAGTTCATCGGCGGCATGGTGGATCGGTATCACGAGCAGCGAGTTGAGTGGATGCTGCATCGCGCCACCGCCGGCGGTGGGCCGCTGCTGAACCTTGGCGTGCATTTCCTGGACCTGTGCCGCGTGCTGCTGCCGAACGTGCCGCTCCGGGTGGTCGGGTCGGCGATGTCCAATAATTTCGGCGGCCTGGACATCGAGGACCATGCGATGGTGCTGCTGCGTGGCGGTGGTGCGATGTGTTCGGTGGAGACCGGGTATCTTTATCCGGCGCCAAATTCCGTGTTCGATCTGCATTATTCGATCCGCACCGAAGGACATTACTTCGCGGCGTGCGACAACCAGACGCTGGAGATTCTGGATAATTCGCGCAGACGAGAGGTGCGGTCGATGCCGCTGACCAATTCGTTCTTCTATCCGACGTTCGTGGAGGACACGTTGCGGCGCGTGGCGCAGGGCAAAGCGCCGATTGCCGATCTGGCTGACATGGCGGCAGCGATGGACCTGGTGACAGCTGCCTATGCGGCGTCGCCGCTACCGGGCCTGTTGGACGACCATGCCTCGCCCCAGGGCAATCGAGAATGATCGATGGCGCCGGAAATGCTCCGTGCGACTGTCTCGATAAGCTGGCTCACTGAGCCGGCACCGCGACAGCCGGTCCTTCCAGATCCTCCGAGGTAATCTGCGAACGCACGAAGAGCTGTAGCATCGCCGCCCCAAGGATGGTAATCGCCGCGCCAATGCCAAGCGCGATAACGAACGACCCAGTCTCGTCCACCACAAATCCGGTGACGATCGGTGAGACCGTACCACCGAGATATCCGCCGAAATTCTGAATGCTGGCGACCGACGTACAGTACGACTGCGGCGCAACCGCGGTGACCAGCGTCCATTTCCCGGCAATGCCCAACGACAGGAAGAACATCGCCAGCGAGATGTATACGATCGCCTGGGTGCCGTTGCTCGCGGTGGTCGCGACCACGGTGCACACGCCAGACGCCAGCAGCCCGATGATACTCGGCAGCCGACGACTCGCGACCAGTTCCATGCCGCGCGCGTTCAGCCGATCGGTGAACCAACCGCCCGACCACGCGCCGAGGATTGAGCAGAACAGCGGAATTGAAGCCAGGATGCCGGTCTTCGCGATGCTGATGTGCTGCTGCATTTCCAGGTACGCCGGCAGCCAGGTCTGATACATCCAGACCGCGTAGCCGGTACAGAACGCGCCCAGCATCAGGCCCCACATCGACCGGAAGCGAAACAGCTTGCCCCAGTTCCGCATCTCCACCTTGCCTTCGGCCGCGCGATTGGTTGCCAGATACGCTGCGTCCTGCGGCGCAAGCTCGGTCTTCGCCGGATCGCGATAGACCTTGAACCACACCAACGCGCCGAATACGCCGATGACGCCCATGGTGATGAACATGGCCCGCCAGCCGAGCGCCAGCATCAGCCCGGTCAGCAACGGCGGCGCAATGAACGGCCCGATGCTGCCGCCGGAATTGTACAGGCCGGTCGGGCGACCGCGATCCTTGACGTGGAACCAGTCGCTGGTAACCCGCACCGCTGCGGGAAATGCCGGACATTCCGCGGCGCCCAGCGCCACTCGTGCCCACAGCAACTGCAAGTAGCTGGCCGCGAAGCCGCCTAAGCCTTGCGCGACCGACCACAGCACCAACGCAATGCCAACCAGATAGCGCGGGCCGAGCCGATCGAGGAAAAAGCCAATCGGCACCTGGCACAACGCATAGGTTATCGACCATGCGGATTGCAGGGCACCGATTGCCGTGGCGCTGATGCCGAATTCCGCGCGGATCTTCACGTTGCCGATCGCGAGGGTGGAGCGATCGACGTAGTTCAGCGCGATGGCCGCGGTGACGAGTGCGATCGCGATCCATTGCATGCGGCGCATGCGTGGCGATATCGGTGAAACGGCCATGGCTCCTCCGCGTGGCGGAACCAAGCCCGCCGCTTTTGGTATTTCGCCAATTGGTACATGGTGTTGCGGCTCTGGCAAGCGGCACCGGTTGCTGAACAACCGATCCGCACCCATGTAGCCAGCAACAGTTCAGGAGTGCGGCTAATGGACGAAAGGATGGCGGACGCACCGGTGGGTCAGCGCATCGACATCGTTTCCGATGCGATCTGCCCGTGGTGTTATATCGGCAAGCGGCAGCTTGAACGCGCGCTGGCCACGCTGGCACCGGAGGGGTTGCATTTTTCGGTTCATTGGAACCCGTTCCAACTCAATCCCGACATGCCGAAGGAAGGCCGCGACCGCGCCGCCTATCGTGCCATGAAGTTTGGCAGTGCCGAACGGGCCCGTGAACTGGACGAGCGCGTGGGCTCGGCTGCCGCGGCGGTTGGCTTGAACTTTCGCCAGGATCTGATGCTGCGCACACCCAACACCATCGATGCGCATCGGCTGATCTGGCTGGCGGGACGGCAAGATGTGCAGGACGCGGTCATGGAGGCTGTGTTCCGGGCCTACTTCATGCAGGGCCGTGACATCGGCGACACTGACGTACTGGCGGATTGCGCCGCGGCGGCCGGCATGGACCGCGCGTCGGTGGTCGACTTCCTGGCCGGCGAGGAGGCGGCGCAGGAGATGCGAGCGGCCGACCAGGCCGCGCGTGAGGCCGGGGTGAATGGCGTGCCGTCATTCTTCCTCGACGGCTACGGATTGTTCTCTGGCGCGATGCCGGCGGAGACCATGGTCGACGCATTGCGCAAGGGCCACGAGATCCTGCGCCAACGGGCGGCCTAGCGACGATCCTCGCGACGTCGATCTACAGAAGGGGGCACCCGGCACGAGGGGCACCCGGCCGGAATGGATAGGCGAAGCCCAACCCACCGGTAGAGCCATGCTGCACACGGGGTCGCCGTCGGCTATAGTCCGGGCGTGAAAGCGGGAGGCGACCATGTCGAACCAGACGAAGCATCCGGAAACGCTGGCCCTGCATGCCGGCTGGCGACGCGATCCGGCAACGAATGCCGTTGCGGTGCCGATCTATCAGACCACGTCCTACCAGTTCGACAGCGCCGAACACGCGGCGAACCTGTTCGGCCTGAAGGAGCTGGGCAACATCTACACCCGCATCATGAACCCGACGCAGGACGTGTTCGAGAAGCGCATGGCGGCGTTGGAGGGTGGCGTGGCGGCGCTCGCGGTGGCGTCCGGCCAGGCGGCATCGGCATTTTCGGTGCAGAACCTTGCGCGCGTCGGCGACAACATCGTCAGCTCCACCGATCTGTACGGCGGCACGTGGAACCTGTTCGGCAACACGCTGAAGGACCAGGGGATCGAGACGCGCTTTGTCGATCCGGCCGATCCGGAGGCGTTCGCGCGCGCCACCGATGACCGCACGCGCGCCTATTACGCCGAGACGCTGCCGAATCCGAAGCTCGTGGCATTTCCCATCGCCGAGGTAGCGGCGATCGGACGACGGTTCGGCATACCGCTGATCATGGACAACACCGCGGCGCCGATCTTGGTGCGACCGTTCGACCATGGCGCGGCGGTGGTGATGTATTCGACGACGAAATACATCGGCGGCCACGGCACATCGATCGGCGGCGTGGTGATCGACGGCGGCAACTTCCCGTGGGACCAGCACAAGGATCGTCAACCGCTGCTGAACACGCCCGATCCCAGCTATCACGGCGCGGTCTGGGCGGAAGCCGCGAAACCGCTCGGGCCGATCGCCTACATCCTGCGCATGCGCGTGGTGCTGCTGCGCGATCTCGGCGCGGCGATGAGCCCGTTCAATGCGTTTCTGTTCATCCAGGGTCTGGAGAGCATGCCGCTGCGCATGCGCGAGCACAGCAAGAACACGCTGGCTGCGGCGCAGTATCTGTCCGGGCGCAAGGAGGTGACGCGGGTGATCCATCCGGCGTTCCACAAGGGCGTCGGCGCAGAGCGCACGGCGAAGTACCTGCCGCATGGTCAGGGTGGGCTTCTGGGGTTCGAACTGGCCGGCGGCGTGGCGGCGGGGCGCGCGTTCATCGATGCGCTGCAGATGTTCTACCACGTGGCGAACATCGGCGATTCGCGTAGCCTGGCGATCCATCCGGCCAGCACGACTCACTCGCAGCTATCGGCAGCCGAGCAGCTCGCAACCGGCGTGACGCCGGGGTATATCCGGCTGTCGGTGGGCATCGAGCACATCGACGACATCATTGCCGATCTGTCGCAGGCGCTTGATGCGGCGGGCGTCGGTGCGAAGGCGGCGGCGGAGTAATCCTGGCGTCGCTGCACCGTACGGCTGTCATTGCGAGGAGCGCGGCGACGAAGCAATCTCGTCCCGTTGGGGCGAGACTCTGCACGTGCCCTTGGGCTTCACCCGAGCATCGCTCCGCTGCTCGCGATGACAACCGATCTCCGTCAATACCCGGCCAACGACAACGCTCACCGCTGCCGTCACCTCGCGTGACGCCACTGCACCGACGGAAAAATCCGCCGGCGCGCGCGTTCGCGGTGCACGCGCCACCATCCGGCCCACCGCATCGTCGCCCCGATCAGGATTGCCGATGCCAAGTACCAGGCATTCAGACGCGCGCGACTTCCAGGTTGAGGACATGCGTGGCACACGAAATGCGCGGATCGTGGCTGCGCACTGCCTGTTCGCACCTCACGCACAGCGCTGCTTTCGGCCTGTCCAGCCGCGACTCTGCTACCCGACCGCGCCTGGCGACGGAACGGTTACAAAAGAAAACCAGCATGTGAAAGGAAGTTGTAACGACACCTGGAGAGATCATCGGCAGCAATGAATTTTCCGCGCTCCGAGATATGGCCAGGACCCGCGACGAGCATCGCGCCGCGCTCTTTTGCGGGCCGCATGATCGCGCACTACATTATCGACCTCATGGCTTCGGTCTGCCTCGTGCTGGCCTTCGGATGGTTCTTCGAGGCATCGGCCAGCGACCAGTATCTGCATGACGTTTTGATCACGCAGAATGACGTATACGTGGCGATCAGCCGGTTCACTCCGGGCAACCTGCTCACCAGCTACGCCACGACCATCGACCAAATGACACGGGGCCTGCTTTTCGGGTTCAGTCCCGTCGAAGGGTTCAACGCGGCCGTTGTCCAGTCCTTTGTGACGATCGGGCAGCTTGTGCTGGACATCGGCCTCGCCGCGCCGGCCACAATGATCGAGCTCTACCACGAAACCACCGGCCTCGCGGCACAGATCGTGCTGGCAGGCTTCGCCACGGCGATCGGCAGCGTGGTCGTCTGGCTGATGGCCGCCAAGATCTCCTTCTCGCGACTTCTGCTGGCCTCTGCTCTGAGCCCGATCGCCGTGTCAGTTGTGTTCCTGGCGCTGCAGGGCTTCATGATGCTGATGCTGGAGGCATTCTTCCGCTTCACGTCGCTGGCGCCGTACGCAGTGGTTTGCCCGGTGGTCTGCACATTGTACTGGGCGGCGTTCCCCAATGCCGATCGCGGCGCCACGCTGATGCTGGCGCGCACGATCGGGCGTGGGATGCATCCGTCACAAACCTGAGCGATCAGCGCAGGCCGGTCATCCTGTCCCATTCGCGCACGAACTCCGTGTGCGTCTTCAGGAATGCATCCCAGTCGGTCGGCGCGAGAATCTTCATCTGCGCGATCGGAATGCCGCCCGCCGGCGGCGGCACATCGGCGCGCGGCGAATAGAGCGCGGTTGCTTCGGCGAGCGCCTTCTGCCCGGGCACCCCCAGCACCCAGTCCATGAACAGTCTAGCCGCTTCCGGATGCGGCGGACTTTGCAGGATGCCGTAAACGCCTGGATCGGCCGGCAGCCCTTCCGGCGGGTTGACGAATGCAATCGGTGCGCCCTTCGCCTTGAATTGCAGATAACCCGAATATTGCGCGGTGGAGATCACCTTGTCCTGACCGTTCACCGTGCGATCGAACTGCTGAACGTAAGAGTCAAATGCGCGTGGGTTGAGTGCGGCGAATTTCTTCCAGTAGTCCTCGCCATAGATCTGTCTGATCAGATACCAGGTCTCATGCTGCAATCCGGAGGTAGATACCTTGACGTTGATGACGTCCTTCCATTTCGGATCGAGCAGGTCCTTCCAGTCCTTCGGCGCCTGATCTGCCGGCACAAGGTTTGGATTGTAGGCGATGCCGGCCACGATGATCACGCCCCAGGTCCACAATCCTTCGGGATTGCTTTTATACTCGGGCTTGTAGGCCGCCATCTCAGGCGAAACGTACGACACATAACCGTTGCGCTTCTGGAAATCGAGCACGAAGCTCATGTCGGTGATCTGCATCACGTCGGCGAGGTATTGGTGCGCCTGGCGTTCTGCCAGCACCTTGGCGTACAGCGCGCCGGCCTGCAGGCGAACGTAATTGGTGGCGATCTTAGGGAACATCTTATGGAATGCCCCCAGATACTGCGCCATGTTGGATTCCGGATCAGTGCTGTAGAGGACGAACTGGCCCTCTTTCTCCGCCTGCTCGACATTGGCGCAGGTCTTGAAGCCGTCCATCTGCCGGGGGTGTTCGCACATACCGTCGGCCCACGCGGCCGGCGCAAGCAACAGCGCGGCCGCGGCCGCGAGCATCGAACGGGACCAGTTCATCGCGTTTCCTTCCCTATGTATCCGCCGTGACCATGCTGTCATCGCGACGAGCGTAGCGACGCGGCAATTCCGGTCATAGTGGGGGCGCATTCAGCCGAACGAGATTGCTTCTTCGCCTTGCTCATCGCAATGACAATGTGGCCGCACTAGTCGTTCAGAATCGCCACCGCACGCGTCCATCCCGCCGATGCGCGATGCACCTTCACCGGGAAACACACGACGTCGAATCCGTCGGCCGGCAATTGTTCCAAGTTGTGCAGTTTCTCCAGATGCGAATAGCCGATCTCGCGCCCCGCCCGGTGGCCCTCCCAGATCAGTCCGGCATCACCGGTCTCAGCAACCTTGCGCCGTGTATGAGAGAACGGCGCATCCCAGCTCCAGCCATCGGTGCCGACCAGTCGGACACCGCGCTCCAGCAGCCAAAGCGTCGCGGCCTTGCCCATGCCGCAACCCGAATCCACGTAGTCGTCGTCACCGTATTTTGCGCCGGCCGACGTGTTCACCACCACGATATCCAGCGGCTTCAGCGCATGGCCGATCCGCTTCAACTCCGCCTCCACGTCGCCAGGTGTGGCGACATAGCCATCGTCGAAATGCCGGAAATCGAGCTTCACGCCCGCCTGGAAGCACCATTCCAACGGCACCTCGTCGATCCGCCAGGACGGTTCGCCGCCCGGTTTCAGCCGGTGGTTCATCGTGGAGAAATAATGATACGGCGCATCGAGATGCGTGCCGTTGTGGGTGCTGATGGTGCAGCGCTCCACCGCGGCATATTCGCCGTCCGGCAACTGATCGACATTTACCCCCATGTACTCGGCCATCGCCGGCGCGGTCATGTGGTGGTCCATGTACTCGATCTTCGGCAGCGAATGCGGGGGATCGCTCTTGATCCCCGCCTTCAGCGCCACCGAGATGTCGATCAGCCGGCGCGGCATCGCGCCCTCCCCTATTCTGCCGCCTTCATCAGCTTCGACGGATCGGCGCCGACGCGACCGGTTTCGCCAGGCTGTGCATGTGCCAGGCGGAAATCGTAATGCACCGCCTTCAGACCCGGGACCGGCGAGGCCGGATCGTCCTTCGCACCGACCACCAGCGAACCTGACACGCCGAACACCGTATCCGAATCGATATGTTCGTCATCGCCGAAATACAGCGCGGTGACCAGTTCGCGATAACCATCGGCGCCGATCAGGAAATGGATATGCGAGGGGCGGAAGCCGTGCCTGTTCTGCGCCGTCACCATGTCGCCAACCGGCCCATCCATCGGGATCGAATAACCGAGCGGCCGAACCGTGCGGAAATGATAGCGACCATCGGCATCGGTTCGGAAGTTGGCGCGCAGGTCCATCATCTCGGCGGCATTCTCTGCCTGCAGGTCGTACAGGCCGAACTCGCTGGTCTGCCACACCTGCACCAGCGAGTGTGGCACCGCCTTCCCGTCGTTGTCGGTCACCTGGCCATACACCACGATCTCCGGTACGGTCGGCTTCGCCGCGATGCTGGCGCCGAGAGGCAGTTCCGGCGCCCCTTCGCGGTAGAACGGCCCGAGCAGGCTGCTTTGGCTGCCCAGTTCACGCGCCTGCTTGTCGTGCATCGCGTTGACCA
>Ga0307474_10004109_pt1 | contig 10489 bp, 8 predicted proteins | sample atmos_gasesECM1C_2_FD_203312 | JGI IMG/M metagenome (GOLD analysis project Ga0307474, IMG submission 203312) | Hardwood forest soil microbial communities from Morgan-Monroe State Forest, Indiana, United States - atmos_gasesECM1C_05 | ecosystem: Environmental > Terrestrial > Soil > Temperate...
ATCAACTCGCCCGGCTTCACGTCGCGCTCGTAAGTTGCGCCGATCAAATCGAAGGCGCAGGTTTCCGAGGCGAAGACAATAGTGTCGCGCTTGTGGCCTTCGAGCGCCGGAATGCGCCCCATGGCCAGCGGCCGGAAGCCGCGCGGATCGCGCGCGGCGATGATGCGGTCCGGACTCATCAGCACCAGCGAGAAGGCGCCTTCTACCTGGCCTAGCGCGTCGGCGATCGCTTCGGGCAGAGTATGTTCGCGCGAAAGCGCGATCAAATGCACGATGACTTCCGTGTCGCTGTTCGTCTGGAAAATCGAACCCTGCCGCTCGAGACGGCTGCGCACTTCCGCAGCGTTCACCAGATTGCCGTTATGCGCCACCGCGATCGAGCCTTTGTTCGATTGCACAAGAATCGGCTGGGCGTTCAGCAGGGCGGAATCGCCCGCCGTGGAATACCGAGTGTGCCCAATGGCCAGCGTGCCACGAATCTTCGACAGCTCTTCTTCGGTGAAAATATCGGCGACCGTTCCCATCGCTTTGTGCACGCGCGAAGTCAGGCCATCGGAAGTGACAATCCCCGCCGACTCCTGCCCGCGATGCTGCAAAGCATGAAGGCCAAGGTAAGCGAGCTTCTCGGCTTCAGGGTGAGAGAAGATCGCGACTACTCCGCACTCGTCGTGAAATTTATCGTTTATCAGCATTTAGCAAATCAGCCCGTAACAGCCGGCTTCCAAGGTCCTAGTTCAGCAACTTATTCAGTCTGTCGATACGAATTCCGGATCCGTCTGCAACCTTGCCTCCAACGCGGATTCGTAAACTGCACTCAGCTCCGAAACTGCAGCTGACGCCACGACACGTCGGTCCAGGGAAATCTCCAGCCGCTCGGGAATCGTCTCCCCTAGCACTTCAGCGGCAATTCCATGCTTCTCCGCTACTTGTTGGATTCGCGCCACGCTGCCCGGGTCGCAAGAGAGCACGATGCGGCTCGCATCTTCTCCAAATAATACAAATTCTGCAGGAATGCCGTTCGAAACAAGGTTCACGCGCGCGCCGACGCCTTTTGGAAACGCTTTTTCCGCCAAGGCGACCGCCAATCCTCCATCTGCGCAGTCATGCACCGATTCAACCAAACCGCAGTCAACCAATTCCACGACAACCTTTTGCAGTGCGGCTTCTTTCTCCAAGACGAGATCAGGAGGATAACCCCACAGCTCACCGAGAATTTCCTTCGCGTATTCCGACGAACCGAATTCGCTTTCCACATCGGTAATATCGGCTGCTTCACCGGGGCGCAATAGCACGATCGTGCGTCCCGCCGAGGCAAAGTGCATCTTCGCAGTCTTACGGACGTCCTCAGTAATCCCAACTACCCCCAGCACTGGCGTCGGGTAAATGCCTTCACCGAGCGTTTCATTGTAGAAACTTACATTGCCGCCGGTGACGGGGATCTCTAACTCCTCGCAAGCCTTTGTAATGCCATCGATCGTCTGTGAGAACTGCCACATTATGTGGGGCTTCTCGGGATTGCCAAAGTTGAGGCAATTCGTGGCGCCGACTGGAGTCGCTCCCGAGCACGCCACTTTGCGCGCCGCCTCGGCAACGGCGTGCATCGCGCCCAGTCGCGGATCGAGGTAGCACCAGCGTCCATTGCCATCGAGCGCCATGGCCAGGCCGCGATGTGAGGCCTCGGGGTCAGAATTCTTGATGCGAATCACTCCGGCATCGCCCGCCCCCGGCGCTTCCACGGTATTGGTTTGGACCATGTGATCGTATTGCTGCCAGACCCAGCGCTTGCCGCAGATGTTCGGACTGGCGAGAAGTTGCTTGAGGTCTTCTGTGAAGTCATCGCCGTCCTGGAGTTTGATGTGTGCCGGCATGTCGCGCGCCACGGGCGGCTCCCAGCGGGCCAGCGGACGTTTGTATACCGGGGCATCGTCCGTGAGCGCCGGATTCGGAATTTCCGCCACAATCTCGCCGCGCTGGCGCACGCGCAATTTGTTGTCGGAGGTAACCTTCCCGACCTCGACCGCGTCGAGTCCCCATTTCTCGAAGACTCGGAAAACCTCCTGTTCGCGTCCCTTTTGGGCCACGAGCAGCATGCGCTCCTGCGACTCACTCAGCATGATTTCGTAGGCGCTCATGCCGGTTTCGCGCTGCGGCACGCGATCCAGTTCGATCTCAATCCCGACGCCGCCGCGGCCACCCATTTCGCAGGTAGAGCAGGTCAATCCTGCGGCACCCATATCTTGAATGCCGACGATTGCGCCTGTCTTCATTGCTTCAAGGCAAGCTTCGAGCAGAAGCTTCTCGAGAAAGGGATCGCCGACCTGCACATTCGGACGCTTCGCTTCGGACGCTTCGCTGAACTCCTCGCTCGCCATGGTCGCGCCATGGATGCCGTCGCGTCCGGTTTTAGCGCCGACGTAAATCACCGGATTGCCTTCCCCTGCCGCTCGCGCGTAAAAGATTTCATCTTTGCGAACCAGTCCCAAGGCAAAGGCATTCACCAGCGGATTGCCCGAGTAACACGGCTCGAACTTCGTTTCTCCGCCCAGGTTGGGTACGCCGAAGCAATTTCCGTAGGAGGCTACGCCGCCGACTACGCCCTCCAGGATGGAGTGATTGCGGTGGATATCCTTCTGGACATTTTGGTTATTGGCGAGGGCAGGCGAGCTTGGCTCAGCCGAACCGGCAGGAGTAGCTGTTCGCCTATGCGGTGTGATTGGGCCGAAGCGCAGCGAGTCCATCACTGCCACCGGCCTTGCGCCCATGGTGAAGATATCGCGCAGAATTCCGCCTACGCCGGTAGTCGCGCCCTGAAAGGGCTCGATGAAGGAAGGATGATTGTGCGATTCAATCTTGAAGGCGCATGCCCAGCCGTCGCCGATGTCGATGATGCCTGCGTTCTCTCCCGGCCCCTGCAACACGCGCTTGCTTCGCGTTGGCAGGCGCTTCAGATGAACGCGCGATGACTTGTAGGAGCAATGTTCGCTCCACATCACGCTGAAAATCCCGAGCTCAGTCAGGGTTGGCTCGCGCCCTCCCAGAAGCTGCTTGATCTTTTCAAATTCGGCGGGCGTCAGGCCGTGCCGCCGGAGCGTCTCCGAAGAAATAGCAGGAGTCATCGAGGTGGTCATGGGGAAGTTCTATTGTCGCATCTCGGGGCCCTTGGGAGGAAGGACGGTCAGAGGGGTTCGTCTGACGGAGAGCTTCGCTGGTCTTACTGGCCTTCTGGTGCCTTTACACGCAAAGAAAATGCCTCTTATGATCCGACCGGGCAGGGATCCGTGAACCTGGTTTCCAGTAAGATCTCTCACAGATGAAATCGATCATTGTAGGAACGGCGGGCCACATCGACCACGGCAAAACTGCTCTGGTCAAGGCTCTCACCGGGATCGACGCCGACCGACTGGAAGAGGAAAAGCGTCGCGGCATCACCATCGATCTCGGATTCGCGCACATGGATTTGTCGGCTCCGAACGGCGAGACTTTGCGCTTGGGCTTTGTCGATGTTCCGGGGCACGAGCGCTTTGTGAGAAATATGCTGGCGGGGGTGGGCGGCATCGATCTGGTGCTGCTGGTGATTGCGGCGGATGAGGCCATCATGCCACAGACGCGCGAACACTTCGAGATCCTGCAATTGCTCGACGTTCAGCGCGGTATTGTGGTGCTTACCAAATCAGACGCGGTTGACGCGGAAACACTTGATGTCGCGCGCCTGGAGGTGGAAGAGTTTCTGCGCGGGACCTTCTTAGACAGACCGGGGGCGGTGATCGCCGTCAGTTCCTTATCCGGTGCGGGAATCGACGAACTGAAGCGCGCCATGATTGCCGCCGCGCTGGAAGTTCAGCCGCGCGATTCCCGCGCGATCGCGCGTCTTCCCGTCGACCGCGTATTCACGATGAAGGGTTTCGGCACTATCGTTACTGGAACGCTTGTCGCCGGCACGATTCGCCAAGAGGACGAATTAGAAGTTTTCCCAACCGGACGTCGCGTCCGAGTGCGTGGAATTCAGGTACATAGCGAAATATCGGATACCGCCGTGGCTGGGCAACGTACCGCCTTGAATATTGCGGGCGCGAGCACGGAAGACCTGTCGCGCGGGATGATCCTGGCGCCACCTGAAACTTTTCATGCGACGCGGCAGGCGGAGGTGCGTTTGCGCCTGTTGGCCTCCGCGCCGAGAGCGCTCAAGAATCGCGCGCGCGTGCATTTTCATTCCTACACAATGGAGACCGTCGCAGAGGTCGTGTTCCACGGGACGACGCAATTGACTCCTGGCGAAGACGCTTTCGTGCGCCTGAAGTTCCCAGCCGCGATGTTGCTCCTTCCGGGAGACCGGTTCATTATTCGGCAATTTTCGCCCGTTGTGACGGTCGGCGGCGGGACCGTGCTGGATGCGGCTCCTATCTCGCGCGCGGCGGCCGCAGGTGATTTTCTGAGGGCTTTGAACGCTGGCAATGTGGAAGGAATTCTTCAAGCGCGCATCGCGCGTCGCTATCGCACCGGGATCTCGATGGCTCAACTCACTGCCGAGACTGGTTGGACAAAAAAGGAGGTGGAAAGGTGCTCGTCGGCTCTGCTGCATAAGGGCACCGCAGTTCGCAACGGGAACCTGCTCGTGGACGCGCTTGCTCTAAAAGAGCTGGAGGCCAGCATCCTGAGCACGATGAAGGCGTTTCACCAGAAAAATCCTCTGGTGGGCGGCATCAGCAAAGAAGAATTGCGGGCGCACGTGGAGGCGACGCCGGAAGTCTTTGAATGGGCTGCCGGCACTCTTGTCCGCGAGAAAAGACTGGAGATTCTGGCAGACCTGGTGCGGTTGCCCGGGCACGGTGTGTTCATGAAGGATGATGAAGCCGAGTCCAAAAAGGAAATCGAGAATGCGTTTGCCTCGGCTGCATTTAAAGTTCCCGCTCTTCAGGAGGTGATTGCCGGTCTCAAAGTAGATAAGGCGCGAGCGCAGAAAATTGTGACTTTGTTGCTACGCGACAAAGTCTTGATCAAGGTTTCCGATGAACTGGTCTTTCACCGCAGTGCGCTGGAGGCTTTGCACCGTGAAATCGCCGCTTATAAATTGAAATCTCCGAGAATCGACGTTGCGCGATTCAAGGAACTGACCGGGGTGACGCGCAAGTACGCCATTCCGCTCCTCGAATATCTCGATCGCGAACGCGTGACGAAACGGGTCGGCGATGCCAGGGAAATCCTATAGCCTTAAGGTTGCGGAAAGCATCAACGATGAGATGTTCGGCTTCTTCACGAAAGCTGTGCAAATACGTCGCCTTCTTAGACCTTCTCTTCCGGAAATTCCAGCTCCAGACCCAGGGGATCGGTCAGGCGGTTCGTCAGATTGGCCAGTCCCGCGAGCATATGAATGTCGACAATCTCCGGCTCAGAAAAATGTTTCTTCAATTCGTCGAAATCCGCCTCCTGGATTTCGTGGGGAGCACGCGTCAATTTCTCGACATACGTAAGCGCTGCTCTTTCCTTTTCACTATTCCGAGGACAGTTCCCCGCCTTAAGCGCAGTCCAATCTTCCGCGGTAATCCCCACTCGCTTCGAAGACGCAACATGGTGTTGCGTGCAATAGCGGCATTCATTGATGAACGACACTCTGAGATAGATGAGTTCATAAAGCTTGCGATCGAGTGAGCGTCCTACGCTCGCATAAAAACTTAGAAAGCTCTTAAGCATCTCGGGACGGTGGGCGAGGGCCTTCTGCACGTTTCCAGGCTTTCCGCGCAGAGTTGTTTCGTAGACCTCTTTCACGTCGGTGCTTGCCGTTTCCGTGCCAATCAGACTGATGCGTGCCATGAATCCTCCATGATATGAGCAGATCGTATTCATCATAGAAGAACGGATGACTGCCTGCGACTGACGGCCGGTTGAATCCCCCAGTACAAAAAACGGGACACGTGCCGATAAATCAGTGGAGACCTTTTTTCTATGAAAGTGATCGCATTCACATAGATCGCGATTTGCGCAGCAGCGATATTCGCTCCCGCGCAGAGCGATGACGGCCCCGTCACGATGGTTCTTGCGCTGGAGCACGCCTGGAATCAGGCGGAGCAAAGGAAAGACACCAAAGCCCTGGACGCAATTTTTGACAACGGTCTGGTCTACATTGACTAGGACGGAAGCATCAGCACCAAAGACGAGTTTCTGGCACACACAAAAATCGCCATCTTTTGCTGCCCGAGCAGGAGATCACCGAGTCGATGACAGCTCATGCCTTCGGAACTATCGTGATTGCCACCGGAATCTATGTGACCAAGGGCTTGGAAAACGGCAAACCCTATGCGCGGCGCGGGCGTTTTCTCGATACCTGGGTTCTTAAAGATGGAAAGTGGCTATGTGTGGCCAGTCAGGCAACCCCCATTCTGCACTGAAGGAAGGCTGGTCACGCCAGTAACTGTATCCGCATACGTGGATAGTTATTTAATGCCGATCCAGCACTAAAGCCACACAGCTGCCTTTGGTCCATGCTTCAATCGCGACAGAGCACTGATGTATTCTTCCACATGATGCTGCTGATTCGTCCCGCCACAATTCATGATGTAGCCCTGCTGCGCACAATGATCCGCGAACTTGCGGATTTTGAGCACGAACTCCATCTCTGCGTGATCGAAGAAGCTGACCTCGCCCGCGACGGTTTCGGCGAACATCCCAGATTCCATGCGCTGATTGCCGAGTGGGAGGCGCAGTCTGCCGGTTACGCGTTGTTTTTTGATTACTACTCCACCTGGGCTGGGCGCGGAATATATCTCGAAGATCTCTTCGTGCGCGAACAGTTTCGCGGCCGAGCCATCGGGAAAGCTCTGCTGGCGGTGGTCGCGCGCATCGCCGAGCAGGGAAAATGCAATGGGATTCATTGGGAAGTTCTCGGCTGGAATGAGAAGGCTATCGCTCTCTATAATCCCTGGGCGCCGAATTCCGCGATCAGTGGCGACTTGTATCCCTGACCGGCGATCCAATGCGGCGACTAGCGGAGAGAGCATCGTGAGATCTCCAGTTCGTATCATCGGAGCAGGATTGGCGGGCTCCGAAGCCGCATGGCAGTGCGCCCGCCGAGGCGTGGACGTCGAACTGTTAGAAATGCGCCCGGTGCGTGCGACCCCCGCTCATCAGACCTCAGAGTTCGCGGAACTCGTGTGCTCGAATTCTTTGAAGTCCGATAGCGAGAACACTGCGCCGTGGCTGTTAAAAGAAGAAATGCGCCGTGCTGGATCATTGCTGCTGCAAATTGCGAGAGAATGCGCGGTTCCCGCCGGGCATGCCCTGGCCGTCGACCGCGTTTCGTTTGCGACAAGAGTCACCGAGACGATTTCTCGCGAACCACAAATAACCGTTCGGCGCGAGGAAGTGACTCAAATTCGAGAGGCCAGCGACCACGTTACCATCATCGCCACCGGTCCTTTGACTGCGGAGGCGCTGGCAAACGACATCGCACGCTTGAGCGCAATGAAGGGCGCATCCAGCTCCGATGCGCCGAGCGGCAGCCCTCCCGATCCGCACCTCTATTTTTATGATTCGATCAGCCCGATCGTGGAGGCAGATTCCATCGACATGTCGCGAGTTTACATGGCAGCCCGTTACGATAAAGGATCTGCGGACTACATCAACTGTCCCATGACTCAGCAGGATTACGACCGCTTTTATAATGCGCTCCTGGAGGCGCAATCCGTCGAAGAGCGCGATTGGGAGAAGTTGAATTATTTCGAGAGCTGCTTGCCGATCGAAGAGATCGCGCGCCGCGGCCGCGACACGCTTCGCTTCGGACCGATGAAGCCTGTCGGATTGAAAGATCCGCGAACCGGGCGCATGCCTTATGCTGTGGTCCAGTTACGTCAGGAAAATCTGCGTGCCGATTCCTACAACCTCGTGGGATTTCAAAATCACCTGAAATTTGGTGACCAGGCGCAGGTCTTACGCTTGATTCCGGGACTCGAAAATGCGCGTTTTCTGCGCTATGGCCAGATTCATCGCAATACCTATGTCAACTCGCCAACATTGCTGCGTGAGACCCTGCAGATGAAAACTCATCCTCGCGTCTTGTTTGCGGGGCAAATTTGCGGAGTCGAAGGCTATGTCGAATCCATTGCGACCGGACTTATGGCTGGCATGCATGCCGCGGCTCTCGTGCGGGAGGAAGCCTTGGCTGCGCCCCCGCGAGCCTCGGCATTCGGATCACTCACTCATTACGTGACTCATGCCAACCCAAAGGATTTTCAACCCGCAAACATCACCTTCGATTTATTGCCTCCGCTGGAAACGAAAATCCGCGATCGCAAAGAGCGACATCGTATTCAATGCCAACTCGCTCTCAAGCACTTTGACGAGTGGATAGAAAAGCATGCCAGTGCAGAAGTCGACGCGCATTGAAATTCGCCGTGCCGATCCCGCCGATGCGCCCGCGATCGCAAGAGTATTGCTTGAGTCGTTCTTAGAGTTCAAGGCTCTCTATACAGAGGCTGGCTTTGCGGCCACAACTCCAGAGGTCGACCAGATCCTCAGACGCATGCAGGAAGGGCCGGTATGGGTCGCCCTGTGCGACGAAGATGTAATCGGTACTGTGGCTGCGGTAATACGAGGAGATGCAGTTTACATTCGCGGCATGGCAGTTCTGCCAGCTGCGCGCGGATCCGGAGCCGGTGCGAAGCTGCTGAAACGGGTTGAGGACTGGGCATTGCGAGAAGGATTCTTGCGGTTGTTTCTCAGCACAACGCCGTTCCTCGATTCCGCCATCCACCTGTATGAGAAGGCCGGATTTCAGCGCATCAGCGGCAAGCACGACCTCTTCGGCACGCCTTTGTTTACCATGGAGAAAACGCTGTCTCCGAGTTGAGCCCCAAGCAAAACGATCTTTTCTGAACTAACCCACAGTCAAGTGCGTACCCTTTTGTGGAAGGACACGAAAGCGGCGAGGGGCTTACCTTCTCCGCCGACTTGCGTCCAATCAAAGGCCATGACTCTGGGCGACCTTTTCCGCGACGTGTTGCGAACCTTGTGGGCGCACAAGTTGCGTGCCTTCCTGACCATGTTCGGCATCGCATGGGGAATCGTGTCGATCGTCCTGATGGTCGCGGCGGGAGAAGGCCTGCGCAAGGGCCAGGCGGAGCAGACCAAGAATCTCGGCAAAGATGTGATGATTGTTTTTCATGGCCGCACCAGCCTGCAGGCTGGTGGAACCCATGCCGGACGGCAGGTTCACTGGGAGGACGAGGATCTTCCCGTGGTGCAGGCCGAGACGCCCGACTGCCAGTACACTATTCCTGAGCTCGAGCAGGAGACGGTCCGCGCGCACAGCAACTTCAATAACGCAGCTTTTTTGGTCACCGGCTCCTATCCACAATTTGCTTACATCCGTACTCTCGATGTCGGCGCCGGCCGCTTCTATGACTGGGATGATATGCACGAGGCCAGGCGCGTCGCCTTTCTTGGTTCGGACGCTTCCAAGCAGCTTTTTCCCGGACGCAATCCTGTCGGGGAGAATGTTTATCTTAACGATTTTCCTTTCGTCGTGATTGGAGTGATGGCTAAGAAGAAACAAGACTCGAGTTACGACGGCTGGGATGTAAACAAAATATTTGTTCCGTTCTCCGCGATGCGGCGCGATTTTCCTGACAAACCTCCGGGCACTCCTACGACGTTCGATCAGTTGCTCGTAACGCCCAAATCGGTGGATCAGCATGAGGCCTGCAAGCATGAAGTGCGCGTGGCGCTTGCCCGCATGCATCGTTACGATCCGGCGGACAAGGAGGCTTGTCCGATATGGGATACGGTTCAGGAAGCGCAAGCCTTCAAGACGATGACCGACGGAATGAAGTATTTTCTGGGCGCGGTCGGAATTGTGACGTTGCTGCTCGGCGGCATTGGCGTGATGAATGTGATGCTGGTGGCGGTGCGCGAACGCACTCGAGAAATCGGAGTGCGCAAGGCAATCGGAGCGCCCGCTGGAACGATCATGCGCCAATTTTTTGTGGAAGCCCTCATTATTGCCATGCTGAGTGGTGCGATCGGGTTGGGTGTAGCTTTCGGGTTTTGCGCGCTGGTCAATTTGCTTCCGATGCCCGATTTCTTCGCTGGCTTGATTCCGGACTGGACTTCCGCGCTGGTCGCAACCGGTTTGCTCGGTACCATCGCGGTCGCCGCGGCCCTATATCCCGCGCGCAGAGCGGCGTCTATCGATCCGATTGAAGCGCTCCGCTATGAGGCTGGTGGATAAGAAACAAGAACACGAGATGGCATGCTGATTGATATCCTCATCGAAGCGTGGGTCGCGCTGCGGCGCAACGTCACGCGGAGCCTGCTCACGATGCTCGGTGTCGTCTGGGGAATCGCGACCGTCACGTTGCTCATTGCCTACGGCAACAGCTTTCGCAGCATCCTGGTTCACGGCTTTGATGCGTTCGGCAAAAGCGTAGTTATCTGCTGGCCGCAACAAACCAGTGAGCAGCCCGGCGGACAACGAGCCGGACAAAAAGTGGTCATTGAG
>Ga0307474_10004110_pt1 | contig 10488 bp, 7 predicted proteins | sample atmos_gasesECM1C_2_FD_203312 | JGI IMG/M metagenome (GOLD analysis project Ga0307474, IMG submission 203312) | Hardwood forest soil microbial communities from Morgan-Monroe State Forest, Indiana, United States - atmos_gasesECM1C_05 | ecosystem: Environmental > Terrestrial > Soil > Temperate...
TTCGAACTTCGGTTCCGATGTCGTATCCAAAAACGCGCGCGGAACCGGCAGAGGATTTGTAAAAACCAAGAAGCGTATTGATCAGCGTGGATTTACCCGCGCCATTTGGGCCCAGCAGGCCGATGGAACGCCCGCGCAAGGAGGCGGTGAGACTGCGCAGGATTTCGCGATTGCCGAACTGAACTGATAGCCCTTGAAGTTCAACCAGTGCAGACAGAGGAGCAGCAGGCGGTGTCTGATCGGTCACGCCGCTTGCCGCTCCGGGATGTGTGGTCGTACTCACTGAGTTTGCGGTGCTGGATGGTGCATGGCTTCGCCGAGAAACGTCTGCGGCAAGAACGGCCCATTATTGCCCATAGTCAGGAGCGTACCCAAATCAAATCCCATGAAGCCGGTGTTGGTGGCAACGACGATGCGGTCGGACTCGCCGTAGGCATAAATCAAGCCGGGCGCGGAGTTTGCCGTGAGCGCATCGATCGACTGTTGCTGTTGCGGAGTGAGAGCCCCGCTGGATTTTACTTGCGCGGCCAGCGGACCCACGACCGGGCCCAGATTGTGATAGAAGATGGCCGAAAAATTAGTGTAGCCATCGTTCGGCAACAGCGCCTGGAAGGTGGAAGAGTGCGACAGCGTGTATCCCGCCTCGCGCGATTGAATGGCGCGCGAGAGGGTGCTGATGTCGGGCGCCGCGATGAGGTAGTTGTCGACGAAGGTGTAGTCGATTTCCGAATTCATTTTGCTTGAACTGCTGATCACGAAGTATGTTCTCGAACCCAGCTGGCGCTGCGTCAACTGCAGGGAACGCCCTTCAGCATTGCCCTCGCGATTGAAGCTGTCGACCAACTTGGCGATGGTCGACTGGAGAGTCGCGGGATCGTAGACCTCGAAGATCAGCTTCCAGCGCGGAGTTGGGATCATCGGGCCGTCAAAGGCCATGGTAACTTCGCCGCCCAGCGGAGCTGCCAGGTCGTTCAGCACGTTCACGCCGGTCTTTGCCTCGAACTCAGCCAGGTGCTGCGTGAAGTTTGGTTCGCCGCTGCCGATCATCTTGAACACTTCTTCCATGATGCTTCTGGGATTCTTGATCACGGCTGAAGTCACCATGCTGGCATCGGGTGAAACAAAGTCCAGCGATCCCATGGAAGCCGGCGGGGCCAACCACGACGCTACGCCCTGCCGCTCGTTCGCGAACATCAGGTCGGCATGGCTCTCGCTCTTGCCGGCAACGTCGCGGTGTTCCATGGTCAGGTATCGCACGTCCCCAATCCCCGGTGGCAGGCTTTGGCTGCTGCTAGAAGTTTGTACGTTCTGCGCGACAATTTGTTCCATGTCGGCGCAGAAAAGCCATTCGGCTCCCTGCTCGTAAGAATGAGCGATGTGCTGATAGAACGGCGTTTCAGCAAAGTGGCTTGGGCTGCCCTGTTGGGCCCGCGTAGCAGCGTTCTGCAGCTCTGGGAGATCCGGACTGGCGATCATCAGGTCATTGCTGACGTAAACGAGCAGTGGACGGTTGGCGGCCGGAGTGACTGCCCACGGATCATGGACCACTTGTAGCCCAGCTTGTGCCGGATTCGAACTCAGTTTGGGGCTCGCGTTTTGTAGAAAAGTATCCAGCCCGCTCTGCTTCACTTTAGCCAGCACGACCGGGGCTCTGTAAGTCTCGCCTTCCTTGCCCACGGCAAATACTATCTCAGCGCCGAGATAGCTGTTAAACGTCTTGATCTGGTTGAGCACATCTTCCGGCTTCGGACCTTTTCCTTTGTGCTGTTGGCGCCACCACTCCCGCAGTGCCGGGCTTTGCTGCAGGCGGTCCTGGAAAAGCTGGCTGGCCTCGCCTAAGGTGTTGGCGAGATTCGGAATCGCCGCGTAGATCACGGTGTGATCGGGAACGTAGGGCAGAAGATCGGAGTTATAGCGCAAGCCCGGGCCAGGAATCGCAGCAAACTGTTTCTGCAGGATCGCGAAGTCGCCGAGCAGGGCGAGGTATTTCGCGGAGTTCTTGCTCCAGGCAATCTCGTTTTGAATGGGAACCTTCGAAACGCTGGCGCCGGAGGTGGCTTCCTGCCCGGCAGTCAGGTCTGTGGTGTTCTCGCCAAAATTGACTCGGACCACGCCTTCGATTACGGCTACGCGTGAGCCCTTGGTTCCGCGGTTCACGGAAAAGATTGTGCCTTTCACCGAGACCAGACCATCGTCGGTCGCGACGTAGAGACGGCCCGTTCGCTGTTTGGCCGCCTGAACGATGACCTGCCCGCCATCCAGATGAATGGTCGTGCCCTTCCACTCTCGGGACACGGAAAGGTCGGAGCGTTCGCCCATCTCGACCAGAGAACCGTCGCGCAGGCGCACCACGGCCCGCGAGCCTTTCGCGGTGCGGACTTCGTCTCCGTTCCTGATTTGATAGCCAACGGGAATCACTCGCATTTCCGCGCCAGAGCCGGTGAAGAGCGAGCCGTCCACCGTTTGCACCGAAGCTCGGACCGGGTGCTGGCCGGGAAGCATGCCATTGTTAAACGCGAGTGTGGCGACGATCACAGCGCAAACTGCGGCGGCGCCTATCGCCCAGCCCCAAGCCGTGGAACGGGGGTGCTTGGTTTCGACGCGCCATACGGTCTGCAGTTCACCGTCGCGAGCGCGCTCGACCGCATGGCGGCATGCGACACAGGAGTGCACATGATCTTCGAAGAGCAGGGCACGAGCGGGTGCAAGCTTTTTCCCCAGATAGGCCGGAATCAGCGCCTGAAAATCTTCGCAGCTGCGCAGCGTGTGGACGCTGAGGTCCGCCGATGGCGCTGCTCCGGCAACGGATTTCAGCACCCGGTCGGCAGCCTGGGAGAGGACCTTGTCATCCACATGTTCATTTCGAATTTCCAACAGCAAACGGTCGAACTTCTCATTTTTCATGGCCTGTCTCCTGAAATACGCGGCGAAAGATACGGGCGCAGTTCCCTGCGAAGCTGTTGCCGAGTGCGGTGGACGATCACCGCCACCAGCACTTGTGAAATACCGAGCATGCGCGCGATCTGCGGATTGCTGAAGCCCTCAAGAAAGCGCAGAGCAAAAATCTCTGCCGGACGGGGCTTGAGTTGAGCCAGTGCTCGTCCCAGAGCCTGCCGCAGTTCGCGTGGATCGTCGTGAGCGGGCTCTGAGGACGGATCCGGGAGTTCCACGCTGCGATCGGATATCCGCGACCGGATCACATCTAAGGCTGCGTTGATGGCGGCGCGGCGCAGGTAACTCTCTTCATTCTGAAGAATCCGATTCTCGAGCGGCTGATTCCCGGGAGCAGTCGCGTCCTGCTCGCGGCGAAACAGGCGCAGAAATACAATCTGCGATACGTCCTCCGCGTCGGCGGCGTTGCCGGTGATGCGGTAGGCTGTGCGGAACACCAGGCCGTAGTGAGTGCGAAAGACCCGATCGAATTCGTCCGGGAGTGCGATTGCTTGTTCCTCTGCCAGTGCGCTTTGCAGGGTACGCCTCCAGTTGCTCGCCTTCACAACTAAAGACGGTACAGGGGATTGATTATTACAGTCTCGACGAGTTTTATTTTTAATCCTAACTGCACCGTGGATTCGACCAACGCCGAGGGTGAGGACGCCCACGAGACAGCCGGCAGGATTCCGGCGCTACTCCTGTATCATATTCAGGCTTAGCGGCTTAGTCCGGAATCATGGCAAAACTGAAGATCAAGGCGAAACGCGAATGCATGTGGGACTTGGTGAGCCTGGGCGAAGTAATGTTGCGCCTGGACCCCGGCGACGAACGCGTTTCTACGACGCGTCATTTTCGCGTGTGGGAGGGGGGCGGCGAATATAACGTTGCCAGGGGTCTCAGGCGCTGCTTCGGGATGGATACCGCAATCGTTACCGCCCTTGCTGATAATCCCGTCGGGCGACTTGTGGAAGACCTTATGCTGCAAGGCGCGGTCAGCCAGAAGTATGTGCGATGGGCGCCGTATGACGGAGTTGGACGCACCGTGCGCAACGGATTGAATTTTACCGAGCGTGGCTTTGGAGTTCGTGCAGCGCTAGGTTGCTCGGATCGTGGGCACACTGCTATTTCTCAACTGAAGCCCGGCGAGGTTGACTGGGAACAGATTTTCGCGAAAGATGGCGCGCGCTGGTTTCACACTGGCGGAATCTTCAGCGCGCTGTCTGAGACTACGCCGCTGGTCGCGCAGGAAGCCATGGAGGCGGCGAAGCGAGCGGGTACCGTCATCTCCTATGATTTGAATTACCGCGCATCGCTGTGGAAGTCGATTGGAGGGAAGGCAAAGGCGCAGGAGGTGAATCGGCGTCTGGCGCCGCTGGTCGATGTGATGCTCGGCAATGAAGAGGATTTCACGGTTGCCTTGGGTTTTACAGTCTCGGGACTTGACGAGCAGCATTCCACGTTGGAGTCGGCCGGATTCAAGCAGATGATTGAAACCGTCGTGAAAGAATATCCGACGATGGCGGTGATTGCGACGACTCTGCGGAATGCTAAGACGGCTACCGTGAATGATTGGGGAGCGCTGGGCTACTACGATGGCGATTTTCACGAGGCGCCGGTGCGGGAGAACCTGGAAATTTACGATCGCGTGGGCGGGGGCGATTCTTTCGCTTCGGGGTTGATTTACGGATTTCTGTCGGGGAAAGAACCGCAGTGGTCGGTTGAGTGCGGGGCGGCGCACGGGGCGCTGGCCATGACCACGCCCGGCGATACAACCATGGCTACGCTGGCGGAAGTTTTGCAGGCGATGAAATCGCGGACAGCTCGAATCGAGCGATAAGCCGCAAGAGAAATCATGAACCACGAAGGCCACGAAAGTTCACTAAGGTGTTTGGTTTTCCTTCGTGTAACTTCGTGTCCTTTGTGGTAGCTGCAATCGGCAAACAACGTGTCCCAAACAGAATGACCATTGATGACGTAATTCGCAGGATCGAAGAAATTGGAATTGTTCCTGTCGTCCGGGCGGCTTCGGTGGAGGAGGCAACACGCGCGGTGGAAGCGATTTGCGCCGGCGGCATTCCAATCGTCGAGATCACTATGACGGTTCCCAACGCCATCTCGGTGATCCGTGAAGTTGTGCAGGAGTACGGGAACAAGGTTCTGATTGGGGCGGGCACGGTGACCACGGCAGAGCAGGCGGAGTCCTGCCTTCGGGCGGGAGCCGAGTTCCTGGTGAGCCCGGGCTTGGCGCGGTCGGTGCTCGCAGTTGCGGGGGCCTCAGAAAAGTTAGCGATCCCGGGAGCGCTAACGCCGACCGAGTTGATGAATGCTCAGGAACTTGGTGTCCGGTTGGTCAAAATCTTTCCATGCGGAAATGTGGGCGGCCCTAAATATTTGAGGTCGTTGAAAGCTCCTTTCCCAAACGCTGCATTGATTCCAACCGGAGGTGTGAATGCCGCGAATGCTGCGGATTTCATTGCTGCCGGAGCGTTCGCGCTTGGCGTTGGCGCGGACTTGGTTGATGCGGCGGCATTGCGCGAAGGTAATCTGAAGAAAATCAGTTCCGCCGCCCAGGAATTAGTACACGCCGTTACCTCGGCGCGCGCAGCGCTTCGCGAGAAGAAGGCGCGCTAGAGCGGCTGAGAATCAAAAAGGTCTCACTGATTCACACCGCTGGCTAGAACACCGCCGTCCACGGGCAAGACGACCCCAGTGATAAAACTAGCTGCCTCTGAGGCGAGGAAGACTGCCGCTCCCACCAACTCTTCGAGTTCGCCAAAGCGCTTCATAGGAGTACGCATCAGCACTTCGTTCCCACGGCCCGTTCCCACGAGGAGTTTCTCGCTGAGTGGAGTACGAAAGTATCCCGGCGCGATTGCATTGACGCAAACTCCGTCTCTGGCCCACTCGACTGCCAGTGACTTTGTCAGCGACGCGACACCCGATTTGCTGGCGGAGTACGCTGCCACTTCAAACAATGCCAGGAAAGATCCCATGGACGCGATGTTGATAATGCGGCCGTACTTGCGCTCGATCATGTGACGACCAAACACCTGGCAGGAGCGCAGGGTGCCCGTGAGGTTGGTATCCATGATCCGGTTCCAGTCGGCCTCGGAAAATTCAAGCGTTGGAGCGCGCTTGGTGATCCCGGCCGCGTTGACCATGATGTCAACTTTTCCGAAGGCGTCGACAGAAGCTTTGAGCAAGTTGTCCAGCGATGCGCGGTCGGCCACATCGCAGGGCACGCGCAAAGAGCGCCGGCCAAGAGACTCGATCTCGTTCGCCAAGTCGTTGACGAGTTCGATGCGACGGGCGCTCGGTACGACATTCGCGCCAGCCTGCGCCAGGCCGAGCGCAATGGTCTTGCCAATTCCAGAACTGCCGCCGACAACGACTGCCACTTTCCCCTCGAGATCTAGTTGCTTGTAACCCATGTATCCTCGTTCTGCGAAATAAATGTCGCGGTCGCGCGTTCGCGCTTACCAGTTGAACATCGTGCCATCGAGCTTGCGGTTTACCGGCAGATAGGCGCGCTCGTAGGGAAACCTTTGCGCCAACTTCTCGTCGTAATCGACGCCGAGTCCCGGCGCGTCGCCTGGATGCAAATAGCCGTTGTTGAAGGAATAGGAATGCGGAAAGACCTCATCGGTTTCGCGGGTGTGGTGCATGTATTCCTGGATTCCGAAATTGTTTATCGAAAGATCGAAGTGCAGCGCCGCCGCCATCGCGACCGGAGACAAGTCCGTGGCGCCGTGGCAGCCTGACCGCACATGATAAATCTCCGCTAGGGCAGCGATTTTTTTAAGATGCGTCAAGCCGCCGCCGTGCACAACCGACATCCGCAGGTAGTCGATAAGCTGCTCCTGGATGAGAATATGAGTGTCCCAAACGGCGTTGAAGACCTCGCCCACCGCGAGCGGCGTGGTGGTGTGCTGGCGTACGATGCGAAAGCCTTCCTGCAATTCCGCGGGGACAGCGTCTTCCAGCCAGAAAAGATGATACGGCTCCAGACTTTTTCCCAGGCGCGCCGCTTCGATCGGAGTCAGGCGGTGGTGAACATCGTGAAGCAGGTGAAGGTCGTCCCCAAACTTCAGCCGCAAGGCTTCGAACAACTTCGGAATATGTAGAAGATATTTCTCTGTCGACCAGACGTTTTCGGGGGGCAAGCCCTTCTCCGCAGGTTCGTAGGCTAATTTGTTGTGCGCAACTCCGTAAGTTGAGGGGACGCCGGGGATTCCTGTCTGAGCGCGCGCCGCTAGATATCCAGTCTCTTTGTATTTCGCGACCTCCTCTGCAGTCTCCTCGATGTCCCGGCCGTTGGCGTGTCCGTACACGAGCACGCCGGTTCGGCTCTGGCCGCCGAGCAGGTTGTAGATGGGCGTCTTCAGCGTTTTGCCCTTGATGTCCCAGAGCGCCATGTCAACCGCGGCGATCGCCGTCATGGTCACTGGACCGCGGCGCCAGTAGGCACCGCGATAAAGATATTGCCAAACGTCTTCTGTCTGGAACGGATCGCGGCCAATTAGGCAAGGAATGAGGTGGTCGGTCAGATAGGATGCGACGGCCAACTCGCGGCCGTTGAGGGTCGCGTCCCCGAGGCCGTACACGCCTTCGTCGGTCGAAATTTTCAACGTGACAAAGTTCCGTCCTGGACACGTGACGAATACCTTGGCATCCGTGATCTTCACAAGGGCCCCTCACCAATTCCAGAGAGTGTATCGAAAACAGCGGACTCGCGGCTTGTGCTCCAGACTCATCGCCTATGCGCGGGAAGCAGAATCAAAGGTGCGCCGGCTCGAGCCGCGGCGCCAGTAATTGTACGAAACAGAATGCGACTAGATACGCCAAGCCAGCCATCACGAACACCGGGACGTACGAGCCAGTGCGCTGCAGGATGTAGCCGACGACTTTGGAAACGAACATTCCGCCGATCATCCCAATCATTGTGGAAAAACCGACGACGGCTGCCACCGCGCTCTTTGGAAACATGTCGGAAGCCAGGGTATAAATATTTGCCGACCAGCCCTGGTGGGCTCCGGCTGCGATCGCGATCAGGAAAACCGCCAGCCATGCATTCTTGGTGACCGCTGCAATCATGATGGGCGTGACCGCCAAGGCACACATGAACAACGTGGTTTTACGGCTGGCGTTGACGGTCCATCCTCGCTTCAACAGGAAGGATGACAACCATCCTCCTGCGATACTGCCGACGCTGGCACCGCTGTAGATGATGAATAGCGGCAAGGCCATGCCCCGCAAATCCAAACCAAGGTTGCGGCTCAGGAAATCCGGCATCCAAAACAGATAGACGAACCAAATGGGATCGGTGAAAAGCTTGCCCAATGCCACGGCCCAGGCCTGGCGATGAGTGATCATCGAACGTAACGAAATTGTGTCAGTGTGCTGCTGAACATCGCTTTGGATGTAAGCCAGTTCCGCGGCAGAACAGAATTTGTCTTCTTCCGGCCGGTGATATACCGCCAGCCAGCATACGATCCAGAAGAATCCCAAGGCTCCGGTAGCGATGAAGGCCATGCGCCATCCGAAACGATAGGTGAGCCAGGGCACGATGAGCGGTGTAAGAATCGCGCCGATGTTTGAGCCGCAATTGAAAAGGCCCGTTGCGAGCGCGCGCTCGCGCTTGGGAAACCATTCCGCCACAGCCTTGACGCAGGCCGGGAAACTGCCTGCCTCCCCAAACCCTAAGGCGAAGCGTGCGATGGCGAATTGAAATACGGAACTCGCAGCAGCGTGGGCCATCGCGGCGACGCTCCACACAAGCACTGCGAGCGAAAATCCTTTGCGCGTGCCCAGCCGGTCGATAAGTTTCCCGATGAAGAGCAATCCCGCTCCATAGGCGAACTGGAAGGCGAGGACGATGTTGCTGTAGCCGACCTCGGTCCAACCGAACTGGAGTTGCAGGGTCGGTTTGAGCAATCCGATGACCTGGCGGTCCATGTAATTGACTGAGGTCGCAAAAAACAGCAGGGCGCAGATCAGCCAGCGCCTTTGGCCGAACGGACCCGTGGGCTGAGTGGTTGCTCCTTTATCGGCGACCGATGTGGGGCCTGTATTCACTGTTTTATGCGGGCTAGCACCCCTGAATCACTAGACATTGCGCGAGGCCGCTCCGTCAAGCGGGTGACTGAACTGATATGATTCTTGGCTTGCATCAAATAGATTAAACTCCGCGGATTTCCGCCCGAGCACGTGCCCATGACCGGCTTTCTCACCGAAGAGTTTCTACTATCAAATAATAAAGCACGCCACCTCTACCATCAGTTCGCTGAATCGCAGCCCATCTTCGACTACCACTGTCATCTCTCAGCCCGGGACATCGCTGAGAACCGGCGCTTCGCCAACCTCTACGAGATCTGGCTGGAGGGAGACCACTATAAATGGCGGGCCATGCGGGCGAACGGGGTACCCGAAAAATACATTACCGGCGATGCCATGCCTTATGAAAAGTTTCTGGCTTGGGCGCGAACCGTTCCCTACACGTTGCGCAATCCGCTCTACCATTGGACGCACCTGGAGCTGCAACGCTATTTTGGCATCCGCGAGTTGCTGGATGAGAAGTCGGCTTCGGCGATTTGGGAGCGGGCGAATGGCCTGCTTTCGAAGGAGTTGACCGCGCAGGCCATCCTGCAGAAGTTCCATGTTGAAGTTGTGTGCACTACCGACGATCCCACCGACGATCTCCGGCATCATCGACAAATTGCGAAGTCGAATCTTCCGGCACGGGTTTTTCCGGCGTTCCGTCCGGATAAGGCTCTGGCGGCGGGCGATCCGCAGTTTGTCCCGTGGGTGAAAAAGCTTTCGAAGGTTGCGAACGTCGATGTACGAAATCTGGCAACTTTTCTTCAGGCGCTTAAAAAACGGCACGACTCGTTTCATTCCCTGGGCGGGCGCCTCTCGGACCACGGGTTGGACTATTGTTATTCGACGCCGTGTTCGGAGCGAGTGGCGGCGGCGATCTTCGCGAAGGCGCGTAAGGGGAAGAGGGTCAGTGCGGATGAGCGCATCCAGTTTGCTTCGTTCATGATGCTTTTCTTTGGCCGGCTCGACGCCGAGAAAGGATGGACGAAGCAATTGCACCTGGGAGCGCTGCGCAATGTGAATACGGCCGCGCGGCGCGCGCTAGGGACCGATACGGGTTATGACGCTGTTGGTGATTTTCCCCAAGGCGAGCACCTAGCTGCCTACCTGGACTTGCTGGCGCGGGAGAACGCGCTGCCGCAGATGATCGTTTACAACGTCAACCCGAAGGACACATTTCAGTTCGCCACTTTGGTCGGTTGCTTCCAAGATAGAGAGAAACAAGATGGGAATAAGGCGGGCAAGCTTCAGTACGGAACGGCGTGGTGGTTCCTGGATCAGAAGCAGGGGATCACGGAGCAAATCGAGGCTCTCTCGAATATCGGCCTGCTCTCACGTTTTGTCGGCATGGTGACCGACTCGCGTTCGTTCATGTCCTATCCGCGGCACGAGTATTTCCGGCGGGTCCTTTGCGATATCGTCGGACAGGACGTGACGCGGGGGGAGTTGCCTGACGAC
>Ga0307474_10004111_pt1 | contig 10487 bp, 4 predicted proteins | sample atmos_gasesECM1C_2_FD_203312 | JGI IMG/M metagenome (GOLD analysis project Ga0307474, IMG submission 203312) | Hardwood forest soil microbial communities from Morgan-Monroe State Forest, Indiana, United States - atmos_gasesECM1C_05 | ecosystem: Environmental > Terrestrial > Soil > Temperate...
TGCATTGGCGCAGCACTGTCCGCATGGATAGTGAACTCGCGGCGCAAGTCGATGCGCTGCTGCGGGCGGACCTGCGCTTTACGCTGCTTCACTGGCGTGAAGCCGGTTTCGATATTTGGGAGGAGGAGAAGGGTCAGCACTACTACACGCTGCGGGCGTCGGCGCGAGCATTGGAAGCCGGCGCGGAGTGGTTCGGGCGGCGAGAAGAACAGGCGGATGCGGCAGCTTGCCGGGCCGGGGCGAACGCGATCTTGAGCACCTTGGATGGCTTTTGGCGCGAGGATTTGCAGTTCTACAAGTCGCGCATCCTGGAGTCGAACGCGCCGTCGACCAAGGAACTCGATATCTCGGTCATTTTCGCGGCGATACACGCGGGCGCGGACGCTGCCACCCACTCCGTGCGAGATCCGCGCATGCACGCGACGTTGGCAAGACTGGAGGCGTTGTTTGACGCCGAATATGCCATCAATAAAAACCGCGCTGCCGCCCGCGGCCCGGCGATGGGCCGCTACGCGGGGGATGTTTATTATTCGGGCGGCGCCTATTATTTTTCGACCCTGGCGGCCGCCGAGTTTTGCTTTCGAGCCGCGGCGCAGTCCCCGGCGATGAAGGAACTGATCGACCGCGGCGATGCATTCCTGGAAACGGTACGCGCCTACACCCCGCCGAGCGGCGAGCTATCCGAGCAATTCGATCAGCATACCGGCGTGCAACGATCCGCGCAGCAGTTGGCATGGAGCTACGCGGCGTTCATCACCTGCGCGCACGCGCGCCGCCAAGTGATCCCACCTGGCGAATAGGTGCAGCGGCATCGCGGTTCACCGCGGACGGCACGAGGCGCAGAAGCTCGACAAACGCATCCGCGGCGATCGCCGGACTCATCAGAAATCCTTGAATGGCATCGCAACCCTCGGCCTGGAGGAACTTGAGCTGTGTCTGGGTTGTCACGCCCTCGGCGACGATCTTGAGGCTCAAGGTCTGCCCGAGCGCAATGATGGCGCGCACGATCGCCGCATCGTCAGGATCCTCGCTGATGTCCGCGACAAAGGAGCGATCGATCTTGAGCGTATCGAGCGGAAAGCGCTTCAAATAATTCAACGAACAATAGCCGGTGCCGAAGTCATCGACGGCGAGCGCAAATCCGAATTCCTTGAGCGCCAACAGCGAACGGCGCCCCGCTTCGGCATCGCGCATCAACACGCCTTCGGTCAGTTCCAGTTCGAACATGGACGGCGACAATTTTGCCTGAGCGACGATATCGCTGATCCTGAGCAGCGCCTCTGGATGCGCAAAGTCCCGTCCGGAGACATTCACGGCGATGCGTGGCGGCGCCAATCCCGCGGCACGCCACTCGGTAATATCGCGGCAAACCCGCTGCAATGTCCATTTGCCGATATCTGCGATCAGGCCTGTCTCCTCGGCGATGGCGATAAAATCGGCGGTGGGAATCTGACCTCTCGTGGGGTGGAACCAGCGCAGCAGCGCCTCTCCACCCACCAGCCCGAGCGATCGGGCATCGTATTTTGGCTGGTAGTAAACCTCGAGGCTCGAATCTTCGACGGCACGCCTCAATTCCATTTCCAGCGACAAGCGCTTCAGCGCGCGCGCGCTGACCGCGCAGTCGTACACGCGCAGCTGATTTCGGCCGCTCGACTTGGCCTCATACATGGCAGCCTCGGCATTCTTGAGCAGGCTCTGCGCATCATCGCCATGTTCGGGATACTTGGCGACGCCGATACTGGACGTCACGACGAGCTCGTAACTCGCGTGCCAATACGGTACCGCGTGCTCGGTCAGCATTCTCTCCGCCGCCTGCTCCGCATGCATCGCATCTCTCAAGCCGGTGAGCACAATCATGAACTCATCGCCCCCCAAACGAGCGATTTGCCCCTGCACCCCGTCGATGCCGATCTGGTCGACCGCGCGCTGCAGTCTTTCCGCAACTTGACACAGCAGCGCGTCGCCGGTGCCGTGACCCAAGGTGTCATTGACGCGCTTGAATTGATCCAAATCGATGTAGAGCAGAGCCACGTGCCGATGACACCGCCGCGCCTCTGTGAGCACTTGCGCCACGTACTCGCGAATCCACTCGCGGTTGGGCAGCCCGGTTAGCGCGTCGAAATAAGCCAGCCGATGGATCCGCGCATCGGTTTCCTTGCGGGCGGTAATGTCGCGAATGATGGCCAGGACCTGGCCGCCGAAATTCGGCAGGTAGCGGCATTCGAAGTGGCGAACCGAGGCTGTCTTGCCCTCCAGTGAAAACTCAAATGCCGCCGGCTCGCCGCGCAGCGTCGCGCTCAGACAATCCATCGCGTGGCCGCGGTTGGCCAAGGGCAATAGATCGAACAGCGAATGCGATTCGCTCTCTCGCCTCGAAATATTCGGCAATCCCTCGATGGGACTGAAGCAATGGCCGATGGAACCTTCACTGTCCACGAGAAAGATGCCGTCGGGTATGGCCCGGAGCAATGCCGCATTCTTTTGTTCGCTGAAGCGCAGCGCTTCGATGGTGCGCGCACCGCGCATGACGTAGCGAATGCGGTGCGTCAGGAGCGCCCAGTTTATGGGTTTGACGATGAAATCCGTCGCGCCCGCCTCGTACGCCTGGTCGATCGAGACGGTGTCATCGCAGCCCGTCACCATCACTATGGGTAAATCCGCGCCGCCCGGCAGCAAGCGGATGTTGGTGCAGGCTTGATAACCATCGCCTTCGGCCATTTCCACATCGAGCAGCACGATATCCGGCATTCGCAACGCACACGCGGCGACGGCCGCATCGCCGCTGGCCACGGACTGCACCGCGAAACCCGCCTCTTTGAGCATGGCGCCGGCGATCTCGCGCAAGATCGCATCGTCGTCGGCGATCAGCACCCGAACCGGTTTGGTCAGTGTTTTCATGCGGATTTGCGCATTTCCAGCTGCAGTTCGTCGCGCACGCGATTGTGCAGTACCTGAATCTGCGTGTAGGTGGCGCGCGCGCCGGCGAAATTCGCCGCCCGCGCCGCTTCCTCGAGTTCGCGGCACAGCTGAGCCAGGGCATTGGCGCCGACGTTGCCGTTGTATGAGCGCCAAGCGTGGGCAGCGCGCGCCAGTTCCGGACCGTTTCCGGATTCCAACGATTGTTCAATTGTCGCGATGAGCTGGCGCGAGTCCAGCAAATAGAGTTCGCCGATATGCGCGAGCATGTCTTTGGGGCCGCTGCGCGGCAAGGCGCGCAGCGCATCCAGCGTCGCGCCATCGAGAAGCGGCGCACCGGCGGACGGCCCGGACGCCGCCATCGGCGCCATCGGCGCCATCGGCGACTCGAGCTTACGCTGGCCCAACCAACGCACGAGAGTGGCGTGCAGTGCTTCGCGCCGGAAGGGCTTTGCCAAATGATCGTCCATTCCGGCCGCGAGACACGCCGCGCGCCCGGCGCTGGTGACGTCGGCGGTCAGGGCTATGATGGGAATGTGAACGCCGGCCTGCTCGCGGGCGCGCAACGCCCGCGTCGCCGAAAACCCATCCATCACCGGCATTTCGCAGTCCATCAGGACGACGTCAAACGAGCGAGATTGAATGATGTCGAGGGCCTGTTGACCGTGATGCGCGGTTTCAACCTCCAGTCCCAAGGAGGCCAGCATGCCGATGGCCACTTCCCGGTTCAATGGCTGATCTTCGACCACCAGGATGCGGCCGTGAAGCGCAGGCATCGTCCCCGCGGGCTTCTTCAATGCAACGGTTCGTTCCGTCAGCGCCGAGCCGTCATCGGAACGGCCGGTCAGCGCTCTGTGCAGCTCTGCCAGACGTATCGGCTTGGTAAGCTCGGTGTCCAACAACGGATCGGCGGCGGCGCTGCTCGAGCTCAAGGTTACGAAGCTCAGCAGGCGAATGGTGCGCAGGCCCTTGACCAAGCGGCCGCGTACTTCCTGCCAGAGGCTCATCGATTCAGCGATCAAGCAGTCATCGATAATCAGCGCATCGTAGCCGGGCCCGGTTGCGGCGCTGAGCGCCTCGGCCAGCGATGCGACCTCGGTCGAACGCGCACCCCAGGCTCGCAAGGTCTTGCCCAGCAGCATGCGCGCCGCGGCATTCTCATGCACCACCAGAACCCGTATGCCGTTCAGGCTGCGGGGCGGCGCCGGCATTTGCGATGCCGGATCGGCGAGCGGCAGCGACAGTTCGAACGAGAATGTGGAGCCTTTGCCCGGCGTGCTGCTCACTTCGAGACGGCCGCCCATGAGCTCAATGAGCTGGCGCGAGATCGCGAGGCCAAGACCGGTACCGCCGAAGCGGCGCGTGGTCGACGCGTCTTCCTGCGCGAACTCATCAAATATTCTCGCCTGGCTTTCCGGTGCGATGCCCACTCCGGTATCAGCCACTTCAACGCGTATATTCAGCGATCCGTCGGCGGCGCCCGATGAGATCAGGCGTACGATGACCTCGCCGCGCTCGGTGAATTTCACCGCGTTGCCGCCGAGATTCACGAGTACCTGGCGCAGCCGCACCGCATCCAGCTTCACCCGCGGCAGATTGGCCGGCGGTGAATCGCACAATAGCTCGATGCCCTTGGTCGCGGCGCGGGCGGCCAGCATTTCCACCGTTTGTTCCAGGATCTCGATCAAATCGCATTCCACGGACTCCAACTGCAATCGGCCCGCCTCGATTTTCGAGAAGTCGAGCACGTCATCGACGATAGCCAGCAGTGAATCAGCCGAGCGGTGAATGGCCTCGGCAAAGCGCCGCTGCGAGCGGTCGATGTGCGTGTCGAGCAACAAGCTGGTCATGCCGAGAACGCCATTCATCGGCGTGCGCAATTCATGGCTCATGCGCGCCACGAAGTCGCTCTTGGCGCGGCTGAGCACCTGCAGCTGCTGATTGCGCTCCTCGAGTTCGTGCGTTCGGATCCGCACCGTGTGTTCGAGTTCGCGGCTGTGGTGCAGTTCCCGCTCGCGACGCTGACGCTGATAGCGCCATAGGTAGGCGAGAACTCCAACGCCGATGAGTAAATACACGATTCGCGCGGCCAGCGTATTCCAGGGAGCCGGCGCCACGTGCACCGGAATGGTCAAACTATCTTCGCTCCATATCCCGTCGGCATTTGCGGCGCGCACTTTGAAAGTGTAATTGCCCGCGTCCAAATTGGCGTACGTTGCCCGATGCGCGGTTCCCGCATCGATCCAGCCGGCGTCAAATCCCTCGAGCCGGTACGAGTAGTGGTTGTCGGCCGGCGAGGTAAAATCCAGGGCGGAAAAATCCAAGGTGATCAACTTGTCGTCGAAAGCCAATTTCAACGGACGCGCGGCGCCGGGCAGCTCTTGCGGCGTCAGGGGCTGATTGAGCTTCGAGGCCATGGTCAATACCACCGGGGGAGCGGGTCCCTCGGAGCCGATGAGATTGGGCGAAAAGGCATTGAAGCCGTGATTGCCGCCGAAATACAAAATGCCATCGGCGCTGCGGAAGTGCGCGTTGCTGTTGAATTCTTCGTCTTGAAGTCCGTGAACTTGATGGAACAGCTTGGCGGAATGCAACCGTGGGTCAAGGCGCGCCAGGCCGTTGTTGGTGCTCAGCCATAGGCGCCCTTCGCGATCCGATTCGATCCCATAAACCACCTGGCTCGGCATACCGCCGAGCCCTGATTGGTTTTCGAAGTGCACGGATTGCGGCTTCGCCGACGTGCCGATGACGCGATCAAGCCCTCCGCCCGCGGTGCCCACCCACAAATCGCCATGCGGATCGACGTGCAGCGCGTACACGGTATCGTCGCTGAGACTCGTGGGATCCCGATCATCGCGGCGGTAAGCATAGAAACGCCCGGATTTTCGCTCGAGTAAATTGAGTCCTCCACCCACGGTGCCGATCCAGAGATTGCCGAGCGAGTCCTCCACGATTGCACTGGCCCTCGAGCTGCTGAGCGAGTTCGGTGCCGCCGTTCCAAAGGGATAGCGCGTGATCTTGTCGGTAGCCGGAACAATGCTGGCCAACCCGCCCCGGAACGTGCCCACCCAGAGCGTGCCGAGCCGGTCCTCGTACAATGACATGACCCCGTCGGCAGGCAGCGTGTTCGCATCCGCTGCCGTCGAGCGATAAACGCGCAGCTTGCCGTTGGCCAAGTCGAGTCGGTTGAGACCGCCGGACATGGTACCGATCCACAAGGATCCCTGATGATCATTGAGCAGCGCCATGACCCGGTCATCCGACAGCGGTGAACCGGTGCCGCCGGCTTTTTCCGCGCCATACCGGCGCTCGCGACCGGTACGGCCGTCGATCTGGATCAACCCGCCGCCAATCGTGCCCACCCAGAGGTTTCCAGCGTCATCATCCGCGAAGGATTCAATTTGCGCGCCGTTAAACGCATCGCTGAAGTAGTGGCCCAACAGCCAGCTGCGTGGATTCCAGTGACTGGCGCCTCCCGCGCGCGTTCCAACCCAGAGCACGCCGCCGCGATCCTGGTACAAGGACATGGCATCGCTGTCGCGCAGACTTTGAGGATTGTTGGCGTCGTGACCATAGCGCACGAAGGAGTCGGAGCCGCGGTCAAATAGATCCAGGCCGTCCGCGGTGGCAATCCATAGGCGCTGTGCATCGTCCTCCAGGACCGCCCAGACGTGATCGTGGCTCAAGGACCGCGAATTACTTGCATCGTGCCGAAACACCGTCAACATGTTGCCGCTCTGGTCGAGCCGCGCGAGGCCGCCGCTGACGGTGCCGATCCACAATGCTCCAGTGTGATCTTCACGAATGGCGCGAACGCGCAGATCGCTGAGCTGGGCCGCGCTCATTGCCTCGCCGTAAGTAACGAAACCGTCCGCCACCGCATCGTAGCGGCTGAGTCCGCCATCGCTGCCAACCCAAATTCGACCCTCATGGTCGGTGTACAGCGCGCCGATAGCGTCCGAGGGCAAAGAATAGGCGTCCGAATCTCGATGCCGGTAATGTCGCGCCGTGCCCGTCCGCGGATCGAGAATGTCAAGCCCGCGATCCTTGGTGCCCGCCCAGATGAGCCCTTTGGAATCGATCAACAGCGCCCGCACGCCGTCGCTGGCGAGCGATTGCGGCCGCTGAGCGTCGTGCCTGAATTGTTGGAATGTCTCGGTTCGCCGGTCCCAGCGCGCCACACCGCCGCCTTCGGTCGCGAGCCACAGATCGCCTTGTGCATCTTCGGCGATGGACCAGAGGTAGTCGCTGGCGAGCCCGTGCTCGTTGCCGCGCTCGCGGCGAAACTGCCGAACCGTGTAGCCGTCGTAGCGGTTCAAGCCCGCCTCGGTTGCAAGCCAAATGTACCCCTGTGAGTCCTGCAGAATGCTGTTGATGGTGCTCATGGAGAGGCCATCGCGCATCGTCAGGTGCTCGAAATACATCGGCCGCGTGGCAGGTGTGGGCGCGCCCGCGTTCGCGCCGGCGTTCAGCATCGCCGTCGCAACGCAGGCAAACAAGACAATGAAAACGCGCCCGCGATTCGGCATGGGAACCTTCAGCTATTCAGGCTGAGGAACATCGACGCCCGCGTAGCCATCGCTCCAGGCGTAGCCGTCGCTCCAGGCGTAGCCATCGCTCCAGGCATAGCCATCGCTCCAGGCATAACCGTCGCTCCAGGCATAGCCATCGCTCCACGCATAACCGCTGCTCGCCGTGTAGGCGCCATTCCACAGCAGGCCGTCTCCGAGCAGCGGCACGTCTTGCAACAAAGCACCCACCACGGGAACCTTCGATAGCAGCGTGCCGAGGCCGCCCAACAAGGACTGTACCGGCGTTGCACTCGCTGAGACCTGCATGATGTAGAAATTGCCGTTGGCGTCTTCATTCGCGCGGCCGCCATAGTGCTGCACGCCGAGGAGATCGAGCGTCACATTGATGCCTTGGTTCGCGCAACCGGAAGCGTTGCTATACGCGGCGTCGTGCGCGTCCACCAAACCCGCGCCCTGCTGGAAAACCGTGTACGCCAGACTGCCGGCCGAATTGACCGCCGGATGAGCGCTTGACATGAGATGGCATTTCACTTGATCGGGTGTCAGCTGCGGATTCACTTGAAGCATCAAGGCCACGACACCGCTGACGACCGCGGATGCCTGCGAGGTACCGGACATGGTCATGTCGCTGTAAGGTTCCGTGAACCACGAAGGATATTCCTGCGCCAAGGTGCCGTTGTTGGGCGCATAGGCCAGGATATGACCGCCCATCCCGAGCACATCGGGCTTCACAAATCCCTCAAAGGTCGGACCGGCGGAGGAGAAAGATGCCAACCGATATTGACTCGGCTGCAGGGGGTAATAATTGTCCGTCACGGCGCCCACGGTGATGACATAGGGAACATTGCCAGGCGCATTGATGGACAAGGGATCCGGTCCGCGATTGCCCGCGGCCGTAACGACCACGATTCCATTGGCCCAGGCGGCCATCACTGCCTGGTTCAACGGATCCTGCCAGTAAGGACCTGACGGCGGCGCGCCCAGGGACAAATTCAGCACGCGAATGCCGTATCGCACCCGCTGATTGATGACCCACTGAACGGCGCTGATCACGTCCGAGTAGAGACCCTGACCATTGCTGTCCAATGCACGCACCGAGACCAGATTGACGCCCGGCGCGACGCCTTGATATCGGCCGGTGGTGGCAACACCGCTGCTGGCAATGATGGACGTCACGTGAGTACCGTGACCATAAGGATCGCTGATGTCCCGGCTGTACGACTCGAGCAGCGGCGGCAGGTAGTAATGGGGATTCTGCCGTGCGAGGATCACGTCATATTGCGCCAGTACCCGGCTGTGGCTCGTGCCCGGCGCGCTTTGCAGCGGTCCTTCCTGATTCCAGAGACCCGAATCGATGACGGCCACCGTGACGCCCCGGCCGGTCATGCCGCCAACCTGCAAATTCGCGGCGTCGACCTCGCTCGGATAGTACGTCTCCGGCAGCGTGCCCATGGAACTGGCGACGACGGCGGAATCATCATAGACGTGAAGCTGCGGCAGCTGTTCGGCGCGCAGCGCTGCAATTTCGCGCTCATCGAGCGCCGCGGCGACCGCGCGGATGACGCTCAGATCGCCGGTGACGATGCCGCCCGCTACGGACACTGCATTGCGGGCCATCTCGCTGCTCTGGGATTGCACGATGTAATGTCGACGGGCGAAAGACGCCGCAACACTCCGCTGCGGGGGCAGCGATGCCGGCGCCGGCGATTTCACCAGGCCGATGCGCGCCGCGCGAGCGGTCGCCGCCGCAGGGACGGTGGTGTCGAAACTGGAGGTCGTCAGACTCAGGACGCCGAATATGACAGATGACAGCAACCAATTCCGCTGCGTGTTACTTCGTGACATGTTGCGTATTTCCCATTGCGTTCGGTACTTGTACTGCGCAACATTCTCTGCGATTCAACCCGTCTAAAAATAGCGACACTCACCATAACCACCGTGCGCAAGTCTCAGTTCTCGACGCCGCGCCAGATATGTCAATACAGAAATTCATGGGGCCGCCGCAATGCGTGCCAACTGAGCATGTCGTGCGACATAAGCACGACGCAAATGCGCAACAATCGAGCTGCCGCTCAGAATCTCAATATTTTGTTCAACACGAGAACCGTGATCAGTGCCGTCAGAAAGGAAATCAGGATCGTGAGGGTCACGCCGACGATGCCGTCCCGATGCTCGCGATACCAAAGATCCATGCGGCCCCGCCGCGTGTGCAGACGGATGGCGCGGTCCGCACCTGCAAAGGTAACCGCCGCGTAGAACATGCCGTCGCTGCGTCGCGCGTAGGTGATCAAGCGGCGATACTGCAAGTAGCGCAGCGGCAGTTCGAGTTTTGCGGTGATCAGCTTGCCGCGAATTTCTTCGGGAAACTCGCCGGGGTCCACGCTTTGCAATTTGCCGTCCTTGTTCCACGACTCTCCGTCGCCCAAGGGATGCATCGCAAGCCACAACAGCTGCTCGCTGGAGACCTGCACGTCTTCGTCGATGTTTTCGCGGTAGTAGTACAAACCGTGCAGGATGCGATCTTCGTCGTCTCGGCTCATTTTGGGTGGTATCGCATAGAGTAAAGTGGCAACATGCCCCGGATGGCGGCTGAAAAAGGCTACGCACCGATTCTACATCGCTCGCTTTGGGGTGCCCAATGCGCCTTGATGCTGGCGCTGCTGATCGCAGCCGGCAATTCCTCAGCCGGCAGCATTTTGTTCATCGGCAATAGCTTTACCTTTGCCTATGGCTCACCGGTTAGGTACTACCGCGGGGATAGCGTCACCGATCTCAACGGCGACGGCCAGGGCGGTGTGCCGGCGCTGTTCAAATCCTTCACGGCTCAAGCGGGATTGAGCTACGACGTCTACCTCGAAACCCAGCCGGGCGTCGGCATCGACTGGCACTTGGAACATAAGCTGGACGTCATCGGTGCAAGACCGTGGGATACCGTCGTGATGCACGGATTCAGCACCTTGGATGCAAAGAAGCCCGGCGATCCCGGGGTCCTGATCGCAAGCGTGCGGCAGATGGCTGAAACTTTGCGCGCCAAGAACT
>Ga0307474_10004112_pt1 | contig 10484 bp, 9 predicted proteins | sample atmos_gasesECM1C_2_FD_203312 | JGI IMG/M metagenome (GOLD analysis project Ga0307474, IMG submission 203312) | Hardwood forest soil microbial communities from Morgan-Monroe State Forest, Indiana, United States - atmos_gasesECM1C_05 | ecosystem: Environmental > Terrestrial > Soil > Temperate...
CTCCGACGCCGGGCCTCGTGAACCAATATTTCGACGACTCCACCGGAGTTGGAGATCAGGGAGAACAGAACGCTCGCGGTCCCTGGAACCAGGGCGGCGACTGGGAGATCGTGGAGTCGTCCGCGCTCGCGCAAGGCGTGGAAAACTTCGAATCCTCCCACGGCAAGGGAGCCGAAGGGGAGAGCAGAGCGGCAACCCGAAACCGCAAGACGGCTTAGTTCAAGTGGAGAGGCGGGCGTCCTCGCCCGCCTTTCAATCTGAAAACGAATCCAGAGATGCGACAGTGGTCATTCTCGCGTCCTCTGCGGCTTTTCCCCGCGATCTCTGCGGTTTAAGATTTTCTGTCCCGGAAACTTCTGAATCGTCGACTCATCCCTCGCCTTCGCTGCGGAACTCCGGCCCGCAACTGCCACCATGCTAATCTCACTGTTCCCATTCGATGGCAGTCATATCCCAACTCGCGCCCGCTGGCTCTGCCCTGGCCGCAACCGTCGCATGGGGCGTGAGCGATTTTGTCGGTGGCTATGCCTCGCGTCGCGCAAATGCATTTCTGCTGACCACTATCGCTCATGTGAGCGGCACGACTTTGATGGTGCTGCTGGCGCTGCTCTTTCGTTCGCCATTTCCCGCAAGACACGATCTCGTCTGGGCGATAGCCGCCGGCCTATTCGGCGGAGTCGCACTCGCCGTTTTCTATCGGGCGCTGTCGCAGGGGAACATGGGGCTCACTGCCCCCATCTCGGCAGTCCTCGGAGCCGCTATTCCTACTGCATTCGGAATTTTTACGGAGGGCCTGCCCACCCCTCTCCGCATTCTCGGATTTCTGTCCGCCTGTATTGGGATCTGGCTGATCTCACGCTCGGAAGGTCCAGAGGGCCGCCCGCACGGTCTCGGCACGGCGTTTTTCGCGGGCTTCTGTTTCGCTGGATATTTCCTCTGTATCAAGGAAGCTGGCGACGGCTCCGTGTTCTGGATCGCCGGCCTTTCGCGGTTCGTTTCGTTCTTAACAACCGGGGCCATCGTGCTCGCGACCCGGCAATTCCGCCCGATGGACCGCACCGGTGTCCTCTGGGGCATTGCGGCCGGCGTGCTCGACATCAGCGGCAGCGCCTTCTTCATCCACTCCAGTCAAACTGGGCGCCTCGACACAGCCGTCCTGATCAGCTCGCTGTATCCTGCGATCACAGTCCTGCTCGCCCGCTTCTTTCTGGACGAGCACTTCTCGCGCTGGAAGTTTGTCGGATTGCTGGCCGCCCTGCTGGCCGTGCCGATGATCGCCTGGTGAGCAAGGGCTTTTGGCAATTTGGTAATTTGGTAATCGGCTAATTTGTAATTTGAAGACGCGGACTTGTCATTTCGAGCGCAGCGAGGAATCTGCTCGTGCACGGCGGCGTGCAGAAAGAGATTCCTCGCTGCGCTCGGAATGACAAGGGTTGGTCAGGAATTCAATTACTCAATTGCTAAATTTCTAAATTACTCAATTCCATGCCTCTCGTTGAAGTCCACAACTTGACCAAGGTCTACCCGCTGGGCGAATCGATCTTCGGCGGCACCGCCCATGGAGAGGTGCGCGCGGTCGATGACGTCTCGCTGACAATCGATGCCGGAGAGACCCTCGGACTGGTGGGCGAATCGGGCTCCGGCAAGAGCACGCTGGGCCGCCTGATCCTGCTGCTCACCGAGCCCACTTCGGGCAACATCCGATTCGATGGTCACGATCTGATGGCGGCCAGTCACCGCGAAATGCGCCGCGTGCGGCGCGACATGCAGATTATTTTTCAGGATCCTTTCGGCTCGCTCGACCCGAGGCTCCGCGTCGACGACATTATTGCCGAGCCGTTGATCATTCATGAGCGCATCAGCGCCAATTCCCGGCGCGAGCGGGTAGCGCAACTTCTGCGAGCCGTCGGCATGGATGAGTCCGCCGGAAGCCGCTTCCCGCACGAATTCAGCGGAGGGCAGCGCCAGCGCATCGGCATTGCCCGGGCCCTCGCCCTTCGGCCCAAGTTCATCGTGGCCGACGAGCCTGTCTCCGCGCTCGACGTTAGCGTGGGGGCGCAAATCGTCAACCTGCTCGCCCAACTGCAACGCGAATTCCAGTTGACCTATCTCTTCATCTCGCATTCCATGCCGGTCGTACGCTATCTCGCGACCCGCATTGCTGTGATGTATCACGGCCACATCGTGGAAACGGGATCGACCGCGCAGATCACAGAACAGCCACAACATCCCTACACAAAAAGTCTGCTGGAGGCGACGCCCGAAATCGTTGTCTGAGAACGGTCGCGAAGTGAAGGGATGGCGGCGCGATCTGAAATCTACTGAGAAAGATTCCTCCGCCTATTCGGCGTCGGAATGACAAGCCTTGAGGATTAGTCTTGATTCGTCGACTTTCAACTAGCCTATCCGCCTGTGCCTCTCCGCTTCGGGAGTCCCCTTGCCCTATAGTCTTATCATCCCGTCAATCAGCGCCGGAGCAGAGAAATCCAAAATCTTAAATCTGCAATCCGAAATCCCCGCCTGCTGGCACGTTTCGCTCTGGACAGGGTATGCTTACTGGGCCAATTTCTCTGGAGGCGCCATCATGAAACGCTACGCTGTTTTCGTGCTTGCTTTCTGCGCTCTGGCATCCGCGGCGTTCGCACAGAAAAAGAATCCGGTCACGACCGTGGTCAAGGAAATCTTGCCGCGACAAGCGAAGAACCTGCAGGCAGCCGTCGAGGAAATGCCGGCCGACAAATTTTCCTTCAAACCGACCGAGCCGCAGATGACCTTCGGCCATCTGGTCGCGCACATGATCGAATCCAATTACTATCTCTGCTCGAAAGCCAGCGACATCGCCCGCCCCAAGCAGGAAGCTCCCAAGGAAACCGACAAGGACGCGCTCGTCACCGCGCTGAAAGCTTCCTTTGATTTCTGCACCAGCAGCCTGGAGAAAGTCGACGACAGCAAACTGGGCGATCCCATTCAAGCCTACGGCGGACGCGAAGTTCCCCGCGCGTGGTCGCTCATTGCCCTGACCAACGATTGGGCCGACCACTACTCCGCCGCCTCGACTTACCTGCGCCTGAACGGACTGTTACCGCCGACAGCGCAGCCGAAGAAGTAATGTAAATTCAGCGACCCTGTTTTTGCAGAATGAACGGCCGCGGCTGAAGCCGCTCGCATTTTTGCGATCTGATCGGCACGCTTGAACAGACTGCTGAAAAGGCCGATTCCCGTCACGTTTTGAGCCTTGCGTAGGGGCAGACGCCCCGTCTGCCCAGCCGAGCGAAGCTCGGCTTCCGGAATTATCGCCAACCAGCGGTGTCGTATTGGACCTAAAAACAGAGATGAATAATGACTACTTGCCAATGGGAAGCGGACCGTCTCGAAGCGAGCGGGGCTGGCGCCCGGCCGCCCAGACGAGGGCATCTCCACCCCATCAAGCCAAAAACGGGCTTGATGGGGACCCCGGCGTCTGGGCCTACGTGTGCATCGTCTTTAAATTACAAATTACCCGATTACAAATTTCCCAATTACTCAATGTGCCTACTCAATCTGAACTAGGCCACCCGCGCCTGATCCCGAGGGTGTCGCCTGCTGCGGCGCGCGCCATGAATCGAAAATCGATACCTGGTGCACGCACGAGACCGTGCAATGCGGCGCGCAGGATTTCTCCGTCAGAAACTCCCGCCGGATATCCGCCACGGTGTACCTCTCCAGAGGCACCGCCGGATAGCCTCGCTGCTGGGAGCAATAATGCACCAGCCCATCCTCGCAGATGTAGAGATAACGCGCTCCTGCGCGGCAGCGCCACTGGTTCGGCCGTCCCTGCGCAATATTGTCCTGGAAGGAATTGATGCGAGTGAAGCTGCGTTTCTCCATCGCTTTCATCGTGTGGTAAACGGCCCGCTCTTCCTCATTCAGAGGCTGCAGCTGGCCATCCCCATCGTGAATGATCCCGATGGTCGAGCTGAATCCAAGCTCGAGCGCACGCTTGCCGATCGTCAAGGCGTCCTGGGGATTCTTCACCCCTCCGCCGACCACGGAATTGATGTTCACGTGAAAATCGGCATGCTCGGCCAGCAACTGGAGCTTCTTGTCGAGTACCTTCAGGCTCTTCTTGGAAACATCGTCGGGCGTGACGTTGTCGATGGAAATCTGCAGCCACTCGAGTCCCGCGCGGTTCAAGCGCTGGATTCTCTCCGCAACCAGCAGGTACCCATTCGTGATCAAACCGGCAATCATGCCGTGCTTGCGAATCCGCTGGATGACGTCGTCCAATTCCAGGTGGAGCAGCGGTTCCCCGCCACTGATAGTGATAACCGACGTCCCCAGCTCCGCGAGCTTGTCGATGCGCCGGAACATGGTCTCGATCGGCACCGGCTTCGAGAAGTCGTCAAACTCGTTGCAGTACTCGCAGGCGAGGTTGCAGCGCCGGATTGGAATGATGTGGGCCAGCAGCGGATGATCGGTGGAGGCAAGCCCCTTCACGACCATGTGCGCGCCACGCACGTTCCGCGCCATCGCTTTCAGGCGACGCTTCCATACTGTCAGGCTGGACGACATGATTAGATTTTTAGTATTAGACCACAGCCGCGACGCTTGAGGGCCTTGGAAACAGTCTTTGGGCGAAAACACCCACTGAATGGCTCCGCCCGGCGGTTCAAAAAACCAAGCAAATTCCAGGCCGGCTCGGGATTTTCAAGGATTCTGCCCCTGGACCTCTTCGTGCCCGGCCTCGCGTAACGCCTGTACCGCCTTCTCGACGCACTCCTGCTTCACGAGCATATAATCGGTATCAAAGGTCGACACCGCAAAGATCGGAATTGCCCGTTCCGACAGCGGCCGCACGAACGACGCGAGAATCCCTGTCTCGGAAAATGGAAAGGGACCGTGCAGCTTCAGGCATGCCCAGCCGTTTTCATGCACGATGTCGGCCGGCACCTGCGCGCCGGGGCAGACAATCGAAAGCTCTTCCCCAGTCGAGGTAACCGAGAAGAAGAAGCCGCGAAGCGCCCACTCGGGCACCGCGGCATGGGCCGCAAGACGGCTAATCGCAAATGACCCGGGAACCCGGGAAAACCTCAGCGCGCGTGTCAAGGAAATGATCTTTCGCGTTCTGGACCAATACTGGGTGCGGCACGCAATTTCAGATTGCAGATTTCAGATTGAAGATCTCACAATATGAACCCTCGCATTCGCTGTCTCCAGGCTGAGGCTTTCAATCTGAAATCTAAAATCTGCAATCTGAAATCCGCATTCTCTACCCGCTCACCGCTTTCCGCAGTGCCGCCCGCGCCAGCAGCCGTGTGGAATCGAGTGGAGGCAACGGCGACGACTCCTCATCCACGATCAGTGGAATTTCCGTGCAGGCCAGTGCGACCGCATCGCAACCTTCATCTTTCAGGCCACGGATCACTTCCGTAAAGTAAGCCCGCGAGCGCGGCAGAAACTGCCCCATAACCAGCTCGTCCATGATGATTTGATCAATTCTTTCGCGCTGCTGAGGCCCGGGCATCCGGTATTCCAGCCCCGCCGCCTTCAGCTTCTCCGGATAGACCGGCCCTTCCATCAGGTAGCGCGTGCCCAGCACGGCGATGCGCTTGAAGTGATTGCGCTTCGCCTCGCACGCCACTTCCTGCGCAATGTGCAGCCACGGACGAGGCGAACGGTGGGCCACCAGATCGAACGCCTGGTGAATGGTGTTGTCGGGACAGATAAGGAAGTCGGCTCCGGCCCGAGCCAGTTTCTCGGCCGACGACATCATCAACTCAGCCACGCCCGCCCAATCCCCACTGCGGATGAAGTTCATGTAATCCGCAAGGGAATGGCCGTGCAAAGAAACTTCCGGATGATTGTGCGCACCCAGCAGCTGCGCCCCTTCCACGCACACCGTGCGATAGCAAAGCGCAGCGCCCTCGGCGCTGCAAGCCACGATTCCGATGTGTTGGGGCATGGAAAATTAGATTGCAGATTTTAGAATTGATGATTTCAGATTTTCGTTCACGAAGCTTTAGCGACCTCAGATTGGCGCCATCACCACGAGAAAATCTACAATCTGAAATCTGAAATTGTTTACTTGGCCGCAATCGCGGCATCAAACAAATTCAGAAACTCCAGCTTCTTCTCCGCCGGCAAAAACGCCGCCTCAAAAGAATTCCGCGCCAACTCGCGCAGGTGATCATCGCTAAACCCGAAATTCTCCTGCACCAGCTGGTACTCGCGCGATAGCGAAGTGCCAAACATCGCGGGATCGTCCGTGTTGAGCGTCACCATCAGGCCTTCATCGAAGTAGCGCTTCACGGGATGCTCGCCGATCGTCGGACACACGCCTGTCTTCACGTTGCTGGTCACGCAAATCTCGACTGGGACTTGTCGTTGTGAAAGCTCCTGGATGAGATCGGGGTCCTGACATGCCGTCAGCGCGTGCCCAATGCGCTCCGCCCGCAAATTCAGCGCTCCCCAAATCGATTCCGGCCCGGCGGTCTCGCCGGCATGCGCCGTCAGACGCAGTCCGTTGTCGGCGCAATACCCGTACACCTCGCGGAATAATTCCGGCCCGGCGCGCTGCTCGTCGCCGCCGATGCCGAATCCCACCACGTTGCGATCGCGATACTGAACTGCCAGTTCAGCCACCCGCTGAGCCTCGGCCGACCCGAAATGCCGCACCGCATCGAAGATCCACAGTAGCGACACTCCGAAATCGCGCTCGCCCTGCACATGTCCCCGCTCCAGCGCCTCGAAAATCGCAGCAAAGTCCTGCTTCCGATACAAGCAGACACCCACCGAGATATAGACCTCGGCATGCAGAACATTCTCGGCCTTCAGCCGCTCCATCAGACGGTACGTGATCAACTCGTAATCTGCTGGAGCTCTCAAATGCGCGGTGATGTCCTTAAACGAGGTTAGAAAGCCGCCGAAATCGGAGTACTGGTAGAGCATCTCCGTCGTTGCGAGGGTGGCTTCCTTCAGCCCATGGCTGCGTTGAATCTTGAGCAGCGTGGCGGGCTCGATTGCGCCTTCCAGGTGCACGTGAAGCTCAGCCTTCGGCAGGGACCTGACGAAAGCGCTGGGCGTCGGGTTGGCGAAAAGACCCATGGGGGATTTCAGATTTGCTGATTTCAGATTTTAGATTTTTTTCGATAACGAGTCATCGTGAAGTTTCAACTGCGCCGTTCAATCTGAAATCCTCAAACTAAAATCTGAAATTATTCGGCCCTACCTGCTCTGTCGGGCGAATTCGCTGTTGTGCCGGCTATAGAAGAAATAAATCAGCAGCCCGATCCCGAGCCATACCACAAAGCGGATCCAGGTAATCACGGTCAGCCCAGTCATTAGCCCGCCGCACAGCACCACGGAAATCAGTGGGAACCATGGCACGAAGGGTACGCGGAACGCGCGCGGCCGTTCAGGCTGGCGTCGCCGCAGAAAAATCACGCCCAACGATACCAGCGTGAAGGCGAATAACGTGCCGATATTCGAAAGGTCGGCTGCGTCTCCGATATCGACCATGCCCGCTGGAATTCCCACCGCGAAGCAGGCGATCCAGGTGGACCAGTGCGGCGTCTTGAATCGCGGATGTACCGCGGAGAACAGCTTCGGCAGCAACCCGTCGCGCGACATCGCGTACCAGATCCTCGCTTGCCCATACTGAAAAACGAGCAGCGAGGAAATCATCCCCATCAGCGCGCCCACCACAATGACCGAGCGATAGAACGGGTGCGCGCCCAGCGCCTTGAGGGCGTAGGCCACGGGCGCTTCAGCCGCTTCGCCCGACACAAAGGTGGTGTACTTCAACATCCCAAGCAACACGATCGCGACGCCCACGTACAGCACGGTACACACCACCAGCGAGGCGATGATCCCGAACGGCAAGTCGCGTTGCGGAGTACGGCATTCCTCGGCCGCCGTAGAAACCGAATCGAAGCCGATATAGGTAAAGAACACGATGGCCCCGCCGGTCACGATGCCGGCGAATCCGGACGGCGCAAAAGGTGTCCAGTTGGCCGGTTTCACCAGCATCCCGCCCACGACCAGGAACGTGAGGATGGCCCCAATCTTGATCAGGACCATCACGTTGTTCGCTTCCGCGGACTCGCGCACACCGCGGACCAGCAACAGCGTCAGGAGAAACACGATTAAAAAGCCGGGCAGGTTGAAATAGGCGCCGGTCCAGTGTCCGGAAGCCCACACCGGGCTCGCCCATTTTTCCGGCAGGTTAATGCCGAAGGCCGCTAACTGCGCCTTGGAGTATCCACTGAAGCCGACCGCCACCGCGACATTGCTGACCACGTACTCCAGAATCAGGTCCCATCCGATGATCCACGCGAAGATTTCCCCCAGCGTGGCATAGGAATAGGTATAAGCGCTGCCGGCGATGGGAATCATCGATGCCAGTTCGGCATAACACAGGCCCGCGAAACTGCAAGCGATCGCGACCAGCAAGAAGGAAATCGCAATCGATGGACCAGCCGCCGGACGGCCGTGCATCAGCGCGCCCGCGGTGCTCCCGGTGCGCACAAAATTGACCAGCAGGTCGAGCACCTGCGCATGCAGGATGGAAGGCGCCTCGAAATGTTCGCCTGCAGCCGCCGTGCCGGTGAGAACAAAAATTCCCGAGCCGATAATGGCGCCAATCCCCAGCGCGGTCAGCGACCACGGACCTAGTTTCTTCTCAAGCCTGTGGCCGGGCTCGTCGGCGTCGGCGATCAGCTTGTCAATGGATTTACAGCAGAGAAGTTGGCTGCCCATGGCAGTGGCGGGATGTTCGCGGTCTGTGGTGGACGGCAGCTGCGTCAAAAGGACCTCTTCCCGGCTTGGATGCGGCCCGTCGCGGTGCCAGCCGCATGCGCACGCCTGAGGATTCCAGCTATGGATCTCAATTGCACCTGCAAAAATCAAGGGCGGGTCGAAAGACCCGCCCTTCTAATCCCGGTTAGCCGCGCTTGGACTGACCGCGCGCCATCTTCTTGACCTTGCTCTTTTTCGATCCGCGAGCGTAGTCGCGGGGTTTGAGAGGATGTTCCACCTTGCGCTTCTTGCGCGAGGCACGCTTGGCTTTCTTGCGGTCTTCCTTGCTTAGAGTTGCTGTATTCGCCATAAGTTTGAGTTCACGATCCTAAAATTTTGTACTTTGCTATGTCGAGTTCAGGCCAACTACAAAAATAACAAATTACACAATTACAAATTGGTTCAGGCTTTTTCGAGCTGCGCGTACTTCTCCACCAGCTTCTTGAGCCCGAACCTCGGGAATTGTACCGTAATCTTGGCGTCTTCCCCATCTCCTTCTCGCTGGTAGACGGTGCCTTCGCCATATTTTGGATGACGGACTTTCTGTCCGGGGCGGAAGCCTTTCTTGCCCTTGGGCTCCTCGATGACCGTCTTGGGCAGGTTGAACTTCTTCCCGCGCGACGCAAAGAACTCGGCAATATTGTCGATGGAGTTGTAGCTCTTGCCCGAGTAGGTGGGCTTGGCCCGCTCGGCGCGCTCGCGCTGCCAGTTCGCGCTCTGGTCCTCGTCCTCGTAGGAGTAATGGGACGAACCCTCATCGTGATCGGATCCGCGTCTCTGCGCGCCGGATCCAGTCCGCGGGCTCGCGCTATAGGTTCCCATCCAGGGGCGCCTTCGCGAACCGCCCAGCTCTTCAACCAGCCCTGCCGGCACCTCTTCCAGAAATCGGGACGGCACGCTCGCTTCGGGAAGATCGGTGCCATAGCGCCGGCGATACACCGCGCGACTGAGGATCAGCGTGTCCATGGCGCGCGTCATGCCCACATAGCACAGCCGGCGCTCTTCCTCGATGTCATCCATTTCGAGCAGAGTGCGCGAGTGCGGAAATAGTCCCTCTTCCAGACCGCACAAAAAGACCAGCGGGAACTCGAGACCTTTGGCCGCATGCAGCGTCATCAGCGTGATGCGTGCCGATTCGTCATAGCCGTCGGCATCGCTGACCAGCGCGGCATGATCGAGAAACTCCGCCAGCGTCTCGCCTCGATCCTTCGAGTCGAGCGCTGCATTCACCAGTTCGCGCAGGTTCTCGATGCGCGAGTAAGCCTCCGGGGTGTCCTCGTCTTCCAGCAGCTTGATGTAGCGCGTGCGGTCGATGAGAAACTTCAGGATCTCCGCGGTGGTCGCCGGGCCGCCCGGCGTGCGAAAAGCGTCATCGTCATCCGTAGCGCCGGCATCTTGCCGGCCATCGCCAGAAACTTCCAATTCTGCGCTTTCTCCAAAAACGAAACTCTTATCCTCAGCACTGTCCCCGAAATCGAACGCGAGCGGATCGAACTGGGTTGAGTCGTCTTCGGCGAGCTCGCGTTCTGGTTCCGCGAGTGGGCGCGAGTCCTCGAGTCGCTGCGCTCCCTGCGGACGGGCTTGACGCTGGGTGGCCGGCGGGACGCCGGCGCTACTCTCTTGCGTCAATCTTTCTACATACGTTCCAGCCAGCATCGCTTGCGCGTCTTCGATCAGCTCTCGAAAATTTCTCAGCGCCAGGCATGCCC
>Ga0307474_10004113_pt1 | contig 10482 bp, 7 predicted proteins | sample atmos_gasesECM1C_2_FD_203312 | JGI IMG/M metagenome (GOLD analysis project Ga0307474, IMG submission 203312) | Hardwood forest soil microbial communities from Morgan-Monroe State Forest, Indiana, United States - atmos_gasesECM1C_05 | ecosystem: Environmental > Terrestrial > Soil > Temperate...
TTCAAGTCGGCTTTCCGGAGGATAGCGCCACGCAAACTGATGTCCTATTGGCATATCTATTCCAGACTCGACCCGCAGTCCCGGCCTGCTTACGCCAGTCTTCGCATCCGCGGTGCTTTGGGGATACACACCCAGAATGACCGTCGGCCGCCGGAAGTTATAGCCGAGAATGCTAACTCGTTTCTATTTGTTTGCTTCGGCAACATAATGCGCAGCCCGATGGCGGAGGCCATGCTAAAGCATGTTCTCGCCGCCCGCGGAATCGATGGCCCGGTTGTACGCTCTGCGGGCTTGCACGCCGTACCCGGCCGCGAAGCCCACACTTGTGCGCTCGCCGTTTCCAGGGAGCTTGGCATTCCGCTCGATGAGCACCGGGCGCAGCTTTTGACCCCCGAACTGGTTTCTGGCTCGGACCTTATTTTCGCCATGGACTTTGAAAACCTCGCTGAGTTGCAGACGCTCTACCCGGCAGCGAGAAACAAGATTTTCCTGCTGAGCCGTTACGCGCAAGGAAGACAACGGAACCGTGAGATACCGGATCCATACTTTGGCGATATCGAGACTACACGCCGATGCTACTCTCTGTTAAGAACGTGCATCGACAACCTGGCGCACAAGATGGGCTCTTCGTGTGCCATGAAAGAGTTGCTGTCGCCTTCGCGGTAAGAAGTCGGCTAGACGTCTTGACGCAATCTTGTAACACTCGTTAGTAGGGAATGAGTCGGTACCTAGAATTCTCGCCATGAACATTGTCGTCCGACGAATACGCGGTTTGATCAACCACTTGGGAAAAATCACCGATACCGCGCTTGACCGTAATCCCGCAGGCCGTAATGTGACAGTTCTTCCGGGGGATGTTTTCATCGTTTCTTATCCGAAATCTGGAAACACCTGGACCCGCTTTTTGGTCGGAAATCTGATTTACCAGGATGAGCCAATTACCTTCGCCAATGTCGAGAGCCGCTTGCCATCACTGTACGTTCATCCCGATCGAAAGCTGCGGAAGCTTCCTCGCGTTCTGAAGAGCCACGACTGTTTTGACCCGCGGTACCGGACGGTTATCTACATCGTTCGAGATCCACGAGACGTCCTGGTATCGGCTTACCATTATGCTGTCAAGCTGGGCATTGTTCCGGAGAACTGGGGAATCGAGAAATTTGTTCCAGCTATGCTGGATGGAAGTTTTGAGTCGGGAGTCCTGGTCAACCCCCGCTGGGGATCATGGCACGACAACGTCGCCAGTTGGCTCGCCATGAAGGATAACCGTAAGTTTCTGCTGCTTCGCTATGAGGACATGCTGGACGACCCTGAGCGCGAACTGGTAAAGGTGGCTGATTTCCTCGGCCTTGAAGCGACCCCGGAGCGACTGGCACGCGCCGTCGGGTTGAGTTCCGCCGATCACATGCGCGAACTGGAAAAGACGCAAGCTGCGGAATGGTCGCTCACGAAGAATACCCGTCCAGATATGGCGTTCGTGCGCAAGGCCCGGGCGGGGACCTGGCGGGCAGAACTGCCTCCGCAGACGTTGGCCGACATAGAATCGGCCTGGGGACCGCTGATGCGGATTCTGGGATACGAACTCTCTACTGCGCCTCCCGAACCCGACGAGCTTCCAGTGGTCTTACAATGACGGACAATATCTCTCGGCAATATGCAATCAAGCCATAATTCCTTGCGAAGATTGTTGGGCGCCGTCGCCCAAGCGGGGCGTGTGCTCGCCGGACGCCAGATCGCGGGCCGCGGCCTCACGGTTTTTCCCGATGACGTCTTTCTGGTTTCTTATCCCCGGTCCGGGAACACGTGGACGCGCTTTCTTTTGGGGAATCTGATCGACCAGAACGATCCGGTCAGGTTTTCCAACGTCGAGTCCAGGATCCCGGAAATCTATTTCAATCGTGATCGATTCCTGCGGCAGCTGCAGCGACCGCGCATGCTCAAGAGTCATGAGTGCTTTCAGCCGCATTACCCGCGGGTAATCTACATCGTGCGCGACCCGAGGGACGTGGCGGTTTCTTTTTATCACCACAATGTTAAGGCGCGAAATATTTCCGATGACTATCCCATCGCTAGTTTTGTGCCTCGCTTCATCGCCGGCGAGTTTGATCGCAAGTTCGGCTCCTGGCGGGACAATGTGCTCAGTTGGACTATCCTGCGGAAAGACGATCCGGGATTTCTCATGCTTCGTTATGAGGACATGAAGCGTGACCCGGTCGTCTCGCTCACCAGCATGGTTGATTTCCTTGAACGATGCTCATTTCGCAAGTTCGATTCGAGCGCGGCGGCGTTGCAGCGCGCCATCGAACTAAGCTCCCCAGAAAGAATGCGCACATTTGAAAAACAGGACGCCGGACGCTGGATTCTTACCAAAGGAACGCGCAAGGATAAACCCTTCGTGCGCTCAGCCACTTCAGGCGGATGGAAATCGCAACTGGACCGGAAATCAGTTGCCGCAATTGAGTCGGCTTGGGGCGACCTTATGCTGAGCCTGGGATACGAGTTGGCTTCGACCGCGGCAGCAGCAGACACGCTTTCCCAGCGAGGGCTGCCGTCGTGATTTCCGTCAGCACGCGAACCATCACCTCGGCTTCGAAGAACGTGCTGCGAAAGTGCGTGCCTGATTTTCTGCTGAATCAACGCGACATCGTTCTCCGTCTCGGCCCCACGACGGGCCGGATCTATGCAAGATTGCGTGTGCTGGATGCACTTGGAGTCCGAACATCAAATCGACGACTCGTGCCTCCGTCCGCACGGTCATTTGTTTTTGTATGCTTCGGCAACATCATGCGCAGTGCCATGGCGGAATTCCTCATGAGGCAGGCATTAAGGGAGGCAGGAGTGGAGAATCAAGTCCGCATCGTGTCCGCAGGTCTGCACGCCAGCGCCGGACGCGAAGCCCATCCCTGGGCACAGGAGGCGTCCGCGGAGCTGGGCGTTGCACTGGCTGAGCACCGCGCCAAACCTTTGACTCAAGAAATGATGGAGGAAGCAGACTGTATCTTCGCCATGGATTTTCAAAACAAAGCCGAGTTGCTCACGCTCTATCCCGGCTTGCAGAGCAAAATCTACATGCTCAGCGCCTATGCGGATGGTCCCCGCCAATACCGTGAGATTCCAGATCCGTACTTGGGCGATCTCGAAACAACACGGTTATGCGCCCGGCAATTGCGAATGTGCATTCGCAATCTAATGCTCGTGATTTTCCCATCTTTCGCTTACTCCGCGGAAAGGGAAAGTCGCAGGCGCTGACCTTCGACAGGGGCACTGCCTATCTTCCTGACTTCCCTTCCGCCCGAGATCTGAACCGCCTGGATCGGAACCAATTGCCAATTCCCGCAATTCCCGGCCGCAGATCGGACAGCCACACATCGTCATAGCACATGCCCGGAAGCCAGGGCACTGCCATGGTGAGGAGGCTCGTCCAGAAACTTGGATACGCGATCGGCCACTGGGGAGGAGGTCCAGCCCGGAGATTGCTCAGGTGGGTCAACTCGCCAACTACCCGGCGGCAAACAATGTTCTCCTTGTAAGGAATGCTTTGAGGTGGCAGCGTTCCATGCAAATACCATTCGATGAGATGACGCGGATAGTCGATGCCGCATGCGATCGGCAGTCCGACCGATCCCCAAGGTCGCCCGTTGATTTCCATCAAAATCCATCGCCCGCCAGCCGCTTTCTTGTACTCCACCATGGCGACGCCCTCGAAGCCGATCTCCGTTATCAGCCGCACGCTGAGCGAGACGAGAGATTGGTCCAGAGGGACGGATTTCCTGGCGCTGCTGGCCGATCCGCGCGGATCCACTTCCCTCATTCTTTCCCACTGGAAAGGCAAGAACACTTTTCCGCCGACGACAAAACAGGAAAACCCGATGCCAGTTCCTGAGACAAACTCCTGAATCAAAACGTCCCTGGCCACCCGCAATCGCTCGATCACTGTGTTTGTCAGTTCCGGAGCGGAGTAAGCATAGGCAACTGACCCAAATACGGCTTGCTTGTTGGTCGATGTGTCGCTGAACCACCGCACTGAAAAGCGATCCTTCACAACCACCGGAAATTGGTTCTCTTCCCATCGCGAGAGGTCGCTCGCCGATTCGACGAGATGAGTTCTGGGTATGCCGATCCCAAAAGATTCGGCGAGCTTTATCGTGCGATATTTATCCGAGACCGTATCAAGGGCTCGTTGAGAGGGCGTGGCAATACGGCATAGGCCCGCGAAACGCTCTCGCCGCACGGAAATCGGCTCCAAAGTCCAATCCGTGATTGGAATGATGAGATCTATCGAACGGGCGCGCACGAACTCGACAATGGCGTCCACAAAGGCATCCGGATCATCGGTAGACACGGGATAGTCGAACCCAACGCTGCAATAGCGGGAGAGTTTTGTCGCGGCGAACAGGCCCCGGTTTCCACCCACCGCCACCCAATGTCCGGACTGCCCGGCCGACCGCGTCACCGCCAGCGCCGCTGCGCTGTGCCCGTCGAGGACCAGTATTCTTGCCAATCTGCGACTCGCTTAAGGTGAATTAAACTGCTCTTCCGGCGAAAGCGCTTTCCAGGTTCCACCGCAGGCCGTCCACCGTCTTGGTGGGCCGAATGCGCTTCAAACAAAGTGGATTGTCACCGCTGCACACTAGGCCGTTATCCGTAGTTACCGCTGTCTCGTAGCCCGCAGCACGGCTTTGCTCGAGGGTCTGAACGCTCCAATGCGGAGAAAGTGCCGGACAAGGATAGGAGAAATGCCTGATTGGTGTTTCGAGATGGAGTTCAAGCCTCCGCTTCGATTCCCTGAGTTCGTGACTGGCTTCGTCTTCCTTGAGGTACGCCATATTCGGATGCGTCATCGTGTGCGAACCAACCGTGTGTCCATGCCGCTGAAGCGCAAGCATCTGCTCGTAACTCATCATCGCCGAGGGCTCGCACGGCATCTTTGTCTCAAGCTCTTGCTCGATGCGCCCCACAAAAATCTCTTGAGCCGTGCCGCTGAGCTGGCAACAGACATCACAGCAGCTCAGGAAAGCTTCTTCCCTTTGCGCGGGAAGATTAAGCTTCCAGGGTTCGCCGGTGGGATCTTTCCAGGCCGCGAGCTTTGTGGTTCGGAAGGCAAACCGTAGCCGGCTGGGCCATGGCTGCCTTCTGTTTTCTACGCAGTCGACTGTGACATAGAAGGTCGCCGGCACCCCGGCCTGGTTTAATATAGGCATCGCGACTTCGTAGTTATCGGCGTACCCATCGTCAAATGTGACAATGACCGAACGCTTAGGCAGGCTGCCGCCGCGGACGTATTTGACAGCTTCGTCAAGAGTGATGGGATGGAAATCCCGCGCCAACAACTCCATCTGCCCGCGAAAGACGGACGCGGAGTGGGCGATTTCGCCAAACGAGTCAATCCACTGCGACGGGTTCGGGAGAACCGAGTGGTACATCAGAATCGCTCCGCTGGGACCACGAAAACTTTCCGCCAGCCGTAGTGCTCCGCTGCCAAGAATCACTCTTTTTGCCCAGTCTCGCATTGAACCGTTGTGCCGAGAAATTTATCGTTGACCTCTCAGTTTAACCCGTCTACTCGTCGCGCACGATGTACCGCTGCGATGCGGCCCGATGCATCGCAAGAAGAGAGCCCGCTCCACTGAGCCAGCTTTCGAACTCCAGTTGGCTGCGGCCGGAAGTGTCCACCAATCTCGGCAGCAGATATGGATTGTCGTGCCGATCGGCCAGCCCGACATCGCAAGTCGCGGCGGAGACGACATCCTCCTTTTCTAACCAGCCAATGAATTCTTGCTGGTAGACGCCGCTTGGATAGCAGAAATGTCTCGCGACGCATCCGGTTAAGGCTTGAATTTTTTCCCGGTTCTCGGTGATTTCCCTCCTGAAAGCTGTTTCGTCCTTCGGCGTGCGGTGACGGTGTGTGTGGAGTTGGACGTCGACTCGATTCGATCCAACTTCCGTCACTTCTCTGGCATTCATAAGTTGCAGAATACGTTTGGCGGCAAGCTCGGCATAATCAAATCCAAGGCTCGCGGCCAACCGTCCGGCGAGCTCATTCTTTTGCAATCCGGTCAGGTTCTCGCGTTCGGAAAGTTCAATCAGACTGCGCACCACCCGGTGACGACGTAGCTCGGTGCGCAGATCCATGGCTTCGGAGATTCCGAGGTCGAGCGGCGCAGTCAACTGCTGCCCGCGTCTTTTCCACAGCATGTAAGAGCAGATCAGGTTGAAAATCGGCGTCTCGTGATCCGTGTAATAGGTGGTTTGGTAAACCGTAACCGGAAGGTCGTATTTCTTGAGCAGGGGGTAGGCCTGCTTGTAGAAATCATACATACCATCGTCGAAGGTGATTGCGACGCTGCGGGGCGGCAGATCGCGGGAACGCAGCCGTTCCAACGCCTCGTTCAGCGGCAACACCGAGCAATCCATGGTTCGCAACATCTCGAGCCGCTTCTGCAGCAATTCTGCCTGCAGGTAGAGTTGAGGTCTCCATAGATGCTCATCTTCGAGAGAGATCCCGTGGTAGCAGAGAATCAGCAGCCGCTGTCGGCGCCAACTGCTGTTGGCCACGAGGCGGAAAACTCCGGCACTTCTAAACAGAGCGAGCGCGGTGAGCTTTATGTTTCTTCGCATCTTTACTTGTACTTGTTTACTTGACTTTTTTACTTGGCAACTCGGGTAAGGCAATGCGAGTCGAGGATGAATCCATCTTCTATCGCGCCATAGAGGTGTCTTGGAAAACGCTGACGGCGGAGACCGGTTCGCCGTCGAGAAAGATCCTCTGCCATAGCTCCAGATTCAGCAAACGCCAGATACGATTGCCATGATCGCGATGTCCAGCCATGTGTTCATCGAACAACCGACGAACGGCCTCAGCGCGAAAGAGTCCTCGTTCTAGCGTTCGGGGTTCGGTTAACAGGCTACGCAGGTTATTCAAGGCAGGCCCAGCAAGCCAGTATGCCCAAGGCGTGGGAAATCCCAGTTTCTTCCGGTGCACAATTGAGCTGGGCAACAGATCCTTCACAGCCGACTTCAGGATGTACTTCCCAGCCATACCCCGTGTCGCGTATTTCGCAGGAATGCTCGCGGTGAACTCGACCAAGGCATGATCAAGAAAGGGCACGCGGCTTTCCACCGAAGCGGCCATGCTCATCTGATCCTGCTTCATCAATAGTTCTATCAGATAGGTCTTGATATCGGTGTACAGCAGCCGGTGCAGAAGGTCAGCCGAAGAATGATTCCAGTACTTCATCGAACCGGCATAGGCGTCGCCCGCCCTTTGTCTGGTTACGGGAGTTAACAAGTCATCTTGCTCGGCAGCGGAAAATGCAGAATAGAAGTTATCAAAATAGAAAGAAGGCCAGGAAGCGCCGTCGCGCACTAAAAATGTATGTTCCAGTTTTCTCTTCGAAGCAGCGGCCAGCGGAAAAGACTGAATTCCCTTCCGCAGCATGTGACGTACAGCAGGCGGCGTAAGCATACGGTAAACGGTGTCCATGCGTGAATTCAGCAGAGTCCAGGGATATCGCGTGTAGCCGCCTAATGTCTCATCGCTGCCTTCGCCGGTGAGCACGACGGTCACTCGTTCTCGGGCGCGCCGGGCCACAAAATATAATGCCACGCTGGACGGCCACACGATCGGTTCGTCCTCATGCCAGATCAATCGAGGCAGAGTCTGAAAAAATTCGTCACGGCTAAGATGGACTTCGTGGTGTTTGGATTTCAAATGTTTTGCAATGGTGCGGGCATAGGGAAGTTCGCTATAGGCCTCCTCCCCATAGCCCACCGAAAAAGTCTCGATCGGTTCTTTGCGGATTTTTGTGGTCAATGCTGCAATCGCGCTCGAATCCAGGCCGCCGCTCAAGAAGACTCCTAACGGGACATCGCTCATCAAGTGGCTGGCAACACACTGTTCCAGTTGTTCCCGATAGCGCTGAACGTAGTACTCGGCCGGCTGCCGTCCATCATCGACCTTGACATCCAGGTCCCAATAGGGTGAAGTCTCCAGATTGCCGTGCTCTTCCACCGTAAGGGTATGGCCGGGCATTAATTTTCGAATGCCGGCATACATGCTTTCTTCGCCAGCGAGATAACCAAATGCCAGATACTCCGCCAAACCGCCGACGTTGAACTCTGGCTTCACTCCCGGATAGGCGAGGATGGTCTTTATTTCCGAGCCGAACAGCAACGTGCCGCCAACGAAGCGATAGTAGAGAGGCTTGATCCCCAGGCGATCACGGGCGATAAACAAGCACCTCTTCCTGCGGTCCCAGATCGCGAACGCAAACATGCCCCGCAAATGCGCAACGCATTCCCTTCCATACTCCTCGTACAAATGGACAATGGTTTCGGTGTCGCTCTTCGAACGATAGCGATGACCTCGAGACTCAAGATCCTTCCGCAGATCCTGGTGATTGTAAATCTCCCCGTTGAAGACGATCCAAACACTACCGTCCTCGTTACTGAGGGGCTGGTGACCGGTTTGGATGTCGATGATGCTGAGGCGGCGCATGGCCAGGCCGATGTTTTCTTCGACTAAAAAGCCGTCGTCGTCCGGCCCGCGATGGACAATCTGCTGATTCATCCTCACCAGCATGTCGCGATTCACTCGCCGGTCCCGCTCGGAATGGAAGACGCCGCAGATTCCACACATGACTACACGCCCATCCTTTTGGGATCATTGTCCGGCACAATCAAGTTCCCATCGGCCGACACTTGATCAAGTGGCGCCTGCACCGTAACGTGTTCTGGATCTGACGAAAAAAGTTCAACTTTCATCGCGGAGCTCAATACTTCAGCATAGCGCACCTGCCTGCTACAGGTGAGCACCGGTCGGCCTGCGGCGTTCGCATAGGAAGCGCCGCATAAAACCAGGGCGTATTGTTCCCTTTCGCGGTCCACGGACCAATATAGAAAATTCGCATCGCTGGCCCATGCTCCGAGCACCCACGGGCCCGGCTGAAGAGCAAAGAAAAAACTGTGCTCCTGGCCGAGATTGGAATAGCGATATCCCCGAACTATTCCTGCCTTCGATTCATCGAGCCTTACCAACCTTCCGAGGCGAGCGTGCGAGTCCTGGTCTGCAATCAGCAGGGTTACAAAGTCCGCGGGGAGTTCGATCCTTCCACCGAAGTTGACCACGCTTGCCTGCTGCTTGTGCCCGTAAGCCCGCGACCCGTAGTCGCGGCGTACGCTTTCCGACCAGCCGTGGCCCTCGGCGGTCACCAATGTCATACTGCCTTGCTCATCGGCGAATGCGCATTGCTTGGAGGCAACAGGAGAGAGAGCAGGACCCATGTGCCAGGTAATATCAAGCTGGTGCGTGCCGTGGCCTTCAGCCAGATCGCGCACCAACCAAAATTGTCCCTTTCTATGAAACACCCATCTGTGATGAATTACGGGTGATGGCAGTCGGGAATATCCGTCGTGACTGCCCTGAAACAAATCAAACTGCTGGCCGTTAATCCATTGTGCGACCTTGACCTGAGGGGAATTCTTCCAAGAGAAGGGTCCCATGCCTTCTGCCTGGTCCAGTCCATCGACTTGCATGGTGTTATGAGCGCCTGTGCTGCGCAAGCGGGATCGCTCACCACTTTGGCCCACATACTCGAAGGTGCCCGGATCATTCAGGAGATTTCGTCCATTGCGAACCAGGCAAACGCTGAGTGCATCGGCGTGACCATGCCCTCCATTCCCTGCCCCTAATGGCCCGGCATCGATCTGCAACTGCTGGCCGCACTTTTCGCAGGCCATCAGGTAAAAGCCGCTCTCGCGTAAAGCGGTCGAACTTCCAAACGGTTTCGCGTTGGCGAGAGAACTAAACTCTGCGAGGCCCTTGATTCCCAACAGCCACAGAGTCTCTTCTCGCGGTCCACCCGCGACGGACTTGAAATCGCCGCGCCGATACAGAACCGCGCCCGTGGCGAGAGGATCGAACATGTGCTCAGCCTGATTACGCCGAGGATCGAATATCCTTCCACCATCGTCATCCCCGATACTGGGTACAATCCCGGCTCGACCCATCATCGCCAGAGCATCCAGCATGCTTTGCAAAATCTGATCAAACTCCGCAGAAATTGCAACTTCATTGCGCCCGGCAAGAATCCTGGCATGCAAAAAGATGTCCAGAGCGTAAACGTGATAGTACGTGGACTGCTCAAAGTAAAATCCATCTTTTCTTACCTGCTTCGCGGCTTCACGTTCCAGGATCTCCCAGCCGCTTCGCTGCCACCGCGCGGCTCGGCGTAACCCGGGAAAAAGAGTTCCCAGGAAAAATAAGGCCATCGCTTCGCCCAGCAGGTGAGTATTGGGAGAAAAATACGTAGACAGGTAAGTTTCAATATGGCGGCCGTTGAGGTTCAGCGCATCCAGCCATTGTTCGCGCAGTTCGCTTGTGTATAGCGGACAATCCTGCAACAGGAAGAAGGTCCAAATCCATGCCAGGGTCCGGTAAGCAACTTCCAGACTACTCGCCCAATTCAATCCTATGGGATAAGGATT
>Ga0307474_10004114_pt1 | contig 10482 bp, 5 predicted proteins | sample atmos_gasesECM1C_2_FD_203312 | JGI IMG/M metagenome (GOLD analysis project Ga0307474, IMG submission 203312) | Hardwood forest soil microbial communities from Morgan-Monroe State Forest, Indiana, United States - atmos_gasesECM1C_05 | ecosystem: Environmental > Terrestrial > Soil > Temperate...
ATCGATGGGACGCTGATGCGCAGCCGCGACCGCGTGCACTACGACTCCGTGGCGGCCAGCGTGCACCGGGTGACGGGATTCGAGATCACCTTGGCCGGCGTTCTCATCCACGGCGGCACCGACACGGCGATCCTGCGCGAGGCGTGCCGTCAGGCGGGAATTCCCGATAAAATTCTGGAAGAGCACTACGACGCCATCCTCGAGGCGATGCGGAATTCGGTGGCCGAGCGGCGTCACGAGCTGGACCCGGAGCTGACGCCGGGCATCGAGGAGGTTCTGCGGCACCTTGCCCAGCGCGGAGCCTTGCTGGGCGTGGCGTCGGGAAACCTGGAAGCCATCGGCTGGATCAAGATTGAGAAGGCCGGGCTGCGCGAGTGGTTTCGCTTCGGCGGCTTCAGCGACCACTTCCCCGTGCGGCCGGAGCTGATCGGGCATGCCGCAAGGAAAGCCAGAGAACTGGCCGGCCCTGGAGGCGAAACCGGAGTTCAGATCTGCGTGGTCGGCGATACGCCACGGGACATCGAAGCGGCCCGCGCCAATTTTCTTTCCGTGATCGCGGTGGCCACCGGCAGGTACAGCTTTGACGAGCTGCTGCGCTGCCAGCCGGAGGCGTGCGTCTCCTCGCTGGCGGATTTGTTGGTGTTGGCTCCGAGCGCGCAATGAGAACGCCTCCGGCAAATAACGAACTGCGGGAGCGCGCTGAGACCGTCCGCGGGCGAGTCTTTGCGGCCGCAATCCTGTCAGGCGCGGGGCTGTTTCTGGCGGCCGCAGCGGGCATCCTCCCAGCGCAAACGCCCGTCACGCCTTCGCCTGCTGGACAAAATTCGACAGCCGGAACCGGCGCGTCAACCAGCCAGAGCGCGCCGGCCAAATCAGGCGTCGCACCAAGCGACGCTGGGGCAGCGGCCGAGCAAGCTCCGCCGGAAGCAAGCGAAATTCCCGCGCCCGCCAACACCAAACAGCCGCGCAGCAGCGATCAACGCCGCGCGGCGAAGCTTTATATGGAGTCGAGCAAGCTGTTCCTGAACCGTCAGTTTGCTGAGGCGATGAAGGGCTTCGAGCAGGCCGCCGCGCTTGATCCGGGAAATAACAACTACCATCTGGCGGCGCTCGTGGCCCGCAGCCACCAGGTCACCGCGCTGATACAAGAGGCGGCCAAGGACAAGCTGCTGGGCAACGAGCAGGCTGCACGCGCGGCACTCGCAAGCGCGCTTGCGCTCGATCCCACAAACTTCGAAGCCAGCCAGCACCTTGACGAGTTGGCCGATGAATCGGTCCGCGCTCAGCCCAGGTCCTTGTACGCGCAAGCTTCGAGCGCAATTGCTGGCGATCAGACGCTTTTGGCTGCGCCTGCGCCGCAGAGCTTCCATATACACACTGACCAGCGGCAGGCGATCGACCAGGTGTTCAAGGCCTACGGGCTAAAGGCAATGCTCGACGACAGCGTACGGCCGAATCAGATTCGACTAGATCTGGACAACGTGAAGTTTGATGAAGCGGCATACATCCTGGGATTGGCGACGCACACTTTCTTCGTTCCGCTGGATGCGCATCACGCGCTGGTAGCCGACGATACGCACGATAAACGAGAGCAATTAGTACCTCAGGAGATGGAGACAGTTTATCTGGCCGGGTTGAGCGCGGATGAAATGAATGAGGTTCAATCGCTGGCCAAGAACGTGTTTGCGATTCAACAGGCACAGCTTTCAACGTCGGAGAATAGCCTCACCCTGCGCGCACCGGCTGGCACTCTCGACGCGTTCAACTCGACGATGAGGGGTTTGCTCGACGGCCGCAGCGAAGTGCTGCTCGATGTCCATATGATTCAGGTGGCGCACACGGGCGAGCGCAACACGGGCGTAGTGCCGCCGCCAAGTTTCTCCGCATTCAATGTGTTCGCAGAGGAGCAGTCGCTGCTCAGCCAGAACGCGGCCTTGGTGCAGCAAATTATTTCGTCGGGGCTGGCATCGAGCGACAACCCTTTGGCCATCCTGGGCATTCTCATCGCTTCCGGCCAGGTTTCGAGCCCGCTGCTCTCGAGTGGCTTCGCGCTGTTCGGCGGCGGCCTCACGGAATCGGCACTGGTGCCCGGCACAACGACCTTCAACCTCAGCCTGAATACGTCCGATTCGCGGGAACTGGACCAGATTGAGCTGCGCATGGAAGACGGACAGGATGAAACCATCAAAGAGGGCGAGCGCTATCCCATTCAAACGTCTTCATACTCCAGCCTTTCGCCCAACATTCCAAACATTCCAGGGTTGACGGGCGCGGGCGCTTCTAGCAGCCTGTCATCGCTGCTGTCATCGCTCACCTCGTCCGTGCCTAGCGTCCCCATGGTGCAATACCAGGATCTCGGGTTGAATCTGAAGGTCACGCCCAAGGTGCTGCGCGACGGCGACGTTGCGCTCAACATCGATCTAAAACTCGATGCGCTGTCGGGAACTTTGATCAACGGTAATCCGGTGCTCGATAACCGGGCGTATAACGGGATGGTGACGTTGCGACAGGGCGAGGCAACAGTGGTGGCGACGGAGTTGGACAAGTCGCAGAGCCTTGCCATCAGCGGAACACCGGGAATCAGCGAGATTCCGGGGTTGAACGATTTGACCGGCAGGGATTTGCAGCAGAATTACGCGACGCTGGTAATCGTGATGACACCGCATGTGATCCGCGGGACGCAAGCTGCGGGACACACTGCAATGATGCGTGTGGAGCGGGCCACGCAGTAGCCGCAAGTTCTGAACCCGAAGGCATTCGGTTCGCCCCGGCCTCAAGCTGAATTCGATTTTTCCTTGAAACTTTCACCTTATTGCCAGCCGTCTTTTCAAAAGGACCGCGGGGTTGCTAACATAGCGCATCCGCCCCCAACAGCTGGCCCCCCTGCCAGTTCGTTCATCCGTATTACTGAGAATTAGAACAGGAGTTGTTTCCTGTTTTTTGCGCGGATCGGCGCGCCTAACGAATTGATTGCCTGCGCGAGCTGCGCGTTTCTCTGGAGGGATCGATGTACGCCTTTAAAGCCACGCGATCAACGGGATTCGATAGTGTGTTTAGCAAAGGATTTCGCAAGCCGGGCGCTGCGATGCGGGCTTCCGCTGCTCTTGCGGGACTCGTGATCCTGCTCGCGACCGCGTCTGCGGCTCAGTCCCCTGCCCCGCCGGTTCTCAATGTGCCCTACATTTGCGCCAACGGCCTCACCTACACCGTGACTACGTGCAAGCCGTACCGCGCCGATCAGTGGTGCGAGACGGTCGAGAAGCAAAACGGCAATGTAGTGACGACGATGGACAGCGCGTGGTCGCAGATGACTGGCAGGCTCGCGGGGTGCACCGTCACGCCACCACCCACGACTCCGGCAGCACCCGCCGCTCCCGCAGCAGCAAGCACGCAGCAGACCTTCAACCCGCCGTACCTGAAAGAGTTCCCGACCGTGGACCAGATCATGGCGCAACTGAAGGGTTCGAGCGCGCAGGATACTGCGAATCGCCAGTTGAGCGCGATGCATGTGTTTGGCCAGATGGTCGCTGCCATGGCGGGACCGCGCGTGGCTCAAAATCAGTTGACGCCGGATGAGACGCGCATCATCACCACTTACTTCAACGCGTATAACAGTTTTGCGAAGTCGCCGGCGAACCCGCAGGATTCTTATCCTGCCCAGACCAGCTTTATTACCACGCTATTCAGCACGTTTTCGATGCCGACCGTGCACCAGATATGGTTGACGGCACAGGCCCAAACCCAGAACCAGTCCCAACAGACGGCCACGAACGGGCAGACGCCGCTGGCGCCAACCACCGATCCAGGAACGTTGGCCGCGCGCCGCTGCGTGGAGTTGGGTGGCAGCATGACGCAGTGCATGGGCACTGCCCTCAGCACGGGCATGCAGAGCCTTCTCGGCGTCAACCTCAGTGCGATGACCAGCCCCGGCGGCACCGGCCGCTTGATTATGTTCGGCGCCTACAACGCCGCCAGCGGTCTGCACTTCACATTCAGCGACGGCAGTGTCGACATCGGCGGCTGCGGGCTGATGGTGCAGGGCGGCCACAACTATGCGATCCAACCGTCAGGGAGCCAGTACCAGATCAAAATCGATAATCAGCCGCAGCCGCTGAATGTCACTCTGGATGCGGATGGAAAGATTGCGGCTCCAGCCGTCCAGCAAATTACGGGACAAAAAATCGTCGGCTATTTTGTCGAGACGAATCGGAAAACCGGAGCCAGCACCCGCACTCCGCAGTACGGCCCCGATACGGAAACTTGCAAGCTCGGCGCCCTCACGCCGGGTCCGGCGACGGCTCCCGACCAGGGAATGATCGCCGACCTTTCTAGCGCCATAAGCATGATGGGGTCGCTCTTCGGCGGGGACAGCGATAGCTCAGCGCCGAAGCAGCTTCTTCTTGCTCCCGGACCGCGCATGATCGGCACGTACACCAGCGCCGGAGGATTGAAGATTCAATTTCAAGACGCGGGTGCCGTGATTGACTGCGCGCAGGCTCACGTGTCGGCGCAGTATGACGTGAGCAATCAAGCGGGCGCGGCAACGATTGCCGTGAAGAATGGGAGCACGCCATTCAGCCTCACGCTCGAGCCCAGCGGCACTTTGAGCGGTGCGGGCTCAGCCACAATCAATGGCAAGCTGATGACAGCTCTCGATGGCGACGGAAACCCAGTACTGACTCCGACAAGCGCGACTTGCACTCTGGGAGCCTTGGCTCCCGCAAAATAAGCTTCGCAAAAAAACAAAAGGCCCGGACTCCTCGACGCAACCGGCGCGAGGAACTCCGGGCCCTTCAGATTCGCTACTGTCCGCTGACGCCGTCGCTCTTGGCCTGGTAGTCGATGATCTTTTTCAGCAGGTCATAAGGAGCGGTAGCGGAAACAGGGCGGCCGTTAACCATCAATGTGGGAACCTCGGCCACGCCTAAATCTTTTCCAAGCTGAACAGAGGCCTCTACGTCGGCTTTCACCTCAGGCGTGGCGGCGCATGCAGAAACCTTGGCAGGATCGAGGCCTGCTTTGGTTGCTGCGCTATTGAGCGTAAGCGCGGCGCCGTCGGCAGTGGCAAGGCCATCCTGACCGTCAAAAACCGAGGCCGCAAACTTGAAGAAAGCTGCGCTCCCCCCCAGCTTTGTGACGCAGTTACCGTATTCCGCCGCGAGCATCGCCTGCGGATGAATAGTCGCAATAGGAAAGTTCTGAAAGACGATGCGCGCCTTGGGGTAATCCGTGACCAGCTTGTCCATATTGGCCTGCGCTTCTTTGCAGTGCGGGCATTGGAAATCGGCAAACTCGACCAACTCCAGTTCCTTGGGCGCGGCGCCGCGGTAAGGCCCGTTGGCGTGCTGCTGCAACTGCTGGCGAGCGTCGGTAAAGGGAGTTGCGCCAAACGTGATGATGTCGTCGCCACTCATGATGTGCTTGCCATCGGGAAGATAAAAGAAAGCGAGAACCTGCGGTTTCTGTTTGCCGGTTTTATCGCCAACCAGAACGACGACCTTGCTCACACCCTCAGCAGGCGTCTTGAGAATGGCCTGTACCTGCCACATGCGGTCTGCGTCGTAGCCCCAGTTGTTCTGAAGAAATGCGTTGACCACTTCCTTTGTGGGAGCGGGGGCGGTGAAATTGGCCGGATCGGGCGTGGGAAACACCGGTGGCCCAGAAGGAGCTGGCGCGGAGGGCGCAGCTTCAGGCTGCTGGCCCGCCTGTGATGAATCGGGTTGCTGCGGTGCCGGCGCAGAAGGCTCGGCTGTGGTGTTATCGGGAGCGGGCGGCACATGCTGCTGCGCGACGGCTCCGAGTGCGGGAACGAATAGGGCAATTAGCGCGACGGCGCTGAACAAACGGTAGGACGGACGGATCAAGCTGATCTCCTTCACAGTAAGCGGTTCCACAATTCACGTGCCGTCTTCGACATCCTCAAAGGTGGCTTTTTCTTGGGGAAAAAGCCACTCGGCGGTTGCGGCCTCGGGCAAAGCAATTGTGGAACCGCTGTATGGGAAAACTCCCTTTCCCTAGCTTATAACGCGGCCCTGGAACTAAATCTCGACTTTGACGGCGATGGGAAACCTGCGGCCCATGCCGAAGGACTTGGAAGTGACCTTCAACACCGGAGCCGCCTGCTGGCGTTTGTACTCCGAGCGCTCAATCAGGCGCACCACCTGTTGGACGAGATCGAGGGGAAAACCGCGCTCTTCGGCGATCGTTTCCGGAGTCTCGTAGCGCTCGACATAGGCTTCAACAATCGGATCGAGCACTTCGTAAGGCGGCAGGGAGTCGGTATCCATCTGGCCGGGACGAAGCTCGGCAGAGGGCGGCTTTTCGAGGATGGTCTTGGGAATCACTTCCCTCTCCCGATTGATCCAGCGGCAGACAGCGTAAACGCGCGTCTTGACCAGGTCACCGATGACGGCCAGCGCTCCCACCATATCGCCGTAGAGAGTGCAGTAGCCTACTGCCATTTCGGATTTGTTGCCAGTAGTGAGCACCAGCGCGCCAAATTTGTTCGAGAGGGCCATGAGAATCGTGCCGCGAATGCGCGGCTGAATATTTTCTTCGGTGGTATCGGGCGGCAATCCTTTAAAGAGCGGTGCCAGCGCATGGTTGAAATCGGCGAACAACTCGTTGATTGAGATGGTTTCAAAGCGAATGCCAAGGTTCGCGGCCAACTTCCGGCTGTCGTCGACGGAGCCGGAAGATGAATACGGGCTCGGCATGCCGATGGCGGTCACGTTTTCCGCGCCGAGTGCGTCAGCGGCGACGGCTGCAACCAATGCGGAGTCGATGCCGCCGCTAAGAGCGATGAGTGCCTTCTGAAATCCGCACTTGCGCACGTAATCGCGAGTGCCCAGCACCAGCGCGCGATAGGCAGCCTCAGTCTCGTCGTCATCAGGCAATGCGACAGGAGCGGCGTTGAAGGGATCGACGACCACCAGGTCTTCTTCGAACGACTTGGCCTGCGCGATGAGCTCTCCGCGCGCATTCAGCGCCAGCGAGGAGCCGTCGAAGACAAGGCTGTCGTTGCCGCCGACTTGGTTCGACATCAGCACCGGGATGCCGTCCCGGCGCGCGATGGCAGTGAGCATCTCCCGGCGAATGGTCCGCTTATGGTGCCAATAAGGCGAAGATGAGAGGTTAATCAGCAGCGCGGGATTCTGGCGCATGAGCTCTACCACCGGATCGATGTCGTAGAGCTGTCGCGGCCAGAAACTCTTGTCGTTCCATGCGTCCTCGCAGATGGTGACGGCGAGGCGCGTGCCTTCAAAGTCGATCACCTTCTGTGGCCCTGACGGAGAGAAATAGCGCTGCTCATCGAAGACGTCATAAAACGGCAGTAAGCATTTGTGTTGTTCCAGCAGCAGATTTCCATGGTCGATCAGCACGGCAGCGTTGAAGGCAGGTTTGCCATCCGCGCCGCCAGCCGGCAGCGCAACGCCGGCCAGTATCGCAGTGGGCAAATCGAAAGTGGCGGCTCGAAGCTCTTCTACCGCCGTCCGGCAGCGAGCGAGGAAGCTGGGTTTCTCAAGCAGGTCGGCGGGCGGATAGCCACAGATGGCCAACTCGGAGAAGACGGTCAGCCGAGCGCCCAAATCCGCAGCCCGGCGGCTGAAGGCAATGATTTTTTGCAGATTCCCAGTGAAATCCCCGACCGTCGGATCGATCTGGGCCAGTGCGATCTTCACATATTCAGTCTAAATGGAGGGGCTGCGCGAGGCCGGCGATGCGCGCGATCTCATTGAAAGACGTCATCTTGAAATTCACACGCGGCAGATCGGCGTGCGAGCCAGCGCTAAGTCCCGAGTCCGCATTAGGCTTGAGGCCGCATCATTCCCGAATCTGCATTGGGCCAGCAAACCCTTCCGAAATCAGCAATTTCGGCCGCGATCATGCCGCCAGATCCAAAAATCTGAATTGCTAAACCATTGAAAAATAACGACATGATTCACGAGGCCCCCAAACGGGGGATTCATTTGCACAAAAGTCACCGCCTAGAATCAAGACCGTAACTATTTGACCCATCCCTAATGGGGACGCGCGGGGCGGTCGACGAGATCTGCAGAGACAGATTTGTTTGTCGGGGGGAACGCCATCGGACCGGGATTGAGATTAGGCGAACTGCTGATCGGTGCCAAGCTGGTCACCGAGAGCGACGTTAACGCCGCGCTTCAGCGACAGATGTCGCAGGGGGGCAACCTCGGCGAAAATCTGGTTGCGCTGGGAGTGATCGACGCTCGAACGATCGAGCGGTTTATTCACCGCGTCCCGCAAGAACCCGAAAGCATTGAAGCCACCGGCATCGACGACACCGATCTGCTCGGCCTGTTCATGAAGCTGATTTTTTCCGGACGCCTGGAGAAGATTGGGCAGATTTCGGATGCCATCAAGCTTCCTCAACACATCGTGATGGATCTGGCGAAGATCGCGATTGAGCGGCAACTGATCTACACCCTCGGCGCAATGAGCTCTGACAGCGTGCTGGACATGCGCTACTCAATGACCGATGAGGGCAAGCGTTGGACCCTCGATGCGATGCAGCGGTCAGGATACCTTGGCCCCGCGCCGGTAACGCTGGAGTCGTTCATCGACCGGGTGAACATGCAGAAGCCGACCAACGAGCGCGTGACGTTGGAACAGGTTCACAAAGCAATCGAGAAACTGACGATCGACGAAACCATCGTGGAGCAAGCCGGGCCCGCGTTAAACTCCGGCCGAGCAATCCTGCTTTACGGCCCACCGGGAAACGGCAAGACCTCAGTGGCGCTGAGTTTTGCCAGCGTTTTTCAAGATGTGATTCACGTGCCCTATGCCATCTCCGTCGAGGGCCAGATCATCCGCTTCTTCGATCCGCGCCTGCATGTACCGGTTACTTCTCAAGCGAAAAAAGATGAGGAAATCGATCTTTCGAGCTTCAAGCGCGAAACGCACGACAGGCGCTGGGTCACATGCCGCAGGCCCTTTGTGGTGGCTGGCGGCGAACTGACTCTGGACATGCTTGACCTGCGCTACGACGAGAAGGGCCAATACTATGAAGCGCCATTGCACATGAAGGCGCTGGGCGGCTGCTTCCTCATCGATGACTTTGGCCGCCAATTCGTCAGCCCGAGAGACCTCTTGAACCGGTGGATCGTTCCAATGGAGAGCCGGATCGACTACTTGAAGTTGCGTTCGGGCGCCAGCTTCAGCATTCCCTTTGAAGAAATTGTGATCTTCGCCACCAACCTGAATCCTGAAGACCTGATGGATCCGGCTTTTCTGCGCCGGCTTCCGTACAAAATCGAAGTGGGACCGCCGGGTCTGGACCAGTTCCGCCGCATCTTCAAAATGGAGTGCGCGCGGCACATGATGACGCTCACCGATGAAGCCTTCGATTTCATGGTGTATTTGATCACGAAAGAAAAAGAACTGGAGCTGGCCGGGTTCCAACCCACCTTCATTGTTGAGCAGGTAACGGCGACATGCCGTTTTCTGGGCAAGGATCCTGAGCTCAAGTCGCCATACATTGAGTACGCGATCAACAATCTTCGCGTGCGGAGAAATACCGAACCACGCATGGAGCGTGCGCCGCAGACAGCCTCTCAACAGCAGCCGCCCGAAGCGAATAAGCCGGCGGAATCCGTTCACGAATTGCAGAATCACGAATTGCAGAATGTTGAGGTCAAGCCGGCCGTCGGCCTTAACTAGGCCGTACCGATATCCGCAGGCTCTAGGTGCCGGTGCCGGAAAAGACCACGGCGATGGTGCGCAGAATAATTTTGAAGTCCAACCAGATGCTCCAATTGTCAATGTAGGTTACGTCGAGCGAGACATAGCTTGCGAAGGATGGGTCCTGGCGGCCTTGCACCTGCCATAGGCCCGTAATGCCTGGAGTCACGTCGAGCCGGCGCAGATGGTCCAGATCGTAGTTGAGCACCTCGCCAGCCAAGGGTGGCCGCGGGCCCACAATGCTCATCTCGCCGCGCAGTACATTGATGAACTGCGGCAGCTCGTCAATCGAATACTTGCGCAGTAAGCGGCCCAGCCGTGTGACACGGGGATCGTTTGAGACCTTGAAGAGCACATCGTCGCGCTCGTTCATGTGCATGATCTCAGCACGGCGCGTGTCGGCATCGCGAACCATGGTGCGGAACTTGATGCAGCGGAATACGACGCCTTTCTTGCCGATGCGCTCCGAAGTGTAGAAGACCGAGCCGTGAGAATCGAACTTGACGGCAATGGCGATCCCCAGCAGAAGCGGAGACAGAAGAACCAGCGCTACGGCGGAAAAGACGGTGTCGAAGACGCGCTTGAAAATGAGCCCGATTTCCGGCACCGCGCCGCGATGCAAGGGGATGGTTGGAAACTGGCCGACGTATTCTATTGGACTGTTCCAGGCCAGGCCATCGTAGAGATCGGGAATGACCCGAAGGTCGACTCCGTGCACACGCGCCTGCTCCAAAGCACCCTGAACCATGCCGCGCTCGCATGGGGTGGTGAAGAAGACTT